>Ga0207678_10000794_pt1 | contig 28950 bp, 22 predicted proteins | sample KBSC63metaG_FD_184319 | JGI IMG/M metagenome (GOLD analysis project Ga0207678, IMG submission 184319) | Corn rhizosphere microbial communities from Kellogg Biological Station, Michigan, USA - KBS C6-3 metaG (SPAdes) (version 2) | ecosystem: Host-associated > Plants > Roots > Rhizosphere > Soil ... | reverse complement strand
GTTCCCGGCCGTGGTGCTCGACGCCGGCAAGGACAAGGGCACGGTCGTGCTCGACGCGCCGGCCGTACGGGCCATCTGCACGGGCGCCGGCCTGCCGGTGGGGGAGCGGATCGCGGCGCGGCTGGCCGAGGCCGACCAGGCCCGGCGAGTGGTCCGCTTCACCCACGCACCGGACGCCCCGACCGATCCGGTCGCGTAGGTTCGGCTGGTCAGTGACCGACCCGCGAGGAGGTGCCGTGCCGGACGTCAAGGCGCTCACCATCGGCGTGCTCGGCGGCACCGGCCCGCTCGGCGGCGGCCTGGCCCGGCGGTTCGCCGCTGCCGGGCTGAGCGTGGTGGTCGGCTCCCGGGACGCGGCGAAGGGCGCGCGGATCGCCGACGAGATCCTCGCCGACGTCCCCGGCGGGGCGGTCACCGGCACCGACAACGCCGGCGCGGCCGCACAGGCCGACGTGCTCGTCGTCGCCGTCCCGTACGAAGGGCACGCCGAGCTGCTGCGCGGGCTGGCCGGACCGCTGGCCGGGAAGATCGTCGTGGACGCGGTGAACCCGCTCGGCTTCGACAAGCAAGGCCCCTACCCGCTGGAGGTCGCCGAGGGCAGCGCCGCCCAGCAGGCGGCCGCGCTGCTGCCGGACAGCCGGGTCACCGCCGCGTTCCACCACGTCAGCGCGCCGCTGCTGAACGACCTGTCGGTGCCCGAGCTGGCCCTGGACGTGCTCGTGCTCGGCGAGGGCGAGGACCGGGAGGCGACCGAGGTCGTGCAGGCGCTGGCCGAGCTGATCCCGGGCGTACGCGGCATCTACGCCGGCCGGCTGCGCAACGCCGGCCAGGTCGAGGCGTTCACCGCGAACCTCATCGCGATCAACCGCCGCTACAAGGCCCACTCGGGGATCCGCGTCACCGATGTCTGACCCCGGCACCGACGACCTCGGCACGCCGGTCGCGGTGCCGCGGGTCGAGCGGGTGGTCTCGCTGGTGCCGTCGCTGACCGAGTCCGTCGCCGCGACCGCGCCGGGCCTGCTGGTCGGCGCGACCGACTACTGCACCCACCCGGCGGATCTGGACGTGACCAGGGTCGGCGGGTCGAAGTACCCCGACCTGGACCGGGTACGGGCGCTGCAGCCCGACCTGGTGCTGGCCAACGCGGAGGAAAATCAACTCTCCGACATCGACTTGCTGCGCGCCGACGGGATCGCGGTCTGGGTCACCGGCGCGACGACGCTCGCCGGCGCGTTCACCAGCCTGCGCCGGATGCTCGCGGCCTGCGGGATCCCGGATCAGCCGGCCTGGCTCGACGAGGCGCGCCGGACGTGGTCGTCCACGTACGACGGGTCGCCACCCTCCCGGACCGCGGTCGTGCCGATCTGGCGCCGGCCGTGGATGGTGCTCGGCGCCGGCACGTTCGCCGGCGACCTGCTGCGCCGGCTCGGGATCGCCAACGCGTACGGGACCGGGACCGAGCGCTACCCGCGGGTGCCGGTGGAGGAGCTCCGCCGCTGCGGCGCGGACCTGGTCGTGCTGCCGGACGAGCCGTACGCGTTCTCCGCCACCGACGGCCCGGAGGCGTTCCCGGACCTCGACGTCGCGCTGGTCAGCGGTCGGCACCTGACCTGGTACGGCCCGTCACTGGTCGAGGCGAGGGACCTGCTGGAGCGGCAGCTCGCCGCCACCCGTCGCGGCGGCGGGTAGCCTCACCCGCCGATGCACTCCGCACCCGACCGATCCTCGCGCCGTCCACTGCTGGTGGCGCTGCTGGTCGTGCTGGTGCTGGCCGGCGCCGCCGGCGCGGTCGCGCTGACCCGCCGCGGGGGACCGGGCCCGGCACCGGGCGCGGCCGGCCCGAGCGCGCCGGCAGTGGCCGGCAACCTCGCCGGCTCCGCCCGCACCGGCGCCGCCCCGACACCGACCAGCACGCCGAGCACCAGCCCGAGCAGGACACCGAGCCCGACGCCGGACTGCGGCAGCTGGGGCTGCCCGTTCCAGCAGCGCCTCGCCGCCGCGGCCCGGCTGGTGCGCACCGAGCCGGGCCAGCTCGGGGTCACCGTGCTCGACCGGCGTACCGGCGCGGTCTGGGAGGCCGGCACCGCGGGTCACCTCATGTGGGCCAGCTCCACCCCGAAGCTGGCGCTCGCCACCTCGCTGCTGGAACGGTCCCGGGCCGGCGAGATCACCCTGGATGCCACCGCCCGGCGGCAGCTGGCGGCGATGCTGGCGGTCTCCGACGACGACGCCGCCGACGCGCTGTGGGACCGGTACGGCGGCGCCGCGGCGCTCGCCCGCTTCCGGGACCGGTTCGGCATGACCGGGGCGACGTTCGTGCCGGGCTTCCCGCAGCGGTGGGGGTTCATCAAGGTCTCGACCCGGGACCTGCGCCGGCTCATGACGTACGTGCTGACCCGGACCGACCCGGCCGACCGCGCCTACCTGGTGCAGGCCATGCGGACCACCGGCCCGATCCAGCACTGGGGCGTCTGGGCGGCCGGTGCGGCGCAGCGGCCGGGCGCGAAGGACGGCTGGTCGGTCGAGCTGGACGCCGGGGCGAAGCACTGGTGCACCAGCTCGGTGGGGTTCGCCGGCGACGGCGAGCGCTACGTGGTCGCGGTGATGGACGACCTGCCGCCGAGCGCCGGGATCGCGGCCGGCGTGCACGCGGTCAGCGACGTCGTCGCCACGATCTTCGGCGCCCCCACGCCCGCCGCGGTCACCGTCCCCGACGAGTCGACCGGGCGTTAGGTTCTCAGGTAGGACGCGCCGTTGAGGTCGAGGATGGCGCCGGAGGCCCACTCCGCCTCGGCCGAGGCGAGGTAGAGCACCGCCGCGGCCACCTCGTCGGCCCGGGCCACCCGGTCGAACGGGCTCTGCGCCCGGATCTCCGCACCGCGCGGCTTCTTCAGCCACTGGTTGCCCATGTCGGTCTCGATGAACCCAGGCGCGACCGTCGACACCGCGATGCCGTCGGCGCCGAGCGCCACCGCCAGCGACTGGCCGAACGCGTTGAGGCCGGCCTTCGACGCCCCGTACGCCGGTTGCTCCGGCTCGCCCCGGAACGCGCCCCGGGACGAGACGTTGACGATCCGGCCGGCGTCCGAGCGGCGCAGGAACGGCAGCGCGCAGAACGTGACGTTCGCGGTGCCGAGCAGGTTGACCTCGACCGTGCGCCGCCAGGCTGCCTGCCACTGCTCGTAGGTCACCTCGCCGACCGGGTGCGGCTGGATCGACGCGGCGTTGTTGACCAGCACGTCGATCCCGCCCAGCCCGGTCGCGGCGGCGGCGACGAACCCGGCCACCGCGTCCGGATCGGCGAGGTCGCCCTGCACGACCACGTGCCCGTTGCCGTCGAGCAGGCCGACCGTCTCCACCGCGAGCGCGGCCGAGTCGCGGTGGTGCACCGCGACCCGGTCCCCGGCCGCGGCAAAGGCCACCGCGACCGCCCGCCCGACACCCCGCGAGGCACCCGTCACCACCACCGCTCGTCCCGCCACGCGGCGACCGTACCGGTCAGCTGTACGAGTGCTCCGGTCCCGGGTAGCCGCCGGTGCGGACCTCGCGGGCGAACGTGTCCACCGCGTCCTGCAAGGTGCCGCGCAGGTCGGCGTACTTCTTCACGAACCGCGGCATCGGTCCGCCGCGCAGCCCGGCCATGTCCTGCCAGACCAGCACCTGCGCGTCGCAGTCCGGCCCGGCGCCGATGCCGATGGTCGGGATCATCAGCTCGCCGGTGATCCGCTTGGCCGTGTCCGCGGGCACCATCTCCAGCACGACCGCGAACGCGCCGGCCGCCTGCAGCGCCACCGCGTCGGCGAACACCTGGTCGCCCGCGGAGCCGCGGCCCTGCACCCGATAGCCGCCGAGTGCGTGCTCGCGCTGCGGGGTGAAGCCGATGTGTGCCATGACCGGGATGCCGGCCCCGGTCAACGCGGCGACCTGCGGGGCCACCCCGGCGCCCCCCTCGAGCTTCACCGCGTGCGCGCCGGTCTCCTTCATGAACCGCACCGCCGTGTCCAGTGCCCGCTCCGGTCCCGCCTCGTACGAGCCGAACGGCATGTCGGCGACCACCAGCGCCCGGCTGGTCGACCGGACCACCGTGCGCACGAGCGGCAGCAGCTCCTCGACCGTGACCCGCAGGGTCGACTCGTAGCCGTAGACGTTGTTGGCGGCCGAGTCGCCGACCAGCAGCACCGGGATCCCGGCCTGGTCGAAGATCTCCGCGGCGTACTGGTCGTAGGCGGTCAGCATCGGCCACCGCTCGCCGCGGCGCTTCGCGTCGGCCAGGTGGTGCGTGCGCACCCGCCGGCCGGCCGGGCCGCCGTAGAGAGTGGGCTCGGTCATCGGGCACCGTCCTTCCTCGAGGCCCGCGCCGTCGCGGGTCCCCGGGTCGATACCGGTCAGGGTGTCACGGCCGGCCTACCCTCGCGCCGTGGTATCCGTCACGGTCGAGCGCCTCGACACGCCTCGCGGCGAGCTGGTGCTGCGCCGCGACGGCGAGCACCACGAGATCGTCAGCAACGGCACGTTCCTGATGGACACCCGGGACGGGCGGTCCGAGCGGGAGCTGGTGCGGGCGGCGGTCCGCGGTGCCGGCGCCCGGGTGCTGATCGGCGGGCTTGGGGTCGGGTTCTCGCTGGCCGAGGCGCTCACCCTCGACCCGGCCGCGGTGACGGTCGTCGAGATCGAGCCGGCGGTGGTCCGGTGGAACCGCGAGCACCTCGGCCGGGCCGCCCTCCTCGACGACCCGCGGGTCACCGTCGTCGTCGACGACCTTGCCGCCTTTTTGGCCACCGACCGGGGCTGGTACGGCGCGATCTGCGTCGACGTCGACAACGGTCCCGAATGGACGGTCACAGTGGACAACGCTGCCCTGTACCGGGATCAAGGACTGTCCGCAGTGGACCGCCGGCTGGCGCCCGGCGGCCGGCTTGCAGTGTGGAGCGCACACCGGTCAGCCGACTTCGAGGGCCGCCTGCGCGCCCGCTACCGGACGGTCGAGACCCGCGAGATCCCGGTCGCCCGCGGTGAGCCGGACGTGATCTGGGTCGCCTGCGGGCCGCGTCTTAAGCCCCCTCGACCCTGAGGGCGGTCCGGGTGGGCGGGTCGGCGGGCCCGCCGGACGAGGGTTCCGGGTGCGGGCCGACCGTCTCCGGCGGCGCGGTCTCCCGCCAGCGCGAGCTGATCGGCAACCGGCGGTCCCGGCCGAACGCCTTCAGCGAGATCTTCGGACCCGGCGGGTACTGCCGGCGCTTGTACTCCGCCCGGTCCACCAGCCGGATCACCTGCTCGACCAGCGTCGGGTCGTGCCCGGCCGCGACCAGCTCGTCCCAGCCGAGGTCCCGGTCGACGTAGTCAGCCAGCACCGAGTCGAGCACGTCGTAGGGCGGCAGCGAGTCGGTGTCCAGCTGCCCCGGCCGCAACTCGGCCGACGGCGGCTTGGTGATCGTGTTCTCCGGGATCGGCGGCGTCTCGCCATGCTTGTCCGCGTGGGCGTTGCGCCACCGGGCCAGCTTCCACACCAGCGTCTTCGGCACGTCCTTGATCGGCGCGAACCCACCGACGCTGTCGCCGTAGAGGGTCGAGTAGCCGACCGCGAGCTCGGTCTTGTTGCCGGTCGCCAGCACCAGGTGACCGTCCTGGTTGGACAGTCCCATGAGCAGAGTGCCGCGGACACGGGCCTGCAGGTTCTCCTCGGCCAGCCCGGTCAGCGTCACCGACGACAGGTACGCGTCCACCATCGGCGCGATCGGCACGGTGCGGAAGTCGATGCCGATCCGGGCGGCCAGGTCGGCGGCGTCGCTCCTGGAGTGCTCGGACGAGTACGACGAGGGCATCGAGACGCCGTGCACCGCGTCCGGCCCGAGCGCGTCCGCGGCGATCACCGCGGTGACCGCGGAGTCGATGCCGCCGGACAGGCCGAGGATGACCGAGCGGAAGCCGTTCTTGCGGACGTAGTCGCGGGTCCCGGTGACCAGCGCCTGCCAGACCTCCTCCTCGTCGACCAGCCGGTCGCCGCCCGGAGCCCCGGCCGCCGGCACCGCCTCCCGGGGCGGGCGCGGCTCGTCCGAGACCACGTGCCGCTCCACGGTCATCCCGAGCACCGGCCCGGTCACGGTGCCGCGGTCGCCGGGCAGCTCGAGGTCGCGGACCACCAGCAGCTCGGCATACTGCGGGGCTCGGGAGAGCACGGTGCCGTCCGGCCCGACGATCAGCGAGTCGCCGTCGTAGACCAGCTCGTCCTGCGCGCCGACCATGTTGACGTACGCGATCGTGGTGCCGGCCTCGGCCGCCCGCCGGGCCGCCAGCGGCAGCCGCACGTCGTCCTTGTTCCGCTCGTACGGGGAGCCGTTGATGCAGCTGATCAGGCCGACCTCGGCCCGGGCGGCGACCGCGAACGGGCCGCCGTCCTGCCAGAGGTCCTCGCAGATCGTCAGCCCCACGTCGACGCCGCGGATCCGGGCGACCACGAACCGCTCGCCGGGCACGAAGTAGCGCGCCTCGTCGAAGACGCCGTAGTTGGGCAGGTGGTGCTTGAAGTAGGTGGCCGCGACCTCGCCGCGGTAGAGCACCGCGCACGCGTTGCGGGGACCGCCGGCCGAGTCGACGTAGCCGACGATCACCGCGAGCTCGCCGAGACCGGCGTCGGCGAGGGCCAGGGCCAGCTCGTCCCGGGCCCGGACGCTGGCCGACCGGAACGACTCGCGGAACACCAGGTCCTCGGGCGGGTAGCCGGTCAGCGCCAGCTCGGGGAACAGCACCAGGTCGGCCTCGGCCTCCGCCGCGGCGCGCGACCACCTCAGCACGGTCTCCGCGTTGCCGGCGAGGTCTCCGACGGTGGTGTCCACCTGGGCCAGGGCGATCCGAAGCTGCGCCATGCCCTCCATTGTCCCGCGCTTCGCGCCGGACGAACCGGCGCCGGCACCTCCTTTGTCCCGGGGACGGACCCGGCGCCGGCACCTCCCTTCGTCCGGCGCTTCCCACCGGACGAACCGGCGCCGGTGCCGATCAGCCGCGCCGGTGTGCTCCGGTTCACGGCGAGCACGACCGCATCCCCTTGACGCAACCAGTTGGTTGCCATAGTTTAGCAACCGTTCGGTTGCTACTCTGAGTGGAGGTCGTCATGGGATTTCCCGATCGCATCCAGCGCACGGTGGAGGTCGCGCACCCGCCGGCCAGGGTGTGGGCCGCGCTGACCACGGCCGAGGGGCTGGGCGCCTGGTTCGGCAACGAGGCGACGATCGACCTGCGCCCGGGCGGGTCGGCCCGGATGACCTGGACGAACGGGTTCGCCGTCGACATGCGGGTGGAACGGGTGGAGGAGCCGACGGTGTTCGGGTTCACCTGGCAGATCTACGGGTTGCCGGAGGACGATCCCCGCCGGACCTACGTCGAGTTCACGCTCGAACCGGTCGGTTCCGGCACCCGGCTGACGGTCGTCGAGAGTGGGTTCGCCCAGCTGCCCCCGGACGCGTACGCCGCCGCGTACGACGGCAACACCAAGGGTTGGGCGAGCGAGCTGGCCGAGCTGGTCAGCTACCTCGATGCGGCCTGACGTCGAGTCGATCGCCGAGCAGGTCTTCACTGCCCTGGCCGACCCCACCCGCCGCAGCATCCTGGCCGCGCTGGCCGCGGACGGTCCGGCGACGGCCACCGACCTGGCCGGTCGCCTGCCGATCAGCCGGCAGGCCATCGCCAAGCACCTGGCCCTGCTGGCCGAGGCCGGCCTGGTGACGGCCGAGCCGGGCGAGCGGCGCCGGGTGCGGTACCGGCTCCGATCCGCGCCCATGCAGGCGGCACAGCAGTTCCTGGCCGCGCTCGCCCGTGACTGGGACCGGTCGCTCGCGGCGTTGACGACGCACCTAGACCGGTCCGCCCGCGCGCCGGCCGCGACCCCGCTCGAGGAGGACTGAGGAACCATGCCCGACCACCGAACCACCGCTGCCCCGGCGGCAGCGCCCGCCGCGGGCACGGGCGTCGGCACGACCGCGGCCGCGCTGGCCGCGACGCTCGGGATCGCCGCCGTGGCCTGGGTCGTCGCGATCCGGCAGATGGACGGAATGGACATGGGCCCGGCCACCGAGCTCGGTGCGTTCGGGTCGTTCGCCGTGCTGTGGGTCTCGATGATGGCGGCGATGATGCTGCCCGGCGCGGCTCCGGCGGCGGCCAGGCATGCCCGTGCCAGCGGTCGACTGCTGGCCCTGCCGCTGTTCGTCGGGTCGTACCTCGCCGTCTGGGCCCTCGTCGGCCTCGCGGCGTACGTGGTGTACCGGCCGCACGGGTCGCTCGCGGCCGCCGCGGCGGTGGTCGCGGCCGGTGCCTACGAGCTCACGCCGATCAAGCAGCACTTCCGTACGCGCTGCCGGCGCAGGGTCGGCTCCGGTCTCGAGTTCGGGCTCTGCTGCCTCGGGTCCAGCGCCGGCTTGATGCTGATGCTGCTGGCGCTGGGCGTCATGAGCCTCGCCTGGATGTCGGTGATCGCCGTCGTCATCCTCGGCCAGAAGCTGCTTCCGGCGACCGCCGCCGTCGATGTGCCGGTGGCACTGGCGGTCGTCGGCCTCGGCATCTGGATCGCTCTCGCGCCCTCGTCGGTGCCCGGCCTCATGCCGGCGATGTGAGAAGTCCCTGTGAGAGAAGGAGAAAAACGATGACCAGTCACAAGACCGGAACGCGCGAGGAGTGGCTCGCCGGCCGGCTCGAGCTGCTCGAGGCCGAGAAGGCATGGACGCGGCGGGGCGACGAGCTGGCCCGGCAGCGGCAGGACCTGCCCTGGGTGCGGGTCGAGAAGGACTACGTCTTCGACACCGACGAGGGCCGGGCGTCCCTCGCCGACCTGTTCCGCGGGCGTTCCCAGCTGCTCGTCTACCACTTCATGTTCGGACCGGACTACACGGCCGGCTGCCCGGCCTGCTCGGCCATCGCGGACGGCTTCAACGGGTTCGTCGCCCACCTGGCGAACCATGACGTGATGCTCTGGGCGGTGTCGCGGGCTCCGCTGGCCAAACTGCGGGCGTACAAGCAGCGGATGGGGTGGACGTTCCCGTGGGCGTCCTCGTACGGCAGCGACTTCAACCCCGATTTCCAGGCCGGCTACAGCGACGAGCAGCTGCGGTCCGGGGTCGGCGAGTACAACTTCCGCCCCTCCGACCTGAGGTCGACCGCCGAGCTCGGCAACCAGGCTCCGTTCGCCGAGTGGGCGGCGACGACCGGCACGGACTGGGCGACCTACAGCCAGGAGGCTCCGGGGATGAGCGCGTTCGCGCTCGACGACGGAGTCGTCTACCACACCTACTCCGCCTACGCCCGCGGCCTCGACGGCCTCTGGGGCATGTACCAGTGGCTCGACCGCGCACCGGGCGGGCGCAACGAGGCCCGTACTCCGGACGGCCCGCTGAACTGGTTCCGCCGGCACGACGAGTACGGCGCCGACTGACGCGGGCGGCGAGGGCGGACCACCCGGCGCCCATACTGCTCACATGCGACGGCGACTGATGGCGACCGCGGCGGCGCTGGCGGTCCTGGCCAGCGGCTGCTCGGGGGCGGCCACTGCCGGGTCCGGCGCACCCGCCACCGCCCTCGCCGGCACGCCGGCGGCCGGCAGCACGGCGGCGGCCGGCAGCACGCACCGGCACGCCGCGCCGACGAGGTCGAGCGCGCCGCTCGGCGTGGGGGAGCGGTTCACCACGCTCACCGTGCCGACCGCGTACGTGCCACGGCCGCCGAACGGGGGCACCGACGAGTACCGCTGCTTCCTGGTCGACCCCGGGCTGCGGGCGCCGGCGTTCCTCACCGGCAGCCAGTTCCGGCCGGGCAACCTCGAGATCGTGCACCACGCCATCGTCTTCCGGGTCGCCGCGGCGGAGGTCCCGGCCGCGCGGCAGCTGGACGCGGACGACCCCGGCGAGGGCTGGACCTGTTTCGGCGGCACCGGCATCGGCGGCGACGACCCGGCCCGCGCGCTGGGCGACGACTGGGTGGCGGCCTGGGCGCCGGGCGGCCTCGGCGAGGAACGCAGCCCGGCCCGCACCGGCTACCTGTTGCGGCCCGGCGCTCAGCTGGTCCTGCAGGTCCACTACAACCTGCTCAACCGGCCGGCCGGGTCGAGCGACCGACCGGGCATCCGGCTGCGGCTGGCGCCGGGCACCGCGGCGCTGACCCCGCTGCGGACGGAGTTGCTGCCCGCGCCGGTCGAGCTGCCCTGCCCGGACGGGAGCACCGCCGGCCTGTGCGACCGGACCGTGTCCGTGCTCGACGTGGCCCGCCGGTTCGGGCCGGCGGCCGGCGCGACCGTCGCCGGGCTCACGCTGCTCTGCCGGCCGGACGCCCACCCGGCGCCCGGCCCTACCCAGAGCTGCGACCACCGGGTGACCGAGCCCGGCCGGGTGTACGCGCTGGCCGGGCACATGCACCTGCTCGGCACCAGGATCACCGTGCGGCTGAACCCGGGCCGGCCGGGCGCCCGCACGCTGCTCGACGTGAACCCGTACAACTTCCACGACCAGCGCAGCGTGCCGCTGCCCCGGCCGGTCGCCATCAAGGCCGGCGACGTGCTGCGGGTGACCTGCACCCACGACGCGAGCCTGCGCCCGCACGTGCTGCCCGGGGTGCCGCCGCGCTACGTGGTCTGGGGCGACGGCACCACCGACGAGATGTGCCTCGGGATCGTGATCAGGGACTAGGGACCGGTACGCCGGTGATCTCGACCGGCTGCGCCGTGGGGTCGAGCTCGACGGCCTGGGACACGCCGTCCGGGGTCAGCACGTCCATCGCCTTCGGCACCGAGCCCGGGTCCACCGCACAGATCGGGCTGGTCCCGCCCGGCGCGCAGACGCCGAACAGGAACGGCTGCGGGGTGGGCGCGAACCCACGGGCCTGGTCGGCGGAGAACCCGTCCTGCCCGTGCAGCACGACGGTGAACGTCCAGCCCGGGCCCGGGGTGCCGAGCGCCGCGACCGGGACGATCACCGTGATGAACCCGGACGTCTGGCTGGCCTGGACCGACACGGTGCCCAGCGGCGCGCCGGACGCGTCGACGAACACCGGGTCCGCGAAGCCCTGCACCTCGATCCGCCGGGTCCAGGCGGAGTCCGCCGCGATCGAGTAGTTCCGGGACGGGAACGCCGCGGCCGTGGACGTGGCGCCGGTCGGCGTGTGCACGTAGACGTCGAGCAGCTGGGCGCCCAGCGACGAGCCGAACGTGGGCGACAGGTCCCGCACCTTCGCCCGCAGCAGGACGTTGGCGCCGTCCACGATCACCTGGAACCGCTGCAGGTCGAACGCGCCGGGGTGGAAGTCGGCCGAGGTCGGGTACGCGTACGTGCCCGGGCCGTTGTCGTCGCCGTCCGGATCGGTGACGTCGAGCACCGTGGTGCCGGTGATGAACTCGCTGACCACCGTGCGGCGGGCGTAGCCGGTGGCGTTGCCCTTGGTCGCGGCCACGGTGATCACCGAGGTCCCGAACGGTGTCGGCACGGTCGCCGAGAACGCGCCGGAGGAGTCCGCCCGGACGGTCACGACGCTGGTGGCCCCGCCGGTGTCGGTCGCCGTCGACTGGACGTCCACGGTCGCGCCCGGCGTGGTCGTGCCGGTCACACCGACGGTCGGCGTGGTGACGGTGGTGCCGTCGGCCGGCGCGGTGACGGTCACCGGCAGCGTCCCCGGCGGCCCGGACCGCACGTACCGGTCGCGGACGATCGCGGGCTGCTCCAGCGGCCGGCCGGCGCCCAGCGCCAGGATCAGCCGCGCCTGCTGGGCCTGGGCCCAGGTCAGCGGCGAGGACGAGCCGGCGGGCTTGCCGTTGACGAAGCCGATCGACGCGGTCGTCGGGTCGCTGCCGAACGGGGCCGCCGGCAGGTCCGGGTTCTCCCAGGCCTGCTCCGGGACCAGCCCGACGCCGGAGGTCTGCGCGTTCATCGCGGCCAGCAGTGCGGCCGCGCCGGTGCGGTCACCGGTCTGCAGCTGCTGCTCGGCCCGCTCGCCGGACAGCACCGGCCACAGGTGCCCGGAGCCGACGTTGCCGGTCGGCCAGGGCTTGCCGCTCGGCGAGCAGCTCGTCGGGTCCGGCTCCCAGCAGTCGCCGTAGCCGTCCTCGGTGCCCGGTGTCGACGTGCCGTACCGGTAGAACCCGGGGCCGGTGTTCGTCTCCCGGCGGATCGTCTGGTCCACGATCGGCAGCGAGGCGAGCACGTCCGGGTCGTCGGCCGGCAGCGCGCCGAGCCTGGTCAGCTCCTGGAAGCCGGCGTCGACGACCGCCCGCTGGTCGGCGTCTGGGCCGCCGTTGCCGAGGTTGTAGACGACGGCCGCGTTCGGGTCGCCGTTCTTGGACAGCCGGATGAAGTAGCGCCCGTTCCCGTACGGGCCGGTGGTGGTCACCGTCCAGCCCTTGATCGAGCGCTGGAAGAAGTCGGCCGTCGCCCGGTAGACCCGGGCCGAGGCGTGGTCGCCGTTGACGTCGGCGATCCGGCCGGCGGCGACCAGCCCGGCGATCTCGGCCGCGATCGTCGACGGCGAGAACCCGCCCTGCTCCTCCCACCGCTCGGAGCCGAACGACGGGCCGTGCGCGACGACGAAGTCCGCGGCCTTCTTGATGTGGTCGCGGTAGAGCGCGCGGTCCCCGGCCAGGCCGGACTGCCACGCCATCAGGATCGGGTACGACGACTCGTCCAGCTGGTCGCCGCCGGTGTCCGGGGCCTTCTTGCCGTTGGGCAGCGAGTTGCGCGGCATCCGGCCGTCGGCCAGCTGCTGGCGCTCGAACAGGAACCGGGTCGCCGCCTGCGCGGTGGCGCGGTCGCCGGCGACCAGCAGCCCGGTGAACGCCTCGTACAGGTCGCGGGCGAAGACCTCGCGGTAGGACCCGAAGTAGTTGGGCTTGCCGCCGGGCAGGTCACCGGCGCTGACCGCCTGGCCCCACGGGCTGCCGAGGCCGGCCGCGATCGCACCCGGGAACGTCTTGTCCTCGCTCGCCTTCACCACGTTGACGGACAGGTAGTACTGCTGGGCCAGCTTCAGGGTCTGCGCGGCGGACAGGCCGGCGAGCCGCAGCGGCGGGGGCTTCAGCCGGGCGTCGTAGCCGACCCAGCCGGCCGCGTACCGGGCCAGGGTGCCGGCGAACGAGGTGCGGGCCGAGGTGCCGGCGGTGCCGATAGCCGACCCGGCGGTCTGGCCGTAGCCGAGTGCGAGGGTGATCGGGGCGTTGCCGCGCCGGTCGAGCTGGGCGGTCTGCACGACGTTGCCCTGCGGCGCGTCCGGCGTGATCGGGCCGAGCGTGTGGTTGGCGTCGAGCTGGCTCAGCCCGTCCGACGAGGTGCCGGCGTAGCCGCTGCTCGCGGCCAGGAACGGCCGGTCGGCCCGGAGCGCGCCGAACAGCGGCACGCCGTAGTCGCGGTTGACCGCGTTGGTGACCGTGTTGGTGTCCGAGCTGACCAGCGCGGTGGTGGCCGGGTCGACGGTAGCGTCGTCGGCGCCGCCGTTGGCGGGGCCGCCGCCGCCGTTGCCGTTGACCGTGGCGTCGTACCGGACGTAGAGCTTGAGCGAGCCGGGCCCCTGCAGCCGGGTCCGCATGACCACGCAGTCGCGCTGCGGGTCGGTCAGGTAGTCGGTGACCAGCGTGTAGCCGCCGCGGCGGGGGGTGCTGGTGACCCGGCAGGACATGCCGGTCGGGTCGAGCGCCGAGACCGTGTAGGTCATGTCGCGCGTCTGCAGGTCGGTGAACGTCGACCCGTCGGTCACCGCATACTGCAGGGTCTCGACGTTGGTGTTGTCGATGGTCGGCGAGTAGACGTCGGACAGCACGCCGTTCGCGACCGTGAACCAGACCTTCGACGTGCTGTTGCGGGCGGTGCCGACGCAGTCCTTGCGGGCCAGGTCGTAGTGCGACAGCGCGCCGGGCGCGCCGGCGGCCGTCGGCGGGGGTGCCGCCTGGGCGGGCACCGCGGCCACCACCGGCACCGCGAGCAGAGCGGCCAGACTCGTCACGACAGCGCGCATCCTGGTCACGCGCGCATCACACACCCGTGAGTCCCCGCGCACAACCGGTAGCGGGCGTGTCGTGCTACTTCGCGTTGTCCCGGACCCAGAGGGACAGCAGGCCGCGGAAATGGGCGATGAAGTGGTCCTGCTCGTGCGCCGGATATGTCGACTTCACGGTGTCCACCAGCAGCGCGTCGAAGTCGGGGGAGGCGACCCAGTCCCGGACGATCTCGTCCAGCGACGCCAGCGAGGTCGCGCAGAACTCCTCGTACCAGTCCCTCTCGAAGTACGCGTCGGCCAGCCGCGCGTACTCGGCCAGCTTGTCCCCGTACGACCGGTCGGAGTCGGCCACGTCGAAGTAGTCCCTGGTGTTGGTGTCCAGCCGCGGCCGCCGCCCGCTGACCGTGCAGAACGCCGACCACTTGAGCAGCGCGCTGATCGCCCACGGGAAGTAGTAGTGCAGCGAGGTGATCGCGATGTCCGGGCACGCGTTGGCGTAGTCGATCGGGTGGACGTCGTCGCCGACCACGAGCGACTCGCAGGAGTTGAACTCCCACCGGAAGAACGCGTTGATCAGCTTCGAGATCGCCAGCACCTCGAGCCCGGCCGACGGCGGCAGGAAGTCGTGGGCCACCTCGTACCGGTCGTGCATGGGCAGTTCGGGCCGGAACTTCATCACCATCGTCTCGGCCCCGATGGTCAGCGACCGGGCGAACGAGTCGTAGCCTTCGATGGAGGCCTGCAGGTGCATCAGCCGCTGCCCGGACTCGTCGTACGCCTTGTGCAGCGCGGCCGCGTCGGTGATCCGGGAGACCCCGACCCACGCACCGCCGTCGAACGGCTTCATGAACAGCGGGTAGCCCACCCGCTCGGCGATCCCGTCCAGGTCGAAGGCCCGGTTGTACTTCGACGACGTGTACGCCCAGCGCGCGTTGTCCAGCGGGTCCTTCGGCGGCACCAGCCAGGTGTCGGGCACCTTGAGCCCGAGCCGGATCATCGCGCAGTAGGCCGCGTGCTTCTCCATCGACTGGAACGTGAACGGGCTGTTGAGCAGGTAGACGTCGTCCATCAGCGCGACCTTCTTCAGCCACTCGCGCGGGTGGTAGTACCAGTACGCCAGGCGGTCGATCACCAGGTCGTAGCGCGGCCGGTCGCGCAGCTCGAACGGCTCGATGGTGATCCGCTCGGTGCGCAGCGTGTGCGGGGTGCCGTCGGGATGGCGGACCGCCCCGAGCCGGTGGACAAGCTCCTCGAACGCGCGGGGCCAGTCCTCCTCGGTGCCGAGCAGCAGGCCTATGAGGTGCTCGGTGCGGTCGCCTCGGGGCATGGGGCCTCCTCCACTCAGCAGAACCTGGGCAGGTGATGAGCCAGCTGGCGTTGCCAGGACGGCCAGTCGTGTGGGACGTCATACCCCCACTGGTCAAGCTCGCAGCGGATCCCCTTCTCCTGCAGCAGCCAGGCCATCCGCCGGGTCGACTCCAGCGACCCGGTGGTGTCCTCCCACATCCCCTGGCCGACGACCAGCAGCACGGACAGCCGGGACCGCAGCCAGTCGAGGTGGTCGCCGCCGAGGCCGGGCACGAACTGCATGGGGTTGGCGAAGTAGGCCGCCTCGCCCTGCTCGCCCCAGCCGTGCCAGGACGACGGGTCGTAGTTGCCGGACATGCTGATCGACAGCGGGAACAGGTCGGCCCGGCGCAGCGCGAACGTCAGCGCGTGGTAGGCGCCCATCGACGCGCCGATGGTGCCGACCTCCGTGACGCCGCCGCAGTCGTCCCAGACGAACGGCAGCACCGAGTCGACGATCCACTGCTCGTACTCGGCGTGCCGGCGGGCCCGGTCCTCCATCGACAGCGACCGGTTGGACCAGGAGTCCGCGTCGTGCGAGGTGACGCAGTAGAGCTTGCACCGGCCGTCGTCGATCAGCGGACGCACCGCGTCGACCATGCCGTTGTTCTCGAAGTCCCAGGCGCGTCCCCGCTCGGACGGGAAGACCAGGAACGGGCGGCCGTAGTGGCCGTGCACGATCACGGTGCCGGCTCCGCCCAGCGCCGGCGCGGGGACGTCGACGTGCAGGCGGCGAGTCATGGCCAGAACCTAGTCAGCCGCCCAGACCTCCGAAAGAAGGCCGGTCAGGTGAGGGTCGAAGGCGTCCCGCCACGCCACGTAGTTGTGCACGTCGGGCAGTTCGGCCAGGCCGGCCCGGTAGCCCTGGCGGCGCAGCACCTCGGCCATCGCCCGGTTGTTGGGCAGGTTTTCCTCCAGCGCGCCGCAGGTCAGCGTCGCCGGCACCGGCTCGGCCTCGAGGGTGGTGCCGCGCCGGGTCTCGCCGACGAACCGGGTGATCCGTGCGTACCGGCCGAAGCCGCGCTCCTGCGGGTCGAGCCGGCGGGTGAAGAACGAGCCGGACTGCAGGAACAGCCCGCCGAACAGGCCGGGATGCCGGCGCTGGGCGTGCAGCGCGGCCAGCGCCCCCAGACTGGCCCCCATGCAGACCACCGGCTCGGCGACCTCGAACCGGCGCCGGATCGCCGGGAGCACGGCCAGCGCCAGCGCCTTCGCGTAGCTGACGTTCGCGCTGTACCACTCGTCCCGGTGCCCCGGACCCAGCAGCGCGACCCGGTGCCGGGGCAGCCGCCCGGCCGCGGTCAGCGCCGCCGCGTAGGTGGTCAGGCCGGACAGCGCCGCGTACTCGGGGCCGTCGTGGGCGACCAGCAGCGGCAGCCGCTCGGCCGGGTCGGCGTTCGCAGGGGCCCAGACCCGGACCTCGACCTCGGCCCGCAGGTAACGCGACGGAACGGCCAGGCCGGTCTCCACACCGGGCAGCACCGGCGCGTCCAGCCAGGCCGGCGGCCGGTAGCCGGCGAACTCCAGCACCGACTTGTCCCCGAACGCGCCCGGCGCCCGCAGCGGGTTGGCCGGGTCGCAGACCTCCTCGACGCCGCCGTCCGCATGCCGCAGCTCGAGCCGGTATTCCATCCGCTGGACCGGCGGCCGCGGCAGCGTGAGCTGCCAGATCCCGCCGCGGCGGGTGAACCCGAGCCGGTTGCCGGGGATCCGGACCTGCTGGGCCAGCCGCACGCCGGACAGCCTCGCCTCCGGGTCCGGGAAGCGGAAGGTGACCTCGGTCGAGGTCACCACCGGGCCGCTCGGCGCGGCGCTGGTCCGTAATGTCACCGGGCCACTCTAGGATTTGCGCTGTTCGGGTGAACCGGGACACGGCTGTCAGCCGTGTCGTGATCGTCACCGAGATTTCTCGGCGATCTTGCAACAATGGGGTCTGCCACCCGCGTCGAGATCCAGGGGGACCGCGAGCGGGACGGCTGTTGGGGAGGCTCGGAGATGCGGGGTTTCTGTCGGGGGAACGCCGTAGTGCGCGCGGCGGCGGTGGCCGGCGCGCTGGTTGCGCTGGTCGCGGGCTGCACGAGCGGCGGTGGCTCGACGACCGACGCGCAGGCGGCCGGGACCGGCGGGGCGGCGGCCAGGCCGTCGGCGGCCGCCACGACGTCGCCGCCGGCGGCGCTGGCCCGGCTGACGATCACGCCGCGCGACGGCAGCGAAGGCCAGTCGGTGACCGCGCCGGTCACCGTGCGGGCGGCCGGCGGCACGGTGAGCACGGTGAGCCTGCGCAACGCCGACGGCAAGCTGGTCGCCGGCACGTTCAACGCCGACCGGACCGCCTGGACCTCGACCGAGCCGCTCGGCTACGACAAGAGCTACACGCTCGCCGCGGTGGCGGCCAACGCCGACGGCGCAGCCACGCGGGCCACCAGCGCGTTCTCGACGGTCACACCGCGCACGTTCACGCTGCCCTACCTGTTCCCGGGCGGCCCTGGCGGCCCGAAGACCGTCGGCGTCGGCCAGCCGATCCAGGTCCGCTTCGACGAGGACATCGTCGACAAGGCCGCCGCGGAGAAGGCGCTGGTCGTCACGACCAGCCCGCGGGTCGCCGGCGCCTGGCACTGGTTCAGCGACCGTGAGGTGCACTGGCGCCCGCAGCACTACTGGAAGCCCGGCACCAAGGTCACCGTCAAGGCCGACGTGTACGGCGTCGGCGTCGGCAACGGGATCTACGGCCAGCAGGACGTGACCTCGTCGTTCACGATCGGCGCGGCGAAGATCTTCACGATCAACGACAAGACCCACACCGGCGTGATCACGGTCAACGGCAAGAAGACCCGCACCGTGCCGGTGAGCATGGGCCGCGGCGGGTCCTACACGGTCGACGGCCAGACCATCTACTTCACGACCCAGAGCGGGCCGCACATCGTCAAGGAGAAATACCCGGTCAAGCGAATGACCTCGGCGTCGTACGGGCTGCCCAAGGACACCCCGCTGGGTTACGACGAGAACATCTCGCTGGCCGTGCGGATCAGCGTGGACGGCGAGTTCGTCCACTCGGCGCCGTGGTCGGTGTGGGCTCAGGGCAAGCAGAACGTCTCGCACGGCTGCGTCAACGTGTCCCCGGCCAACGCGCAATACTTCTACAGCACGTTCTCCTGGGGCGACGTCGTCGACATCAAGAACACCGGCGTCGCCCTGCCGTTCGCCGCCGAGGCCGACGAGTGGGGCGTCAGCTGGGCGAAGTGGGCCGCGGGCAGCGCCCTGAACTGAGGCGTGACCCGGGCCATCGGTGGAGGCGCCGGACCGCGCCACCGAAGATCCCCGGGCAGAACATTCCCGGAGTCCGCCGGATGCACGCGTGCGGCGTGGCGTGGGTAACGTCGGCGAAACGTGGCCGGCGGAGACTTGCGCCCAAGCGGCCTGAGGGGAGCGACGGTGGACAGGCAGCAGGAGTTCGTGCTCCGCACGCTGGAGGAGCGGGAGATCCGGTTCGTCCGGCTGTGGTTCACCGACGTGCTCGGCTTCCTCAAGTCGGTCGCGGTCGCGCCGGCCGAGCTGGAGGGCGCCTTCGCCGAGGGCATCGGCTTCGACGGCTCGGCGATCGAAGGCTTCGCCCGGGCCTCGGAGAGCGACATGATCGCCAAGCCCGACCCCGGCACGTTCCAGGTGCTGCCGTGGAAGAACGGCGCCGGCGACTCGGCGCGGATGTTCTGCGACATCCTCATGCCGGACGGCTCGCCGTCCTGGGCCGACCCGCGGTTCGTGCTGCGCCGGGCGCTGGCCAAGGCCAAGGACATGGGCTTCACCTTCTACACCCACCCCGAGATCGAGTTCTTCCTGCTCAAGGACCAGCCCGAGGACGGGCGGGAGCCGCGGCCGGTCGACAACGGCGGCTACTTCGACCTCACCAGCCACGACGTGGCGCACGACTTCCGCCGGATGGCCGTGGACGCGCTGGAGGCGCTGGGCATCTCGGTCGAGTTCAGCCACCACGAGGTCGCCCCGGGCCAGCAGGAGATCGACCTCCGGTACGCGGACGCGCTCACCACCGCCGACAACATCATGACGTTCCGGCACGTGGTGAAGGAGGTCGCGATGGCCGAGGGGGTGTACGCGACGTTCATGCCGAAGCCGTTCACCGACCAGCCCGGCTCCGGCATGCACACCCACCTGTCCCTGTTCGAGGGCGACCGCAACGCCTTCCACGACCCGTCCGACGAGCTCAACCTGTCCAAGACCGCGCGCGCGTTCATCGCCGGGCTGCTGCGGCACGCCCGGGAGACCACCGCGGTGACCAACCAGTGGGTGAACTCGTACAAGCGGCTGTTCGGCAGCCCGACGGCGGCGGTGGCGGAGGCGCCGGCGTACGTGTGCTGGGGGCACGCGAACCGGTCGGCGCTGGTCCGGGTGCCGATGTACAAGCCCGGCAAGGCCAACTCGACCAGGGTCGAGGTGCGCGCGCCCGACCCGGCCTGCAACCCGTACCTGGCCTTCGCGCTGATGCTGTCCGCCGGCCTGCGCGGGGTCGAGAACGAGTACGAGCTGCCGCCGGGCGCGGAGGACGACGTCTCGCTGCTGACCGAGGACGAGCGGCGGGCGCTCGGCTACACCGACCTGCCGCACAACCTGTCCGAGGCGGTGCGCGCGATGGAGAGCTCCGAGCTGGTCGCCGAGACCCTCGGTGAGGGCGTGTTCGACTACTTCCTGCGCAACAAGCGCGCGGAGTGGGCCGACTACCGCGCCAAGGTCACCCCGTTCGAACTGGCCCGGTATCTCCCGACGCTGTGACGGGGCCGGCCGGCCCTAACTGAGGTGGCGGACGTCGTCCCAGGTGTCGGCCCAGGGGCGGGGCGGCTGGCCGCAGACCCAGACGGGGACGCCCTGCTCCTGGGTGTCGAGGCCGAGCCCGTTGTCCAGCGTCGCCTGCTGCTCGCAGGCGCCGAACAGCCGCCCGCGCACCGAGTCGTCCGCATACCCGACGACCACGACCGGGGCGGCCTGCCCGAACGGCTGCGCCCAGTTGGCGAACCCGTTGTGCCCGCTGTACGCCGCCGGCAGCCCGACCGTCGGGCCGTAGCGGTCGATGGCGCCGGCCTCGCCGTAGTTCTGGGTGAGCACCACCCCGGTCGCCCGCTGCGAGCCGGGCAGCCGGTTCCAGACCGCGGCGATCTGGTCGACGTACCGCGGCCAGGCGACCTGCTCGCCGGCGTCCGGGTTGAGTGCGAGCACCGGGCCGAGCGCCCGGGCCGGGAGCACGGCCAGCCCGACGACCGCGCCGACGACCAGTGACAGCCCCAGCGCGGCGGCCAGCAGCCGGGCGCGCCCGCGCACGTCGCGCAGCCAGCCGTCGGTGGCGATCGCGCCGGCCGCCAGCAGCGCCGGGTACATCCCGGCGAGGTAGTAGGCCTTGCCGCCGGCGAGCAGGTAGACGACCGCGAGCAGCAGGTAGCCGATGCCGAGGAACCGGAACGGCCGGCCCGGCCCGGCCCGGAACACCCGTACCAGTCCGGCGATCCACACCGGCGCCAGCACCGGGCTGACCAGCAGCAGCTGGAACGGGATGAACCCGATCCGGCCGCCCTGCGCGTCCCCGCCCGCGATCGACCCGGCCATGTGCAGCTCGGGCCAGCCGTTGAGGGCCTGCCACACCAGGTAGGGCGCGCCGCAGACGGCGACGACCGCCGCCCCGGCCCACAGCCAGCCCGAGCGCAACAGCCGGCGCGGGCCGGCCAGCGCGATCCCGACCAGCAGCGCGGCGGCCAGCACGCCGATCAGCGGCTTGTTGAGCAGGCCGAGCCCGAGCGCGAGACCGGCCGGCAGCAGCAGCCAGCTCTCCCCGGTGCGCACCGACCGGGCCAGCAGCCAGGTCAGCGCCGCGGAGAACATCACGTCGTAGGTGGTCGTGCTGACGAAGTGGCCGGTGACCAGCGTGGTGGCCGACACCGCGGTACAGGCCGCGGCGATGAGCTGGGCCCGGCGGCCGCCGCCCATCTCCCGGGCCGTCATCCCGGCCAGCAGCACGGTGACGCCGCCCGCGATCGCGCTCGGCAGCCGTATGACGACGATCGATCCGCCGAGCCCGTCCATCAGCCGGGCCAGGATCGGGGTCATCGGCGGCTGGTCGGGATAGCCCCAGTCGGGGTGCTGACCAGCCACCAGGAAGTAGAGCTCGTCGCGGTGGAAGCCGTAGCGCCAGCTCGTCGCGACCAGCAGTGCGGCGACCGCGCCGGCCACCGCGAGCAGCGGTCCCCGGGCCAGACGGATTCCGCCGGCCTCGGCTGCCACCTCATGTGTCTCGGGAACCGCCACCCGAGAACCGTACCTAGCCCGTATGACACGTTCGCCGCAGCCGGACCGCGGTCTGGTCACGACATGTCGTCATGGCGGTACGCCTCTGCGCCGAACGGGGGAGCACGGCCGAGGCGGGGATGCGACCTCGCGCCTACTTTGGTCCCGAGAAGGGGCTGTGCTCCTGGCCTGTCCGGGTGCAGGATGAGCCCGGCCGGTCGACGTCGAACCGTGCGCCGTCCGGTCCATCCGGTTTCCGCCATCCCGCCCGGAGGACAGTGTGCGAGTTCCCCGACCGTCCGCGTTCCGTACCGTGGCCATCATCGGCGTCGCGGCCGCTGTCACAGCCGGGCTCGTCGGCCCGGCGATGGCGGCCCCGGCGAAGCCCGCCGACTCCCGGGGCGGGCCGGCCGCCATCCGCCCGGTGCTGCGCGGCATCGACCTGGAGTCGGCCACGATCCCCGACCTCCAGCGGGCCATGGACCGGCACAAGCTGACCTCGGTCCAGCTGACCTCCTTCTACCTGCGCCGGATCGCCGCGCTCAACCCCAGGTTGCACGCCGTGATCATGACGAACCCCGACGCGCTGCGGATCGCCCGGGCCAGCGACAAGCAGCGCCGCCACGCCGGCGCCCGCTCGCCGCTGGAGGGCATCCCGGTCCTGCTGAAGGACAACATCGACACCCGGGACCGGGAGCACACCACGGCCGGGTCGTTCGCCCTGATCAACTCGACGCCGGCCCGGGACGCGTTCCTGGTGAAGCGGCTGCGTGCGGCCGGCGCGGTGGTGCTCGGGAAGGCGAACCTGTCGGAGTGGGCGAACTTCCGCTCCACCGCGTCGTCCAGCGGATGGAGCGCGGTCGGCGGCCAGACCAACAACCCGTACGTGCTCGACCGCAACCCGTGCGGCTCGTCCTCCGGCTCGGCCGCGTCGGTCTCGGCCGACCTCGCGACCGTGGCGATCGGCACCGAGACCGACGGCTCGATCGTCTGCCCGTCCGGCCAGAACGGCGTTGTCGGGATCAAGCCGACGCTCGGGCTGGTCAGCCGGTCCGGTGTGGTGCCGATCTCGGCCGAGCAGGACACCGCCGGCCCCATGGGCAAGCACGTCGTCGACGCGGCGCTGACCCTGTCCGTGCTGCGCGGCGTCGACCCGTCCGACCCGGCGACCGCCGCGTCCGCGCCGTTCCTGCACGTGAACTACCTGGCCCGGTTCGGCCCGCACGCCCTGCGCGGCAAGCGGATCGGCCTCTGGCTGGCCGGCACCGGGGTGGAGAACGTGCCGGCGGTCGCCCAGATCATGGCCGACACGACCGCCGCCCTGACCCGGCTCGGCGCCACCGTGGTCCCGGCCGACCTGCCGTTCCTGGACCAGATCGGCGAGCCGGAGTTCAACGCGCTGCTGGTCGAGTTCAAGCACGACATCAACGCCTACCTGGCCGCCCGGCCGGGACAGGACCCGGACACGCTGGCCGGGCTGATCGCGTTCAACAACCGGCTGGCGGACGTGGAGCTGAAGTTCTTCGGGCAGGAGATCTTCGAGGCTGCCGAGGCCACCTCGGGCGACCTCACCGACCCGGCATACCTGCAGCAGCGGCAGACCGCGACGTCGCTGGCGAAGCGCAGCATCGACGAGACCATGGCGCGGCTGCACCTGGACGCGATCGTGGCGCCCACGAACGGGCCGGCCTGGGTGACCCGGCTGCCCGGCGGGGACACGTTCGACCAGTTCGTCAGCTCCTCCACCCCGCCGGCGGTCAGCGGCTACCCCGCGGTCACCGTGCCGGCCGGGTTCGACGGGCCGTTCCCGATCGGGGTCTCCTTCCTCGGCGGCCGGTTCCAGGAGGCGACGCTGCTGCCGCTGGCCGACGCGTTCGAGCGCGGCACCCATGAGCGGCGGGTGCCGAGGTTCATCCCCACCATCGGCGACCAGCCGGTCAGCGCGGCGGCGACCGCGGCCGCGCGCGGCACGTCGCCGGCCCGCGTCCCCGCCCGCCCGGCGTCGATGGACTGAGGCTCCGGCCTCGGCAGGGTGCGCCTTCCCACCGTTCCGACGATCACGTACGGCCCCACCGAGCCGGTCACCCGGCTCGGTGGTCGGCTGTCCAGGTCCGGTCCGTTTGCCGGCGTGCCTCCGCCGTACAGCGGGGGCCCGCCGCCGCGCGCACCCGCCGGCCGGCTCGGGTCGCCGCCGCGGCGGCCGCGACCCTGGGGCCGGTGAGCCCGGTGCGCGCGACCCCGGGCTCGCCGTCGGCCGCCGACAGTGGCCCGGGCGCCGTCCGCCCGGTCCTGCACGGCATCGACCTCGAGTCCGCCACGATCCCGGACCTGCAGAAGGCGATGGACCGCGGCCGGCTCTCGTCGGTCGAGCTGACCCGGTTCTCCCTGCGCCGGATCCGGGTGCTCGACAAGAAGGTCAACGCGGTTCTCGCGGTCAACCCGGACGCGCTGGAGATCGCCGCGGCCAGTGACCAGCAGCGGCGCAGGCACGGCGCGCGCTCACCGCTGGAGGGCATCCCGGTCCTGCTCAAGGACAACATCGAGACCAGGGACGGGCAGCCGACGACCGCCGGGTCGCTCGCGCTGGTGGGCAGCCCGGTGGGCGAGGACGCGTTCCTGGTCCGGAGGCTGCGCCTGGCCGGCGCCGTCGTCATCGGCAAGGCCAACCTGTCCGAGTGGGCCAACTTCCGCTCGACGGACTCCAGCAGCGGCTGGTCCGGCGTCGGCGGCCAGACGAACAACCCGTACGTGCTGGACCGCAACCCGTGCGGCTCGTCCTCCGGCTCCGGCGCCGGCGTCGCGGCGAACCTGGCCACCGTCGCCATCGGCACCGAGACCGACGGCTCGATCGTCTGCCCGTCCGGGCACACCGGCGTGGTCGGGATCAAGCCGACGCTCGGGCTGGTGAGCCGGTCCGGCGTGGTGCCGATCTCGGCCGAGCAGGACACCGCCGGCCCGATCGCCAAGCACGTCGTGGACGCGGCGCTGGTCCTCGAGGTGATCCGCGGCATCGACCCGACCGACGCCGCCACCGAGGACGCCGAGCCGTTCCTCCAGGTCGACCTGCTCAGGGGCTTGAGCGCAAGCGGCCTGCGGGGCAAGCGGATCGGGCTGTGGATCAACGGCACCGGCGCGGACGGCAACCCGGAGACGCTGGCCGTGCTCACCCAGGCGCGAGCCGCGGTCACCCGGCTCGGCGGCACCGTCGTCGAGATCGACCTGCCGTTCCAGGACGAGGCCGGCGCGGAGGAGACCCCGGCGCTGGAGAACGAGTTCAAGCACGACATCAACGCCTACCTGGCCGCCCGCCCGGGCGACCACCCGAAGGACCTGGCCGGGCTGATCTCGTTCAACACCGCGCATGCCGAGCAGGAGCTGCAGTTCTTCGGCCAGGAGACGTTCGAGCGGTCGCAGGCGACGAGCGGCGACCTGACCGACCCGGCACACCGGCAGCGGCGGGCGACGGTCACCGGGTTGCAGCGGCGGGCGATCGACGGGACCCTGGCCGCCCATCACCTCGACGCGATCATGGCCGCGACCAACGGGCCGGCGTGGGTGACCACGCTCGGCCAGGGCGACGCGTTCTCGGTCGGGTCGTCGTCGCCGGCGGCGGTGTCCGGCTACCCGAGCATCACGGTGCCGGCGGGCTTCTCCGGCCCGCTGCCGGTCGGGGTGTCGTTCATCGGCGCCCGGTTCGGTGAGGCCGCGCTCGTCAAGCTCGCGTACGCGTTCGAGAAGGGCACCCGGGTCCGCCAGCCGCCCACGTTCATCCGGACGATCGGTCAGTAACCTTTCGGGCGTGCAGCTGCCCGTGGTTCTGACGATCACGCACAGCCCCACCGAGTCGGTCGCCCGGCTCGGTGGTTGGCTGTCCGGGGCCGGCGTGCTGCTCGACGTGCGCTCGCCGTACGACGGGAGCCCGCTGCCGTCCCTGCGCGGGTTCGACGGCCTGCTCGTGCTGGGCGGCGCGATGGGCGCGTACGACGACGACGTCGCGCCCTGGCTGCCGGCGACACGGGACCTGCTGCGCGAAGCGGTCGCGGAGCGGGTCCCGACGCTCGGGGTCTGCCTCGGTGGCCAGCTGCTCGCCGCCGCGCTGGGCGGTCAGGTCAAGCCGGCGGACGAGGGTCCCGAGTTCGGGCCGGCGCTGGTGGCCAAGCGGGACATCAGCGCAGGCGACCCGCTGTTCGGCCCGGTGCCGTTCACCCCGGACGTGCTGCAGTGGCACTGGGACGAGATCACCACGCTGCCGGCCGGCGCGACGCTGCTCGCGTCCTCCAGCCGGTACCCGAACCAGGCGTTCCGGATCGGCGACACCGCGTGGGGCCTGCAGTTCCACATCGAGACGACCCCGGACATGGTGCGCGCCTGGGCCGAGTCCGACCGGGACCGGCTGGCCGCCGAGGGCTGGGACCTCGACGCGGCGCTGGCCCGCTGGGACCTCGACCTGCTGCACGCCGACCTCGAGGAGGTCTGGCAGCCGTTCGCGGCCCGGTTCGCCGATGTCGTGCGCGCGCACTCCCGGGGCGCCCGCGACGCGTGATTGGCTTGGCCGGTGGAGACGGCCGAGCGGCGGGTGCTGCGGCTGGCCCGGCTCGGCTTCGCCGACGCCGAGCGGGCCGGCACCCTGCTGGGGCCGGCGCCGGACGGCCTCGGCCTGTGGACCGGCGGCGATCCGGCCGACAGCGGCGCGGCCGCGGTCGTCTCCGCGCTCGGCCGGGCCGCCGACCCCGACCTCGCGCTGCTCGCGCTGTCCCGGATCGCCGAGCCTGACCTGCTCGCCGCGCTGCGGACCGACCCGGTGCTGCGCCGCCGGCTGGTCGCGGTGCTCGGCGCCAGCGCCGCGTTCGGCGACCACCTGGCCGCCAACCCGGCGGACTGGCGGCTGCTGACCGGCTCACCCGCGCTGCCCGACCTGCTCCGGGTGGTCGGCGCCGACCCCGCCGACCCGCCGACCGGCACCCGCGGCACCCCGGCCGGCGGCACCGGCGAGGACGTGGTCGCCGAGCTGCGGCTGGCCTACCGGCGGCACCTGCTCGTGCTGGCCGCCTGCGACCTGGCCGGCGAGATCGGTGTCGACGCGGTCGGCGCGACGCTGGCCGAGCTCGCCGACCGCACCCTCTCGGCCGGTCTCGCGGTCGCGCTGGCCGGGCTGCGGCCGGGTGCCGCCGAGGCCAGGCTGGCCGTGATCGGGATGGGCAAGTGCGGCGGCCGCGAGCTCAACTACGTCTCCGACGTGGACGTGGTCTTCGTCGCCGAAGGGGACCTCGAGGTGGCGACCCGGCTGGCCAGCGAGATGGTCAGGGTCTGCGGGCAGGTCGCCTGGCCGGTGGACGCGGCGCTGCGGCCGGAGGGCAAGCTCGGCCCGCTGGTCCGGACCCTGGCCAGCCACCAGGCGTACTACGCCCGCTGGGCGCGGACCTGGGAGTTCCAGGCCCTGCTCAAGGCCAGGCCGGCCGCCGGCGACCTCGCTCTCGGCGCCGCGTACACCGAGACGCTGGCGCCGCTGGTGTGGACGGCGGCCGAGCGGGAGCACTTCGTCGCCGACGTGCAGGCGATGCGGCGGCGGGTGGCGGACACGCTGCCGCCGGACGTCGCGGCCCGGGAGATCAAGCTCGGCCCGGGCGGGCTGCGCGACGTCGAGTTCGCCGTCCAGCTGCTGCAGCTGGTGCACGGCCGGGCGGACGAGGCGCTGCGGGTCGGCGGGACGGTCGCGGCGATCGAGGCGTTGTCCGGCGGCGGGTACGTCGGGCGGGCGGACGCGGCCACGCTCACCTCGTCGTACCAGCTGCTGCGGTCGGTGGAGCACCGGCTGCAGCTGCAGCGGCTGCGCCGTACCCACCTGGTGCCGGACGACGCAGACGCCGCCGGCCGGCGCTGGCTGGCCCGGGCGATGGGGTTCCGGCCGGACGGCCGCGGCGACGCGGTGGCGGTGTTCGACGCGGAGTGGGCGCTGCACGCCCGCGAGGTACGCCGGCTGCACGAGAAGCTGTTCTACCGGCCGTTGCTGCACGCGGTGGCCAGGGTGCCGAGCGACCAGCTGCGGCTGTCCCCGGAACAGGCCGCCCGCCGGCTGGAGGCGCTCGGCTTTGCCGATCCGGACGGCGCGCTGCGCCACCTGTCCGCGTTGACCGCCGGGGTCTCCCGGCGGGCGGTGATCCAACGGACGCTGCTGCCGGTGGTGCTCAACGTGCTCGCCGACGCGCCGGACCCGGACGCCGGGCTGCTGGCGTACCGCACCGTGTCCGACGCGCTCGGCCACTCGCCCTGGTATCTGCGGTTCCTGCGGGACGAGGGCCAGGTCACCGAGCGGCTCGCGCAGCTGCTCGGCACCAGCCGGTACGTGGCCGAGCTGCTCAGCCGGGCGCCGGAGGCACTGCGGATCCTCGGCGACGACGCCGAGCTGCGGCCACGGCCGGCCGACGCGCTGCGTAGCTCGTTCCGGGTCGCCGCGGCGCGGCACGAGGACCCGGCCGCGGCGGTCGGCGTCGCCCGCGAGCTGCGCCGGCAGGAGCTGCTGCGGATCGCCGCCGCCGACGTGCTCGGGCTGCTCGACCCGGCCGAGGTCGGCGAGGCGCTCACCGACGTGGTCGCGGCCACGGTCGAGGCGGCGCTCGACGCGGCCGTCCGGACGGTCGAGCTGACCCGCGGGCGGCTGCCGACCCGGGTCGCGGTGATCGCGATGGGCCGGGTCGGCGGCGCGGAGACCGGCTACGGCTCCGACGTCGACGCGCTGTTCGTGCACGACCCGCTGCCCGGGGCCGGCGAGGAGGACGCCGCCGCGGCCGCGAACGCGCTGGTCGCCGAGCTGCGCCGGCTGCTCGCGCTGCCCGCCCCGGACCCGCCGCTGCAGGTGGACGCGGCGCTGCGGCCGGAGGGGCGCAGCGGGCCGCTGGTCCGGTCGCTGGCGTCGTACCGGGCGTACTACCAGCGGTGGTCCTCGCCGTGGGAGGCGCAGGCGCTGCTGCGGGCCGCGCCGCTGGCCGGCGACGCGGCGCTCGGATCGGCGTTCGTCGAGCTGGTCGACCCGCTGCGCTACCCGGCCGGCGGGCTGACGCCGGCGGCGACCACCGAGATCCGCCGGCTGAAGGCGCGGATGGACGCGGAGCGGCTGCCCCGCGGCGCCGACCCCGCCACGCACACGAAGCTCGGCCGCGGCGGGCTGGTCGACGTCGAGTGGACCGCGCAGCTGCTGCAGCTGCGGCACGGCGCCGAGGTGCCGGGCCTGCGGACCACCCGGACGCTGCCGGCGCTGGCCGCGGCCCGGGACGCGGGCCTGCTCGCCCCGGACGACACCGCCGCTCTGGAGGCGGCCTGGCGGATCGCGACCCGGGCCCGCAACGCGGTCGTGCTCGTACGCGGGCG
>Ga0207678_10000793_pt1 | contig 28952 bp, 32 predicted proteins | sample KBSC63metaG_FD_184319 | JGI IMG/M metagenome (GOLD analysis project Ga0207678, IMG submission 184319) | Corn rhizosphere microbial communities from Kellogg Biological Station, Michigan, USA - KBS C6-3 metaG (SPAdes) (version 2) | ecosystem: Host-associated > Plants > Roots > Rhizosphere > Soil ... | reverse complement strand
CGTCTCGTTCGCATCGAGAAGGTCAGGGGTTCGATTCCCCTCAGCTCCACCGCAGGTCAAGGGCCGTCCACAGTAGAGTGGGCGGCCCTTTTGCGTGGAGCTTCACTGATTTCTGGGGTGTAACCCCGCGCGGGGAAGTCACTGTTGCTCGGCTTCCTCCTGGGTGATCGGTACCAGATCGCCGCCCATGCTGTCGCGCTCGAGTTTGCTTCGGAGGTGGCTGCGCCGCCAGCCTGAGGCCGTGTGCGTTTCCTCCAGGTCGTAGCCCTGGGGGCTGATCCACGTCCGGATCACCCAGGGCGCGTGCACGTCGTCCACGAGCTTGAAGTAGTTGTACTTCCCGTCGACGGGGTCGAACCTGTGGACGCGGGTGTGCTGGATGGCCTCGAACCGGGAAGCGGCTTCCTCGGTTATCGGGTGGATCTCGCCGGTTGTCGGGCGGATCTTGCCTCTTCCCTTGGCCTCGACGTCGTCCAGTACCGCTGTGGGCTCCCAAGCGAGCTCGTCGGTGTAGGACTCCTCGTGCACGGTGCCTTGCTCGTCGACCCAGCGACGGCAGGCCAGCGCAGGCTCCTCCACCTCGGGGTGGTAGGGCGTCGTGATCGCGAAGTACTGGTACTGCCGTTCCATCGGATCCCCCTCGCAACGACTTACCAGACGGTAACTTATCTTCCGCGTATCCAAAAGCGCATACGTGCCGGCAACGCCGTGCTCCCTTGAATGGCGGGCATGAGCGAACCGGCACTCGGGATGACGATCTATGGGTGTGCACCCGACGAGGCCCTGCTGTTCCGGGAGATGGCGCCTCGCTTCGGGGTGACGCCGACCATTACCGGCTCCGCCGTGTGCGAGGCCAACGTCGGGCTGGCGGAGGGCAACCGGTGCGTCAGCGTCGGTCACCGGACGCCGGTCGGCAACGGGACTCTTCTTGCGCTCAGCCGGGTTGGCGTCTCCTACGTCTCCACGAGGAGCGTTGGTTACGACCACATCGACGTCGGCTACGCGCAGAGCCTCGGCATTTCCGTGGGGAACGTCGCCTATTCGCCGGACAGTGTTGCCGACTACACGCTCATGCTCATGTTGATGCTGGTGCGGGACGCGCAGTCCGTCATCCGGCGTGCCGACGAGCACGACTACCGGTTGAACGACGTGCGGGGTAAGGAACTGCGCGATCTGACCGTCGGGGTGATCGGGACCGGGCGCATCGGTGCCGCGGTCGTCCGGCGGCTGCGCGGGTTCGGCTCCCGGGTGGTGGCGTGCGACAGCTGTCCGCACGCCGACGTCGACTACGTGCCGCTCGAAGAACTGCTGCGGTTGAGCGACATCGTCACCCTCCACACGCCACTCAACGCCGAAACGCGTCACCTCCTGGATCGGGGACGGCTCGAGCTGATGAGGCCCGGGGCGTTCGTCGTCAACACCGGGCGAGGACCTCTGCTCGACACCGAAGCTCTCGTCTCGGCACTGGAGACCGGCCGGCTGGGCGGGGCCGCACTCGACGTCCTCGAAGGGGAAGAGGGCGTCTTCTACGCCGACTGGCGGGGGCGGCCCGTCGAAAGCGAACTGCTGGTGCGGCTGCAGAAACTGCCGAACGTGCTCGTCAGTCCGCACACCGCCTACTACACGGACCACGCGCTGCGCGACACCGTCGAAAACTCGATCGTCAACTGCCTGGAATTCGAAAGCGGGGAACAGCATGGCCAAGGTTAAGCTCGGGATCATCTTCGGGGGCAGTTCCGAAGAGCACCCGGTCTCCGTCAAGTCCGCGCAAGAGGTCGCGAAGCACCTCGACGCCGCGAAGTACGAGCCGTTCTGGGTCGGGATCACGACGAGCGGGGCCTGGAAGCTCTGTGACGGACCGGAAGCGGGCTGGGAAGCCGGGCGGACGGTCGTCCTGTCGCCGGACCGGAGCGTTCCCGGGCTGCTCGTCCTGGAAGACGGGAAGTACGAGACGCTCGACCTCGACCTGATACTGCCGGTGCTGCACGGCAAGTTCGGCGAAGACGGGGCGATCCAGGGCCTGCTGGAGCTCTCCGGGATTCCGTACGCCGGCTGCGACGTCCAGAGTTCGGCCCTGTGCATGGACAAATCCCTGGCTTACGTGGTCGCCGGGGGCGCGGGTATCGCCACGCCGAAATTCCGGACCGTCCGGGCGGGCGAGAACGTCGACGGGCTCGCCTATCCCGTCTTCGTGAAGCCGGCTCGGTCGGGTTCGTCGTTCGGGGTCAGCAAGGTCTCCCGCGAAGACGAACTGGCGGCGGCCATCGCGACCGCAGCGCAGTACGACTCGAAGGTGCTGATCGAGGAGGCCGTCGCCGGCAGCGAGGTCGGGTGCGCGATCCTGGGCCGCGGCTCGGACCTCTTCGCCGGCGAGGTGGACCGGATCGTCCTTTCCCACGGCTTCTTCCGCATCCACCAGGAGGACGACCCCGAAAGCGGCTCCGAGAACTCGACGCCCGTCGTGCCCGCCGACATCCCGGCCGAGACCCGCGCGCGCGTCCAGGAGACGGCGAAGGCCATCTACCGCGCGCTCGGCTGCGGGGGACTGGCCCGGGTGGACATGTTCCTCACCGACGACGGCACCGTCGTCCTCAACGAGGTCAACACCCTGCCCGGCCTGACGTCGTACAGCCGCTACCCGCGGATGATGGCGGCCGCCGGCGTGCCACTCCCCGAAGTGATCGACCGGATCGTGGCCGGGACGGCACGGTGAACGACGACTTCGCCTTCGTGGACGAGCTGGTGCCCGGCATCCGCTGGGACGCCAAGTACGCCACCTGGGACAACTTCACCGGCAAGCCGGTGGACGGCTACCTGGTCAACCGGATCGCCGGCACGAAGACCCTGTGCGCCGCCCTGGGCGAAGCGCAGGAGAAGGCCGCGTCGCTCGGCTTCGGCCTACTGCTCTGGGACGGTTACCGGCCGCAGCGCGCCGTGGACTGCTTCCTGCGTTGGGTGGACCAGCCCGAGGACGGCCGGACGAAGCTGTGGCACTACCCGAACCTCGACCGGGCCGCGATGTTCGCGAAGGGGTACGTGGCGGCCAAGTCGGGGCACACCCGGGGCAGCACCGTCGACCTGACCCTCTACCACCTGGACACCGGTGAGCTCGCCTCGATGGGTGGCGGCCACGACCTGATGGATCCGGTCTCGCACCACGGCGCGCGGGGGATCCCGCAGGCCGACGCCGGGAACCGCAGCCGGCTCCGGTCCATTATGGAGGATTGCGGGTTCGCCGCGTACGAACGCGAGTGGTGGCACTACGGTCTCAAGGACGAACCGTACCCGGACACCTACTTCGATTTTCCGGTCACGTAGCGGCGGGGCAGCCGGACGGTGACGCGGAGGCCGCCGTCCGGTCGCGGGGCGAGGGTGAGCGTCCCGTCGTGGGCGTGGGCGATGCTCTTGACGATGGCCAGGCCGAGGCCGACCCCGGCCTGGTGGGTGCGGATGCGCTCGGTGCCGCGCCGGAACGGCTCGGCGAGGGTCGCGACCAGCGCCGGGGCAAGCTGTTCGCCGGTGTTCTCGACGGCCAGCACCACGGTCCCGGGCTCGGCACGGGTCGTGACCTGCACCGCGCCCCGCTCGGGCAGGTTGTGGACGATCGCGTTGTGCACCAGGTTCGTCGTCAGCTGCAGCAGCAGCGCCGGCGAACCGAACGCGGGCGCGGCGTCGCCGGACGTCTCGACCGTGACGCCCCGCTTCTCGGCCAGGGGCAGGAGCGTTTCGGCGGCTTCCTCCGCGACCAGGGACAGGTCGACGTCGTCGCGGTCGAACGCCCGCTGCTCGGCGCGGCTGAGCAGCAGCAGGGCCTCGGTGAGCTCGATCGCCCGGGTGTTGACCACGCGCAGGCGTTCGTCGAGTTCGTCCGTCGTGCGCTCGGGGTCGTTGCGGGCGACGTCGAGGAGGCTCTGCGTGATCGCCAGCGGCGTGCGCAGTTCGTGGGACGCGTTGGCGGCGAACCTGCGCTGCTCGGCGACGTGCGTCTCGAGCCGCGCGAGCATGGTGTCGAAGGCGTCGGCGAGTTCGCGGAACTCGTCGGCGCGGCCGGGCAGCCCGATGCGGTGGGAGAGCGATCCGTCCGCCGCGACGCGGGTGGCGTCGGTGATGCGCGTCAGCGGGGCGAGCATCCGGCCGGCCAGGACCCAGCCGCCCAGGAGCCCGAACACCAGCAGGAAGACGATCACCACGGCCATGAAGGGGACGAAGGCGCGCACCAGGCGCGAGCGGTTGATCCAGAAGTTGCCCTCGGTGACGATCCAGCCGCTGGGCAGGAAGTACAGGTAGAAGGCCAGCACCGCGCCCATCAGCAGGATGCCCGCGAGCATGACGAACCCGGCGTAGCTGAGGGTCAGTTTGAGCCGGGCGCTCAAACCGGGTTCCCTATCCACGGCTCTCGTCCCCGGTGTCGATGCGGTACCCGACACCGGGCACGGTCGCGATGATCCCCGGTTCGCCGAGCCGCTTGCGCAGCACGGAAACCGTGATGCGCACGGCGTTGGTGAACGGGTCCGCGTTCTCGTCCCACGCCCGCTCCAGCAGTTCTTCGGCGCTGATCACCCCGCCTTCGGCCGCGACGAGGACTTCGAGCACGGCGAACTGCTTCCTCGTCAGGGCCACGTACCGGCCGTCGCGGTAGACCTCGCGGCGGAACGGGTCCAGGCGCAGCCCGGCGATCTCGTGCACCGGCGGCCGGTTGTGCGCGCGCCGCCGGTCGAGGGCCCGGAGCCGGAGCACGAGCTCCCGCAGTTCGAACGGCTTCGTGAGGTAGTCGTCGGCGCCGAGCCCGAACCCGGTGGCCTTGTCGTCGAGCCGGTCGGCCGCGGTGAGCATGAGGATCGGCATGCCGCTGCCGGAGGCGACGATGCGCCGGGCGATCTCGTCGCCGGACGGGCCGGGGATGTCGCGGTCGAGGACCGCGATGTCGTAGGTGTTGACGCTCAGCAGCTCCAGCGCGGTGTCGCCGTCGCCGGCGGTGTCCGCCGCGATGGCTTCCAGCCGGAGGCCGTCGCGGATGGCGTCGGCCAGGTAGGGCTCGTCCTCGACGATCAAGACACGCACCCCGCCGATGCTACGAGCGGAGGGATATCGGCCGCATATCGGAAACCGCGTACGCGCCGGCAACACCGCACTGCCTTGACTGGCCGGCATGACCTCCAGCCAACGTACGTCCCCGCGCGCTCTCGGCAAGGAACACGGCGCTGTCCCGGAGGGCCTGCCGGTGTTCGACGAGTCCCCGGCCGTGGCCAACCTCGATCCCGGCCTGCTCGACGCCCTCCGGCGGGCCGCGGAGGACGCCGCGGCCGACGGGGTCCGGTTCGTCGTCAACGGCGGGTGGCGTTCCTGGGCCTACCAGGAGCAGCTACGACGCCAGGCCGTCGCGAAGCACGGCTCGGAAGCGGCAGCGGCCCGCTGGGTGACGACCCCGGACCGGTCGGCGCACGTGCGGGGGCGGGCGGTCGACATCGGACCGCCCGCAGCCCGCGCGTGGCTCGCCGAACACGGCGCCCGGTACGGGCTGTGCCGGATCTACCGCAACGAACCGTGGCACTTCGAACTGCGTCCCGAAGCCGTCGAACACGGCTGCCCGCCGATGTACGCCGATCCGTCGCACGATCCGCGGACGCGGTAGTCAGCCGGCGAAGTCCGCCGCGTGGTCGCGCGCCCATTCCGCGAGCGTGCGCGCGGGCCGGCCGGTCAGCTGCGGCACGGTCGGCCGCACGACGTCGGGCGTCTCGACGGTGTCCGACCAGTAGTGCAGGAGCATCGAGATGATGTCGTCGCCGACGCCGTAGGAGCGCATTTCGGTGCGGAACTCGTCCGGCGTGGTCTCGGTGAAGTGCAGCTCCCGGCCGATGGCCGCGCCGATCGCGGCGAGCTGCTCGAGCCGGGTCAGCGCCTGCGGGCCGGTCATGGGGTAGTGCTTGCCCGCGTGGCCGGGCTCGGTCAGCGCCACGGCGGCGACGGCGGCGATGTCGGCCTCGTGGATCGGCGCCTGCGCGGACGTCGGGTACGGCCCGCGGACCCCGCCGGTGTAGCGGATCGGCTGGGCCCAGGGCAGCAGGTTGCCGGCGAAGGTCCCGGGCCGCAGGATCGTCCAGCTCGCCCCGCTGTCGCGGACGGCCTCCTCGATCGCGGCGTGGTGCACCTGGCTGGCCGACCCGCGGTCACGCTCGTGCTCGAGGGCGGCGGCGAGCGAGGAGAGCAGCACCAGGTGCGCGGATTCGGCGGCCGCCGCCTTGACGAAGCCGGCCACCTCCGCGGCCGGGAAGACGAACACGCTGTCGACGCCGTCGAACAGGCCCTCGGGCGGCGCCGAGGCCAGGTCCCCGGCGACCAGCTCGACCTCCGCGGGCAGGTCGGCCGCTTCGGGAGAGCGGGTCAGCGCGCGCACCTTGTGCCCGCCAGCGAGCAGTTCGGCGACCAGGTGGCGGCCGACGGTGCCGGTGGCACCGGTGACGAGAACGGTCTTGGGCTGCTGCGTGGTGTTGGTGTTCATGAAACCCATGGTGCAGGCTATTGCGGCAAGATCCTTGCCTCGATCCAGCGCATTGTGGAGCCATGCCGAATCCGACCTCGCGCCTGCTGGCGCTGCTGACCCTGCTCCAGACCCGCCCGTCGTGGACCGGCGCGGAGCTGGTCGAGCGGCTCGAAGTCAGTCCACGGACCGTGCGCTACGACATCCGGAAACTGCGTGACCTCGGCTACCCCGTCGAGGCGATTCCCGGGGTGGCCGGCGGCTACCGGCTGAGTGCCGGGACGTCCATGCCGCCGCTGCAGCTCGACGACGACGAGGCCGTGGCCGTCGTCATCGCGTTGCGGACGGCCACCGGCAGCGCCGAGCTGGGCGAAGCCGCGGGCACCGCACTGGTGAAGCTCGAACAGGTCTTGCCGCGGCGGCTGCGGGGCCGGGTCGCGGCGATGCGTCAGTACACGGAAGCCGCGCGAACCCCGGGCGGTGTCGACGCCGACCTGCTGATCTTCCTCGCCGGTGCCTGCCGGGACCACCGCCGGGTCCGGTTCGACTACAAGGAGGCTCGCCGCGAGGTGGAGCCGCACCGCGTCGTCCAGGTGGGGCGGCGGTGGTACCTCGTCGCCTTCGACCCGGCCCGCGACGGCTGGCGGCAGTTCCGGCTCGACCGGATGACGGTGAAGCGCCCGGAAGGGGCAAGGTTCGTCCCGCGCGAGGCGCCGTCCGCGACCGACGTGGTCCACGGCATCGACGCCGTCTTCGCCCGCCACCGCGCCGTCGTCCTGGTCCACGCACCGGCCGCGCAGCTGACGGCCAAGCTGCCGACGGCGGTGCCGGTCGAGTGGGTGGACGAGGGGCGTTGCCGCGTGCACGCGACGGGCGAGTCGCCGGGGGCGCTGGCGCTCAACCTGCTGATGCTGGACGCGGACTTCGAGCTGGAGGAGTCGTCGGCCGAGCTCGACGCCGCGCTCGCGACGCTCCGGCGGCGGCTCGGCTGAGCCGCGGCTTGTACGTCGTCTGTACGCCTCTGCCCGATCATCCGCCGCATGTTGAGAACGGGCTTGTTCACCCTGATCGCCGCCCTGTGCGCGGTGCTGCTCCCAGCGACGGCGGACGCGGCACCCGCGCCGGGGGTGCGCGCGAGCTACGCGAACCCGGTGCGCACCGACGGCCACGTCGACGCCGCCGCCACGATCGACCGGCTGCGGGCGATGAACGCCAACACCTACGCCTTCCTCGTCCAGAACGAGGCCGACTGGCACGAGCTCGAGGCCTTCCTGCCCGAGGCGCAGACGGCCGGGCTGACCGTGTGGACCTACCTCGTGCCGCCGACCGAGTGCCCCGGCGGGGCGAGCTGCGCGGAATACCTGCCCTACAAGAAGGACTACACCGCCTGGGCGAAGGCCATCGGTGCGCTGTCGCTGCGCTACCCGGTGCTCAAGGCGTGGGCGATCGACGACTTCAACCACAACCTGCAGTTCTTCACGGCGACCTACACCAAGCAGATCCGCGACGCCGGCCGCGCGGTGCAGCCGGGCCTGGAGTTCTACCCGGTGGTCTACTCGGACGCGATCACGACGTCCTTTGTGGACAGCTACGGCGGGATCATCGACAGCCTGATCATGCCGTTCCGGGACGACCCGCACCGCAACACGCTGTGGACCGGCGGCGTGAGCGCCCAGCTGGACACGCTCGTCAGCCGGCTGGCCGCGAAGAACCGCAAGCTGATCCTGATGGTCTACGCATCGACGCTGTCGGCGACCACGATCGCCCCGGACGTCGCTTACGTGCGCGCGGTGACCGCTGTGGGCATGCAGTACACCGCCGCGGGCAAGATCGCCGGCGTCATCCAGTACGCGCTGCCGCTCACGCCCGGCCGCCCGCAGAAGTCGGACGAGTCGTTCGCGCACACCGGCAACGGCGGGCTCGTCTTCACGGTGCAAGCCAAGACAGCCACGAAGGCGGGCGACTTCGCCGCGGCGAGCACGACCATCCGGCTGGACGAGGGCTCGAGTTCGTGCCGCATGGTGCTGTGGCACGGCGACGACCGGGCCGCCACCGGCCCGGCCGGGTACCACTTCAAGCAGGCCCAGGTCGGCGGCACGCAGGTCTGGCAGCGCGATGTCGCCACCGAGGACACGGACTGGTACACCTCGGCGCCGATCGACCTGACCTCCCGGCTGACGGGCGGATCGGCGACCTTGACGTTGCGGCTGTACGAGGCGAAGGCGGTGGCCGACTACGAGGTCGTGGCCCGCTTCGACGACGTTTCGCTGACCGGGTGCCACGTCGCCGATCCCGGGTTCGAATCCACGGGCGGGTGGACGTTCAGCCGGGGGAACGGTGCGGTGAACGTCGGTCAGCACACCTACGACCCGGCGTACTCGACGTCCGTGCTGGCCGCGGTCGGGGCGTTGTACGCGGCCTGACCGGGTTAGCGGGGGACCGCCGTCATCGGGAGGCTGTCGGGGTACGCCGCGGAGGTGAACTTCACGCGGACCGGCTTGCCCGGGAGCGGGACCAGCCGCCAGCGGGCGGCCAGCGTGGCCACCGTGATGACGACTTCGTTCTGGGCGAAACGGTTGCCGATGCACTGCCGGGTGCCGGCGCCGAACGGGATGAACGCGCCCTTCGGTACCGCGGCGGCCCGCTCCGGTGTCCAGCGGTCCGGGTCGAAGCGGTCCGGGGCGGCGAACGATGCCGGGTCGTGGTGGAGCGCGTGCGGGCTGACGATCACCTCCGCACCCTCCGGGAGCCGGACGCCGCCGAGGTCGACTTCGGTGAGGGTGCGCCGCATCAGCATCCAGAGCGGGTACTGCCGCAGCACCTCGTCGACCACCTGGCGGACGTAGGTGAGGCGCGTGAGGTCCTCGACGGCGAGCGGCCGGCCGCCCAGCACCTCGTCGAGTTCGGCGTGCACGCGCGCCTCGACGTCCGGGTTCCGGCCGAGTTCGTGGAACGTCCAGGCCAGCGCCAGCGCCGTCGTCTCGATGCCGGCGGTGAGCAGGGTGAGCACCTCGTCCCGCGCCTGCTCGTCGGTCATGCCGGCCAGCAGCAACGTCGAAAGCAGGTCGCCGTGGTCGGTGCTTTCGCGTCGCCAGTCGCGGATCACCGTCATGACGATCCCCTGCATCCGGGCGATGGCCTCGTCGAACCGGCGGTTCCCCGGCACCGGCAGCTTTTCGACGAACTTCGGCGACAACGCGCGAATCATTCCCTGCTGGATGATCACGTAGATCGACCGGCGGGCTTCCTCGATCGCCGCTTTTCCCAGATCGGTGGAAAACAGCGCTTCGCCGACGATCGTCACCGCGAGGCCTTGCAGGTCTTCGTCGATCTTGCGCACTTCGCCGGCACGCCACGTTTCGCTCAGGTCCGCCGCCGCGCGCTGCATGATCCCGGCGTAGGCGGCCAGGCGTTCGCGGTGGAACGCCGGTTGCATGAGCCGGCGCTGCCGCAGGTGGAAGTCCCCGTTCGAAAGCACCAAGCCATTTCCGATGAACGGCCGGAACTTGTCGAACATCGCGCCCTTGCGGAACTTCGGACCCTCGTTGACCAGCACTTCGTGCGCCAATCGCGGACTCGTGACGAAGTACACGGGTGCCGGGCCGAGATAGAGCTTCACGATCTCGCCGCGCCGGTGCAAAGCGTCGGTGAATGCGAAGCGTTGCCTCAGCAGTGCCGGAGTGTGCCCGAGAAAAGGCCACCGGCCCGGCGCGACCGGGACGCTCATGGGGACTCCTCGTTGCGCCATTGTGTGGATTTCCCAAGGAGACGGCCCACGGTAGGCGCGTACGGGCGAACGGGACAGTGCCCGATCGGGTGGTGTGGGCTCACGCGGATGGCCCAGTAGCCGATCCGCGGAGAATCGCTAAGCTCTTTCCGGTCCCACTGAACTGAGAAGGTGTTGTTCGTGACACGATCACCGGAATGGGCTCCACCGGGTATCGATATCTCCGTGCCGGCCATCGCGTGTGGTGCTGCTGCGGGGTGCTCGCGAACGCGCGCCGAGGTTTTCGCGCTTTCCGCCGGATTCGATATCGTCGAAGCCGGATCGGCCGCCCGCGACACGACGAACTCCGGAATCGGCCGCCGGATCTGATGCGGACGTCTCCCATGCCGATGATCGAACCCCAGCCGGACCAGCCCGCCGCACCCGATGCGGGCCGCGGGCAGACCGTGCTCGCCCGGAAGTGGGCGTACCGGCTCAGCGGCGTGACCGTCGTTTCGCTGAGCCGGGAAGAGCTCGACGCGGAGCTGCGCGGCCTGCTCGGCACGCTCTGCGACGCCCTGCGCCACACGTCGCCGGACACCGCACCGGCCGAGCGGATCGGCGCGCGGCTGGTCGCGCTCGGCTACGTCGGCGAGCCCGGGTTGCGGTGCACGCTCGACGTCCTCGGGAAGGGCCTGCCCGCGCTGCCCGAACTCCAGGCGGTCGACCGCGTCGGGGACCGGGTCGTCGCGGCGCTGGGCGCGCTGTCCTGCGGCTTCCTGCTCGCGCACGAGCGCAGCGTCCTCGACCAGCAGGAGATCATGCACCTGTCGCTGCTCAAGGCGGTGCGGGACGCCCAGTGGAACCTCAGGCAGAGCGAAGCGCGCTTCGACGAGGTGGTGACGTCGTCGGCGAGCGGCATCGCCGTCGTTTCCCTCGACGGCCGGATCGTGCGGGCGAACGCGGCGCTGGCCGACATGCTCGGGCACCCGGCCGGCGAGCTGGCCGGCTCGGTGCTCTACGACGTCGTCCACCCCGAATCCGTCGAGATCCTCCGCGCCGCGATGCTGGCGCTCCTGGACGGCGGCAAGGAGCGGATCCGGCAGTCGGAGCGGTTGCTGCGCCGGGACGGCGACGTCGTCCGCATCTCGCTCACCGCGTCGCTGCTGCGCGACGCCGAAGACCGGCCGTCCCACTTCGTCGTCGTGATCGAAGACGGCACCGAGCTGATGCTGCTGCAGGGCGAACTGAGCCGCCAGGCACTGCACGACGTCCTCACCGGGCTGCCGAACCGCCAGTACTTCGGCACGCACCTGGAGACGGCGCTGCGGCGTGCCGACCCGGTGTACGGCGTCACGCTGTTCCACGTCGACCTCGACGCGTTCGGCATGGTCTGCAACAGCCTCGGCCGCCGGGTCGGCGAGCAGCTGCTGGTGCACTTCGCGCAGCGGCTCAAGGCGGTGATGGCCCGCGAGAACGCGATGATCGCGCGGTTCCACAGCGACGAGTTCGGCATCCTCGTCGAGAACACGGAGTCGACGCCGGACATCGACACCATCGTGCGCGCGATCAACGACGAGCTCGCCGAACCGTTCTTCGTCGACGGGCACGGGCTCGCGCTGTCGGCCAGCGCCGGGGTCGTGCACCGGCCGGCGAAGGGCATCGACCCGGTGGAACTGCTGCGCCAGGCGGACCAGACGCTGCGGCGCGCCAAGGAGCGGCGGCGCGGCCAGTGGAGGATGTTCGACCGCGAGGCCGATGCCCACGACCGGCAGACGCAGGCGCGGGCCGTCGGGATGGCCGGCGCGTGGGAGCACGGCGAGATCGGCGTGCGGTACCGGCCGATGGCCCGGCTGTCGGACGGCGAAGTCGCCGGCGTCGAAGCCCGCCTGCACTGGAACCGCCCGGGCGACACGGCGCTCTCGCACGAGTGCTGCGTCGAGCTCGCCGAGTCGACCGGGCTGATGCTGCCGCTCGGCGACTGGCTGCTGCGCGCCGCGGGCCGTCAGGGCGAGTGGTGGCGGCAGCGCGAGGGCTTCGGCCTTCCGATGGTCGCCGGCCTGACCGGGCACCAGGTGTCGGACGACGCGCTCGGCACGCGCGTCACGCGGCTGCTGCGGGACACCGGCCTGCCGCCCGAGCAGCTGATGCTCGGCGTCCCGGCCGGGGCGCTCCCGGTGTCCGGCGTCATCGAGAACGTCACCGCGCTGGCCGACCTCGGCGTGCACGTCATGCTCGACGAGTTCGGGCTGGGGCCCGACGACCTGCGGGCGATCGAGGACCTGCCGGTGGACATCGTGCGCGTCGACCGGCGGCTCGCGGAGTGGCAGGCGTGGTCGGACTCGTCGTTCCTGGGCGCGCTGGTGCCGCTGGTCCGGCAGGTCGGTGCGACTCTCGTCGTCGACGGGATCCACACCGAGGACCAGGCGAGCTGGTGGCGCACGGCCGGTGCGGAACTGGCGACGGGCGACTACTTCGGCGTCGCCAGGCCGCCGGCCGAGCTCGCCGGGCAGTTCGCCGGCACCTGAGGCTGCCACCGGGTCAGGCCGACGGCGACCAGCACGACCGCCATCCCGCCGACGACCCGGAGCGACAGCGGCTCGCCGAGGAAGAGCGCACCGAGCGCGACCGACACCACGGGCAGCAGGTAGCCGACGGTCGCCGCGGCGGTCGGGCCTTCGTCGGAGAGGATCCGGTAGTTCAGGTAGAAGGTGATCCCGGTCCCGAAGACGCCGAGGATCGTGACGGCGACGACGGCGGTGAGCGTCAGGTGCGGCGCCGTGTCCGCGACCGGCAGCGCGAGGGCGGTCAGTGCGGTGGCCGTCATCAGCTGCGCGGCCGAGAGCGCGAGCGGAGCGCCGTCCGGCGGCAGTTTCCTGGCCATGTAGGCGAACGCGATCGCGTAGCTGAGGCCGGCGCCGAGCAGCGCCAGCGCGCCGGTGCTCAGCAGACCCGCCTGCTGCCACGGCGCGAAGATCACCACGATGCCGGCGAAGCCGAGAGCCAACCCGAGCAGCCGCGCGGGGTTGAGCCGCCGCTCGGTCCCGAGCGCGACGCCGATCAGGAGCGACCACAGCGGGGTGGTGGCGTTCATGACGCCGGCGACCCCGGAGTCGACGGTGCGTTCCCCGATGCCGAACAGCGCGAACGGCAAGGCGTTGCAGAAGAACGCGGCGACGATCAGCCGGGCCCAGGTCCGGCCGTCCCGCGGCAGCCGCTGCCGGGCCGCGAACGCCAGGCCGAGCAGCGTCGACGCGCCGAGGGCGCACCGGACGAGGGTGAGGTGGACGGGGCTCAGCCCGGTCAGGGCCAGCTTGATCCAGAGGAAACCCGAGCCCCACAGCAGGGCCAGGACCACTATGCGGGCCGATGCGCCCCGTCCACCGTTCATGAGATCAACCGTGCCGAACCGGACCCGTCAGGACAAGTGAAGAGTTCTGGACGGATCTTTAAGGGGAGCTAACTTCTGGGCGCGCCACAGCCGATCGCCGAACAGCGCCAGTGCGGCGGGCAGCAGGACACCCCGGACGATCGTCGCGTCGAGCAGGACCGCGAACGCCATGCCGAGGCCGAGCATCTTGTACTCGATCGCGGCGAGGCTGAGGAAGACGCTGAACACCCCGGTCATGATCAGCGCGGCGCTCGTCACCACGCCGGAACTGCTCGCGGTGCCCTCGACGATCGCCTGCCGGGCCGGCACGCCGGACAGCCGCCGTTCGCGGATCCGGCTGAGGATGAACACGTGGTAGTCGGTGCTCAAGCCGAACAACAGCACGAAGAGGAACAACGGCAGCCAGCCGAGCACCCCGCCGTAGGGCGTGAAACCCAGCAGTGGCGCGAGAAAGCCGCCCTGGAACACGACGGTGAGCACTCCGTAGGCCGCCCCGGCCGACAGCAGGTTGAGCAGGATCGACACCGCCGGCACCGCGACCGACCGGAACACCACGAGCAGCAGCACGAACGCGAGCAGCAGGATGAACCCGAACGTGTAAGGCGACCGGGCGAGCGCCTGCTCGGTGAAGTCGTGCGCTTCGGCGGTCCGGCCCGCCACGGCGTAGCCGACTCCGTCGATCCGCCCGACCGTTCGCGGCAACAGGGTTTCGCGCAACGCCGAGAGCGTGCGGCCGGCCGCTTCGTCGTTCCCGTTGCCGCCCAGCGGGATCCGGACGACGAGCGCCTGGTCCACCGGCACGACGACGGCCGGGCGCGGGACTTCCGCGGTGAGCTCGCCGATCGCCCGGCGCAGCGCGGGCGTGTCGACCGGGCCGCCGCGGGTGTTCCAGAGGACGACGTGCGCGGGCATCGTGACGCCGGGAAACGCTTCCTGCATGCGCACGGCCGAGTCGATCACCGGGATGCTGCGCGGCAGGCTCTCGGTCGGTACCGGGTCCTGCAGCCGCATGCCCAGCGCGGGCACCGTGAGCACCACGAGCAGCGCCGTGGCGATCCCGGTCCACAGTGCCGGCCGCCGGGTGACGGCGTTCGCCACGGCGGCCCAGAACCGGGAGCGCGTCGGGCGACGGCCGAGCCACGGGATCCGGCCGCGGTCGACCCGGTGGCCGAGCAGGGAGAGCGTCGCGGGCAGCACCGTCACCGCGGCCAGGACGGCCAGGCCGACGACGAGGATCGTGCCCGCCGTCAGGCCCTGGAGGTTGTCGAGACCGGTGAACAGCAGGCCGGTCACGCACAGCACGACGGTCAGTCCCGACACGACGATCACGTGGCCGGACGTCCGGGCGGCGATCCGGATCGACTCGTCGACGCCGTGGGCGCGTTCCTCGCGGGCCCGCCGCAGGAAGAACAGCGAATAGTCGACGCCGACCGCCATGCCGATCAGCAGCGTGATCGCGGAAGTGGCGCTGTTGACGGGGATCCAGTTGTCCACAACGGACAGGAAGCCGAAGGTGGCGAATACGGCGGTGCCCGCCAGCAGGACAGGGACCGCCGCCGCGACCAGCGAGCCGAACACCACGAGCAGGATCAGCACGGTGATCGGCAGCGAACGGGCCTCCGAACGCCCGATGTCCTCCTTGATGCTCTTGTCGACCGCCCCGGACACGCTGAGGTCGCCGGCCTGGGCCAGGCGGACGTCCGCGTGCCGGGCCGCGACGGTGTCGACGGCCGCCGTCGCCGTCGCCAGGCTGGACCGGATTTCGCTGCCGCTGCCGATGATCCGGAAGGTGACCAGTTCCGACCGGCTGTCGGCGGAGACCTCGGAGCGGATGTCCGCGACCGCGCCCGACGTCGTCAACGTGGTCACGAGGTCGGTCGTGGCCGCTGGAGAGAGGGGCTGGACGAGGACGTTCTCCCAGAAGGGTTCGCGGGTGTGCTGGCGGTCGAGGACGGCCGAGCCGGTCCCGGCGTCGCCGGCGGGGTGGGCCCGTGCGTCGGTGCCGGGTGCGAACGTGCCGATGGCCCAGGCCAGCGCGACGAGCGCCAGCCAGCCGAGGATCGCGGCGGCGCGGTGCCGCAGCGACCAGTTCGTGACGCGTTCGACCACCGGCCCCCGCCGGTGAGCCGGGGTGCCTGCAGGCAGCATGAACTAAGGTCCTTCCGTGAAGGAGTGATCCGATGAGAGCTCGCCTTCGGGCGAGTGGGTGCTTCTTCCTCCTGGGTCGCCGAGTTGCCGCTCGGCGGCCCAGGGCCTCAACTGCGTTTCGGGGGTTCCGGGTGGCGGAGCCCCCGGCTCGGGGCGGAGCCCCGGTTGTTACAGCTCAGTCGACCTCCTTGAGCACGCGTTCGATGGACCGCAGGCGGTCCTGGACGTCCCGCAGGTGCCGTTCGGTCTCTTCCTGCGTCCGGACGGCTTTCTCGGCCAGCGACCGGTATTCGTGCTCCCGCGCCAGCGTGGCCTTGGCCCGCCAGGTCGCGGCCAGCTGGACGATCGCGATCGAGAGCACGACCGTGATCAGGACGAAGATCCCGATGACGCCGATGATCTCCTGCCACTGGTGCCAGTTCATTTCCGTCCCTCCTCGCCGTCCCCCTGGACGGATTCCGGTGTGGTCAGCGTCGGCGCGGCGGCCGCGATCGACTCCGGCGTCAGCACGACGGAGAACGGCGTGAGCTCGTAGAAACGCAGCGTCTTGCCGTCCTCGCCGACTTCGAAGCTGGCGGTGACCAGACCGGCGGCTTCGAGCTTGCGCAGGTGGACCTGCAGCAGCGCGCGGCTGATCCGCAGTTCGCGGGCCAGCTTGCTGACGTAGGTGCGTTCGGCGGACAGGGCCGCGACGATCCGCAGCCGGTGCGGGTTGCCGAGGGCGCCCAGCTGCCGCAGGAGCTCGTCGCCGGTCGTCCACATGCCAACAAAAGTTAGCAGGTGGCCGGCCGGCGGGGTATCGGGGTGATCCCTGAGGTCACATCGGGTGTTCCAGCCACACGTTCGGCTCGACGTAGGTCGCCGTGTCGTACGCGGTCGACGCGTACACGGGGGCGATGCCGCCCGGGATGAAGTTCTCGCCGTCCTGGAGCTTGACGCCCGTCCAGTCGTGCCAGTCGGCCAACGACCCCGACAGCGTCACCGCGAACGGGCACACCTTCACCACTCGCGCGCCCAGCCGCTCGTGGGTGCGCAGCCAGCGGTCGGCGAGGAGGCCGTCGGGGCGGCGGCGGGCCGCGTACTCCGGCATCGGGACCGACGGCTCGGTCTCCTTGCCGATCGGGCGCACCGAGACGATCAGCTTGCGCAGCCCGTCTTCCGCGGCCCGTGCCTTCAACGCCTTCAGCATCGGGGCCGACAGGCCGGTGCCGCGCAGGTGCGGCGCGATCACGACTTCCAGCGCGCACAACGCGTTCGGAGCGCGGCCGTCCATCACGTCCTGGGCCGCCCACTCGATCGCCTGGTCCCAGCCGTGGTCCGGCAGTTCGGTGCGGTCCGGGGCCGGGTACGCCAGCGGGACCGACAGGGCGCGGGCCATCGGCGTGCCGTCGTCGTCCAGCGCGATCAGGAAGTACCGCGCCCAGTGGCGCAGGAACCGCTCGCCGGTGATCATCCGGCCGCTCGCGCCCTGGTAGATGAACTGCCCGCCGACGTCGCCGAGGCTCAGTGCGGCGTCGAGGAGGTCGGGGCGGCCGGCAAGATCGACAACGCGCATGCGCCCATACAAGCGGAAGCGATCACCGCTCCGATAGCGGCAACCGGGCGATGCTCAGCGCAGCGCCTTCTGCCGCCGGGTGAGCGCGGCCGGGTCGAGGTTCGCCCGGGTGCCGGCGTCGTGGCCGTCGAGGTAGCCGCTGCCGGACAGCCGCCGGGGCGAGGCCGCGCGCAGGTCGCCGTACTCGCTGTCGAACGCGTGCTGGACCAGCTGCGCGCGGTCGCGGACCACCAGCTCCGCCGACCGCTCGCCGGGCGGCGCCGTGCGGACGGCTTCCCGCTCGGCGTGCGTGAGCCGCTCGTGGACCGCGCGGGCGAAGCCGTGCAGCCACGTGCGCCGGTACGCGGCCAGTGATTCGCCGGGGAAGAACCCGCCCGGGCGGACGCGGGTCAGCTGCGTGCTCGCCTGCAGCAGCAGGCTGGTGAACAGCAGTTCCACCCGGCCGAGGTCGGAGTGGAAGCCGAACACGGTGACGCTCTCGACCTTCTGGCCGAGCCGGTGCAGCAGCGTCCGGCAGCGCAGCGGGTACGCGACCGACGTCAGCAGGCTCGCCTTGTCGCGGCTGTACGGGTCGTCCATCGGGATCTTCAGCGTGCCGATCTCGTCGGCGCGCGCCCCGGACGCGGCGAGCATCGCCTGGTCGATGCCGTACCGCGCGACGAGCTCGGCGGCCTTCTGGTTGTACGCCTCGGCTTCCGCCTCGGTGACCGCCGGGTCTTCGGCCTTCGCCAGCAGCTTGCGGATGCGCTCGAGCTGCGGGTCTGACTCGGTCATGCCGAGAGGGTATTCGATCACGTGTTCGGGCGCGCGGACCGGGTCGGCGTGTCGAGGTACGCGTCGAGCGTGACGGCCAGCGCCGCTTCCGGCGACGGCGCGAAGCTCGCCCCGGCCAGGCCACCCCACAGCCACAGCTGGGCGAGGCCGTGCAGGGCCGCCCACAGTGCCGCCGCGACCAGCCGCGGGTCGGCGTGGTGGACGCCGGCCGCCGCGACCAGCGCGGCGAACTCGTCGAACACCGCGCTGGAGGCCGCTTTCAGCGCCGGCTCTTCCGGGTCGATCAGGTCGCGGCGGAACATCAGCTCGAACATCGCCGGGTTCTGCAGCGCGAAGTCGACGTAGCTGTGGCACGCCGCCGTGAGCCGCTCCCGCGGGCCGCTCTCCGGCAGCCGCGTCCGGCGTTCCAAGAGCTCGGTGAAGCCCTGTGTGGCCACGGCCGAGAGGAGCTCGGCGCGGCCCGAGAAGTGCCGCAGCGGTGCGCCGTGCGAAACGCCGGCGGCCTTGGCGATCCCGCGCAGCGTGACCGCGCCGACGCCTTCGACGGCGAGCAGTTCCGACGCCGTCGTGATCAGGCGTTGCCGGGTGCCCATGCCTCGTCCGGGGTCATCGGGAGCAGGTCCGGGCGCTTGGGGAAGAAGCCGTCGCCGGGCTGGCGGCCGACCAGCCGGTTGCGCGTGCGCGTCACGGCGACCGGCAGCACCTCCCGGAGCAGCCAGTGCAGGTCGGCGCGCCGGCTGCCGGGCGCCGCGGTGCCGGGCAGTGGCGCGAGCCAGGCGGGATCGTGGTCGAGGCCGAGCCGGGCGAGGACGTACGCCGCCAGCCGTCGGTGGCCGTCGGCGGAGAGGTGGAGCCGGTCGGCGCCGAAGTAGCGCGAATCGGTGACGGCCTGGTCCGGCCACAGGTCGATCAGCACTGCCCCGTAGCTGACGGCCGCCTCGCGGACGGCTTCGTTGAGCGCGACGATCCGCGGCCGCATCCGGCTGCCCAGCGGCATCCGGCGGGAGACGTCGCTGAGGGTGAACGTGACGACGACGGGCGAGATTTCGGTGCAGGCGCGGATGGCGGCGTCGACGCGGCGGGCGACCGTCCGCGCGTCCCAGCCGCGGCTCATGACGTCGTTGCCGCCGCCGAAGAGGGCGATCAGGTCGGGTTCGAGGCGGGCCGCGGCCGGCACCTGCTCGGGCACGATCTGGTCGAGCCGGCGCCCGCGGACGGCGAGGTTGGCGTAGCGGAACCCCGGCTCGTCCTCGGCCAGCCGAGCGGCGACGAAGTCGGCCCAGCCGCGGTAGTGGCGCTGATCCGGGTACGGGTCGTCGAGGCCTTCGGCGCAGCTGTCGCCGACGACGACGAAACGGTGGTAGCTCATCCCGATCTCCGTAACCCGTGGTTCACCTTGTAGACACTGTCTATCAAACTTGTGTAGACGGTGTCTACTTCGATTTCACCCGAGCCAGGGACCGAGCTTGTCGGGGTTCCGGACGGCCCAGATATGCGTGATCCGGTCGTCCGCGACAGCGAACGCGTACACCGCGGCGAGCTCGTCTCCGCGGCGCAGCACCAGCCCGGGGAGGCCGTTGACCGTGCGCTCCTCGATCGTCAGCTCACCGAAGGAAGCGAGCTCGGCCACGTACCGGGCGACGAGTTCGCCGCCTTCGATCGGGGCGATCGTGGCGCGGACCCGGCCACCGCCGTCCGCCGTCAGGGTCGCGTCCGGATCGAGGAGACCGATCAGCGTGCCGATGTCGCCGGCGGCCCAGGCCTCCTTGAAGTCCCGGACCAGGCCGGCCTGCCGGGCGACGGGGGCCGCGGGGCGGGCCGAGGCGCGGATCCGGCGGCGGGCCGCGGAGGCCAGTTCCCGGCACGCCGGCGGGGTCCGGCCGGTGATTTCGGCGACCTCGGCGAACGAATACCCGAAGACGTCGTGCAGGACGAGGGCCACGCGCTGGGCCGGCGTCATCGCTTCCAGTGCGACGAGGAAAGCCATGCTCACCGACTCGTCCAGGGTGATCCGGTCGGCCGGGTCGGGCTGGTCGGGCACCGGCTCGGGCAGCCACTCGCCCACGTACCGCTCCCGTCGCACCCGCGCCGAGCCGAGGACGTCCAGGCAGATGCGGCCGGCCACCGTCGTCAGCCAGGCACCCGGCGAGGAGATCGCCTCCTGCTGCGCGGGGGACAGGGCGTACCAGCGCGCGTAGGTCTCCTGGACGGCGTCCTCGGCCTCGGTCAGCGAGCCGAGCAGCCGGTAGGCGAGGTTGACCAGGTGACGTCGTTCGGCGACGACCGGTTCCGATGGCGTTGTCATGACTCCTCCGACGACACAGCCTGCCCGAACGTCAGGGCCTGACGTTCCGGCGGGCTGCTTCGTCGTACCGGTCGAAGTCAACCGAACAGGGGAGAAACGATGATCAAGATCGGGATCGTGCTCGGCAGCACCCGTCCGGGCCGTGTGGGGGACCAGGTCGCCCGCTGGGTCCACGAGCGGGCGGCCCGTCGCACGGACGCGGCGTTCGAGGTGATCGACCTGCGCGACCACCCGCTGCCCCACCTCGAGGAGCCGCCGGGCTTCTCGGGGCGGTACGAGGACGAACGCACCCGGGCCTTCGCGGCCGTCATCGCGTCGTGCGACGGGTTCGTGTTCGTGACGCCGGAGTACAACCACTCCGTTCCCGGGGTGCTCAAGAACGCCATGGACCACGTCCACGTCGAATGGAACACCAAGGCGGCCGGGTTCGTCTCCTACGGCGGGGTCGGCGGTGCCCGCTCGGTCGAGCAGCTGCGGCTGGTCTGCGGGGCCCTGCAGCTGGCCGACGTGGCCCCGCAGGTCACGCTGCCCCTGGTGACGGAGTTCGAGAACCGCACGACCTTCAAGCCGGGCGACCACCAGCTCACCGCGCTGGACACCCTGCTCGACCACGTCGTCGCCTGGAGCACGGCCTTCGTCCCGCTGCGGCGCGGCGACGCGGACGCCGAGGTCAGGAGCAGGCTCGACGCGATCATCGACGGGCTGCGGAACAAGGACCTCGAGGCCCTGCGCGGGATCTACGCGCCGGACGTCGTGTCCTTCGACGTCGAACCGCCGCTGCAGCACGTCGGGACCGACGCGAAGCTGGAGAACTGGGCGAGGGTGTTCACGGTCTTCGAAAAGGTGGACTACGAGCTGCGCGACCTGACCGTCACCGTGAGCGGCGACCTCGCCGTCGCGCACGGCTTCGGCCGGGTCAGCGGGACGCTGAAGAACGGGGTGGTGACGGACGGCATGTGGGTCCGGGCGACCTTCGTCTTCCGGCACCGCGACGACGGCTGGGTGATCGTCCACGACCAGGCGTCCGTGCCGCTCGACATGGCGACCGGGCAGGGGCGGACCAACTTGGAGCCGTGACGGCCGCGCGCGGTGGGCCACGGCGGCCCGCCGCGGGCCGGCCCGCGGCGCCCCGCTGGACCTGTGTGGGCAGGCGGAGGAGTCCGTGTGCGCCGTCGCGGGGTCATTCGCCGCGCGCGGTCCGCACCAGCAGCTCGGGTCCTGGCTGATGCCCCATCCATCGGTCCAGCTCGACCCTGCGTACCGACTCGTGCACCTGTTCATCGGTCGGCGGCATGGCGGGGTTGAACACGACAGTGAGGTCTTTCCTCGGGATGTCCACAAAGAACGGGTCGATGCCGTGCGGCCGGCATTCGTGCCGGACTGCGGCCTTCCAGGCGCCGAGGTCGCAGAAGTCGCCGAGCGCGTCGCGTGGGAGTACGGCCCAGAGGCCGAGCGCCAGCTTTTGCGCCAGCTCGGCGGTGTCCCGCACGCGGTAAGGGGCCGCGACCGCGCTCACGGCTACGCCACGTGTCGCAGGAGTGCGGAGAAGGCAGACTCGTCGATGACGAGCGTCTGCCGGTCCGGGTTCCCGCTCTCTTTGGTGTCTCGGATGCCGATGACGCCGAGGCCGGTGCCGACCTCCACGCAGTTGTCGTGGTCGTCGCGGGTGCACCAGGTCGACATCCGCCAGCCGGTGATCTCAGGGCTGCTGGTCATGGCGTGATCTCCTTTGGTCTTCGGTGGTAGTCACTATGACCCGCCCCGCTCATCTAGGCAAGCAAAATTGCGCAATTTTGTAGTTAGCCTAGCTATCTGGGAGTGGCAGCTACGCTCAGTGCTGAGAGTCCGAGGGTGGAATCACTCGAACGGACTGCAAGGTTGCGCGAAGTTCTGCGCGAGCATGGGATTCAAGGAACGACTAGGGAGGCAAAATGACGCAACATCGCGCGATGGCGTTCGTCGGTACGAGCAGCAACCAGGGTGCCTGTCCGACCCTGTTCGTCACGGAGCGTGGAACGCTCGTGGTCCAAGGCACCACCGTGACCGACCCGGCAGCACTCGACCAGCTGCGCGCGCGGGGCAACGGGTTGCCGTCGCACGAGTCCGCGGTGGAGATCCCGGCGGCTCTGTTGCCGTTCGTCGACGTCGTCGCCCTTCAGCACCTCGCGTTCGCCGACGAGGACCGGCCCGCCTTCATCGTGGATCCGGCATCGGCCGAACGACTGCGGGCACTCGCCGCGGCTGTCCCGCAAGACAGCTGATGGCATGGGTTCGACCAGGGGCCGAGTTCGCCGAGCTGCTCCGCTCGTTCGAGAGCAGCGCGTGGCGCTGGGAATGCCAGGGCACCTACCGTGAACCGGACGAGAGTGAGCCGCTCCAGGCCTGGCGAGACGGGCAGCCCTACGACGGCTTCATGGACGGCTGGCTCGCGCAGATTCGGCAGCTGCGGGCCGCCGACCGGACGTTCGAGCGGGTCCGGATGCTCACCGATCCGCCCACGGAGTACCTGAGCTGGATGATCGGCATCACCCACCTGAACGTCGAAGCCGGCGAGGACATCCGGTGGATCGACGAGCAGGAGGCGCGTGAGCTCGGCGCGCCCCGGTATGACTTCTACATCCTCGACGATCGGGTTGTCGCCCGGCTGCATTTCGCCACGATCGGCCTTGTCGGCGCTGAGGTGACCGACGAGCCCGGTACGGTCATCGAACACCGGCGGTGGCGCGACGTCGTCCGGCCGGTCGCCGTCCCGCACGACAAGAAGTTCCCGCCCGCGACGAGGAGCCCGTGACCGATCCTTCACGCCTGGCCGAGTTCGGAGACCGCCTGAGGCAGTTGCGCAAGGACGCCGGCTTGACCGCGAGCAAGATCTCGCAGTCGACTGGCTGGCAGCCGTCGAAGATGTCGCGGATCGAGACCGGGCAGGCGCAGATCAGTGAGCCCGACCTACGAAAGTGGGCCAGGGCGGTCGGCGTGCCCGACGAGGGCGTCGAGGAGCTGCTGGCCGAGCTCCGCGCAATCCGGCTGGATGCCGCTCGCTGGAGGAGCCGTGTCCGCGCGGCCGGGCACGAGGGCACCCAGGTCTCGTTCGGTGCGGCAGAACTCGCCGCGGAGACCATTGCGGCTTTCGAGATCGCGCTCGTTCCCGGTTTGCTGCAGACACCGGCGTATGCGCGAGCGGTGTTCACGGCCGCGGCGCGCCTGAACGACTCGGACAAGGACATCGACGCTGCTGTTGCCGCGCGGATGCGCCGGCAGGAGATCCTCTACGACGAATCGAAACGGATCTCGATGCTGGTCTGTGAGGCGGCGCTGCGTTCGTCGGTGGCGTCGGCCGCGACGATGGCGGGCCAGCTCGATCGGCTGGTCGCGGCGTCGAACATACCGCACATCCGCTTCGGGATCGTGCCGTTGAACCGTACGCTGCCCTTCGTGCCGGTTCACGGGTTCTGGCTGCTCGACGACGTCCTGTTCGCCGAGGTCCTGCACACCGAAGTCGTCTCTCGCGATCCCACCGACGTTCGCATGTACGTCGGGTTCCTCGATGAGATGTGGTCGGTGGCCGTCGAAGGCGACGAGGCGCGGGCGCTTTTGCTGGAGGTGCTCGCCGAACTCCGCAGCGGCTGAGTCACCGCTCAGCGGATGCCCCGCTTCCGGTGGGCGACGACCAGTGCCGCAACGCTCAAGCAAGCCGTCAGCACCAGGTAGTACCCCGGCGAGACCGGCGACCCGGTCGTCGCGATCAGGGCCGCCGCGATCGTCGGGGTGAAGCCGCCGAAGATGGCCACCGTGGCGTTGTAGCCGAACGACAAACCCGTTGCGCGCGTGTGCGCCGGGAACGCGTCGGCCATCACCGATGGCAGGGCCCCGAAGTACGCCGCCTTCAGCAGGCCCAGGATCGTCATCGCGATCGTCAGCGTCAGGAACGACGGCGACTTGGTGACCCAGACGTAGAGCGGCACCGCGCTCGCCCCGATCAGCGCCGCGGACCCGGCCATGAGCCGGATCCGGCCGTGGCGGTCGGCGAGCCAGCCGGCCAGCGGGGTGCCCAGCGTCAGCACCGCTCCGGTGATCACCAGTGCCACGAAGGAAAGCGAGTCGTCGAGGCCGAGGGTCTTGATCGCGAACGCCGGCAGCGACTGCAGGATGAAGTTCAGCGACGTCGACACGACCAGTGCGCCGCCGGCGATGAGCAGCCCGCCCCGGTGGTTCCGGAACAGCTCCTTGATCGGTGCCTTCTCCGACGGCGTGACGGGTGATTCGTCGACGTGGCGGCGGATGTAGTAGCCGACCGGCCCGACGAGCAGGCCGAAGACGAACGGGACCCGCCAGCCCCACGACGTCATGGCGTCGTTCGAGAGCACCGCGGTGAGCCCCGCCGCGAACCCGGCCGAGAGCAGCGTCGAGAAGCCCTGGCTGGCGAACTGGAAGCTGCCGAGGAAGCCCTTGCGCCGGTCGTCCTGCTCGATCAGGAACGACGTCGCCGCGCCGAACTCGCCGCCGGCGGCGAAGCCCTGCAGCAGCCGCGCGACGATCACGCCGAGCGGGGCGAGCACCCCGATCGTCGCGTAGCCCGGCATGACCGCGAGCAGCAGTGTGCCGAGGACCATCAGCCGGATCGTCAGGACGAGCGCCTTCTTGCGGCCGTGCCGGTCGGCGTACGCGCCGAGGACGAGCCCGCCGAGCGGGCGGATCAGGAACGTGATCCCGAAGACCGCGTACGCCTGGACCAGCTGGATCGCCGCGTTGCCGCCCGGGAAGAACGTCTTGCCGATGTAGGCGGCCATCAGCGCGTACGCGGCGAGGTCGAACCACTCGAGCGCGTTGCCGATCGTCGCCGCGGCGATCGCGCGCCGGTTCGTGACCGGGCGCCGCGTCTGCGTCTCGGTCACGCGCGCTCCCCGAGAGCGTGGAACAGCGCCGTGGCGAGCACGACGCCTTCGCGGGCGACGGAAGCCAGCAGGTGCTCGTCGGGCGCGTGCTGCAGGCAGCCGGGATACGAATGCGGGAGCCACAGGGTCGGCAGGCCGAGGACGTCGGTGAAGACGTGGTTGGGCAGGCCACCGCCGAAGTTGGGCAGGAGCGCGACCCGATCGACGACCGAGTCCAAAGTAGACAAAGCCCAGCCGGCCCACGGGTCGTCGACCGGCGTGCGGCTGGCCCGGAAGTTGCCGTCGACCGTCACCGCGACCATTGGGAATCCGTGCGCGGCAAGGTGTTTCGTGATCGCTTCCGCCACGCCGTCCACGTCGGTGCCCACGACGTACCGCAGCTGCAGCACCGCCCGGGCCCGGCCGGGGATCGCGTTGACCGGGCGGTCGACGTCGGCCGCGCCGAGGGAGAGGACCTCGAGGGTGTTCCAGCCGTAGAGCCGTTCGGCCGGCGTCAGCCGCGGGTCGCCCCAGCCCTCGTCCGGCACCGGGTCGCCCGGGGTGTTCGCGACGACGACGCCTTCGAGTGCCGCGCGAACGCTGTCGGGCAGCGAAGGTGGCAGCAGCTCGGGCACCTGGATGCGGCCGTGGCCGTCGACCAGGCTCGCGACGGCCGCGGCGAGCGTGGTCGCCGGGTTGCGCAGGATCCCGCCCCAGTTCCCGGAGTGGTAGGCGTCGGGGCGCAGGTCGACGTCGAGCGCGATCCGGACGCTGCCCCGCGCGCCGAGGAACAGCGTCGGCGTCGCCGCGTCGAGGCGCGGGCCGTCGGAGGCGATCAGGACGTCGGCGCGCAGCAGGTCCCGGTGCGCTTCGGCGAACTCCGTCAGGCCCGGCGAGCCGATCTCCTCGCCGGTTTCGACCAGGAACTTCAGGTTGAAGCCCAGCGCTCCCTGCTCCGCCAGCAGCAGGCGCAACGCCGTGAGGTTGATCAGGTGCTGGCCCTTGTTGTCGGCGGTGCCGCGGCCGTACCAGCGGTCGCCGTCCGCGGTCAGCGTCCACGGATCCCGCCCGTCGCTCCACGTTCCGGCCTCTCCGACGACGTCGGCGTGGCCGTAGCAGAGCAGCGTCGGCAGCTCGGGCGACTCCACCCGGGTGCCGACCAGGAACGGCCCGCCCACCGGGTCCGGGTTGGGGTACGTCTCCACGGCGCAGCCGAGCGCTTCGAGCATGGGGTTCAGGACGTCGTCGAGGTATGCCTTGATGGCAACGCGACCTTCGGGAGCGTCACTCACCGTCGGATAACCGACGAGCGTGGCGAGTTCGGCGAAGAAGGCGCCGGAGTCGACGTGGGCCTGTGCTTTCGCGATCAGATCGGCAGGGATCACGGGGCCTCCCGGGTCGTGTCGGGAAAGCGTAAGGCGCCACCGGGTGCGTGACCATTGCCGTTTCGGCTGCCGTGCGTTCTCATGAAGGCAAACCGGGAGGACCGATGCGCCTGCTGCCCACCGGGCTGACCTACTTCCTCGAAGTCGCCCGCACCGGCTCGGTGTCCGAGGCCGCCGTCGCGCTGACGGTCGCGCCGTCGGCGATCAGCCGCCAGATCGCCAAGCTCGAAACCGCGATCGGCGTGCCGCTGTTCGTCCGGCACCCGCGCGGCATGATCCCGACCGACGCCGGGAACCTGCTGCTCGACCACGTCCGCCGCAGCGAGGCCGAATCGGCGGCGCTGCTCGACGAGCTGCGCACCGGGCGCGGGCTGCAGGCCCGCTCGATCACGGTGGCGTGTTCGGAGGGGTTCGCCCGCCGGGTGGTGCCGCGCGCGATCGCGGAATTCCGGCGCGACCACCCCGAAGTGGCGTTCCACGTCGACGTCGTCCGGCGCGACGAGGCGACCCGGCGAGTGCTCGACGGTGAAGCGGACGTCGCCGTCACCTACACGACCGGGCCGCTGCACGGCGTGCGCGTGGAAAGCGCCGTCGTGGTGCCGGTGTACGCGATCGTGCCGGTCGGGCACGAGCTGGCCGGCCGGGCGTACGTGAGCCTGGCCGAGCTGTGCGCGCACCCGGTCGCGCTGCCGACCGCGGGGCAGAGCCTGCGCGAGCTGTTCGACATCGCGGCCCGGATCGAGAACCTGGCCGTCCGGCGAGTGCTGGAGTGCGACGAGCTCGCGCCGCTCTACGAGTTCGTCCGCGCTCGTGGCGGGGTCGCGCTGGTCGGCGGGCTCGGGGACGTCCACCGGGACGCCGAGGCGGAAGGCGTCGCCTACGTCCACCTCGACAACCGGGCGTTCCGGCAGCGGGAAGCGCAGGTCCAGACGATGGCGGGGCGGACGCTTTCGCTCTCGGTGACCCGCTTCACCGCGATCCTGGTCTCGCTCGTCCGGCCCGCCGAACCGGAAAAATAAACGAACGGTCGTGCTACCTTCGGTCCCATGAACGTCGACGGCGTGTATGTGGGGGAACCGAGCGTGCTGGGCCTCCGGCGGGACCGGCCGGTGCTGAGCGCGATCACGAAGGCGCGGGTCACGGCGCCGGAACTGAACCTGACCGAGCTGAACCTCGACGGCGACCGGCAGGCCGACCTCACCGTGCACGGCGGGGTCGACAAAGCCGTTTACGTCTACCCGGCCGAGCACTACCCGGCCTGGGCGGCCGACGGCCTCGACGCCGAGCCAGGCGGCTTCGGCGAAAACGTTTCGCTGACCGGCGTCACCGAGGACGACGTCCGGATCGGGGACGTCTGGGCGTGGGGTGACGCGCTGGTGCAGGTCTCCCAGCCGCGGCAGCCGTGCTTCAAGCTGGCCATGAAGACCGGTCGCAAGGACGTCACCCCGCTGATGATCGACAGCGGGCGCTGCGGCTGGTACCTGCGCGTTCTTCGGCCCGGCACGGTGCCGACGTACGGCCCGGTCGAGCTGGCCGAGCGCGCGGACGGGCCGACGATCACCGAGGTGTACCTCGTCTCCTTCGCCAACTACGGGCAGCTGCCCGAGGACAAGGTCGAGGCGGCGCTGGACCTCGCCGACCGCGTGCTGGCCACGCCCGCGCTTTCGGCTTCCTACCGCGGCGGCGTCCAGTCCACAGTGGACCGCTGGCGGGCGCGGCGTGCCGGGTGACGGCCGGATCGCCCGCGGCGACGCGACCCGGCGCCTGGTGCTGCGCCGGGCGGTCGACGTCGCTTCGGTCGACGGCCTCGCGGGGTTGTCCCTCGGCCGGCTGGCCACCGAGCTGGAGCTGAGCAAGAGCGGCGTGTTCGCGCTGTTCGGCTCCAAGGAGGAGTTGCAGCTCGCGACGATCGAGGCGGCTTGGGAGATCTTCCGGTCGCACGTGGTGACGCCGTCGCTCTCGGCCGGGCCCGGGCTGCCGCGGCTGCGCGCGGTGTGCGAGAAGTGGCTGGACTACTCGGAACGCCGGGTCTTCCCGGGCGGGTGCTTCTTCTTCAACGTCGGCGCGGAGTTCGACGCGCGCCCGGGCCGGGTGCACGACGCGGTGGCGGCGGCGAGCGGTTCGTTCGCCGCCTTCGTCCGGGAAGCCGCGGCGGAAGCGGTCGCGCTCGGGCACGTCGACGCGGACGCCGAGCTGCTGGCGTTCGAACTGCACGCGCTGGGCCGCGCGGCCAACGCGGACGCCGTCCTCCACGGCGCCGCCGAGTTCTATATCTTGGCGAGGAGGGTGATTCGCGCGCGGCTGGACGCCGTCGCGCGGGCTTGAGGGGGGCACGCGTG
>Ga0207678_10000789_pt1 | contig 28996 bp, 31 predicted proteins | sample KBSC63metaG_FD_184319 | JGI IMG/M metagenome (GOLD analysis project Ga0207678, IMG submission 184319) | Corn rhizosphere microbial communities from Kellogg Biological Station, Michigan, USA - KBS C6-3 metaG (SPAdes) (version 2) | ecosystem: Host-associated > Plants > Roots > Rhizosphere > Soil ... | reverse complement strand
CAAGTCCCGCGTCTTGCAGTTTGGCAAGGATCGTCTGCAATCCTTCGGTTCCCAGAACGCTTTTCAAAAGCCCGGGGAGCGCGGCTTGCTCTGCCTGGCCGACGACACTTCCAACGGCGTCCTTTAGCGCATCGCTCCAACTCATATTTTGTCCTTTCCAGTGTTTGCGGCCCCGGTTGGTCAGATCCGTTGCCGTGCATTGGCGCAAGACCGAGTGCGCTTATACTAATCGCTCGCGACAGGCCGCGTAATCTTCATCGTCGTGCCTTACAAAAAGTTATGAAGGGTTCGGCGCAGCAGCCATGCGCAATCGAATTCCGCGTCGCCACACGATCTTCAAAGTTCGAGGATAGCTGGCGTGAATGAATCTCCGATCGATAAACATTGCCGCGAAGTTTTTTGCGGCGCGCGTCTGTTTCGCCGGGCTCGTCGCACTTTTCTCGGTTGCAACAGCCGTCCGCGCCGACGATTGCTTGAACACGACGACCACGACGGCCGAACCCGATTTCACGCCGTGCGAGGATACGGAGCCGCAGCTTGATTTGGATGCTATCCTCGCCGAGCACGCTGCAAGCGCCACAACTACCAAAGGATCCGACGAAACGCCTTGGATCGCGCAGGGCAGCAAAGGCGTGCCTTTGACAGTCAACTCGACCGAAACCGGCGTTTCGATGCGCACGAGCCTGGCCACTTGGCGCGACTACAATGTCCGCGACGCCATGAAGACCATCGACACGTCGACGCCGGCATCGCCGTCCGATCTCATTTTGCCGAGTGCACCGGCGCTGCCGAAGTCGCCGCTGGATATCTGGAGCAGCGTGGATGTTCAGGGCTACCAAGGCTCGGGAAGCGAAGCGATGCGCGCCGGTGTCGGGGTCGATTACAAAATCAATCGCGCGACGACTGTCGGTGTATTGGCCGAGCGCGGCGATGCGAAAACGGCGGCCGGGTCAGGCTTGGAGCAGGATTCGAAGATGGCGGCCTACGTGACGCTGCAAGCGACGCCGATGCTATCGCTCGACGCACGAACCGAATGGCAGGCAGGCAATGCCGATTTTGCGGCGAGCACCGGTGCTGCCGAGATGAGCACGTTCTCCTTCGCGCCGCGCATCAATCATTCCTTTGCGCTCGACGGCGGTAAAACGATCGAACCGTTCGTGACCTACAAGCGCCAATTTGATTTGGGCGTGCAGGGCGGCGAAGCTGGCATGGCTGGATTGGTAACGGACTCAGCGGGTGCCGGCCTGACGTTCACCAACCCCAACGAATATTCGCTAAGTGTGACGACCGATCTTGAAGGATTGGGCGCGACAACGCCCGAAAGTCTGAACAGCAAATTTCAACTGAAAATCCCGATCCGGTAAGGCGCTCGGCGTAAAGCCGGGAAACACTTCCGGAGTGTCACAGCGGTCCCTTGAAGACGAAAAAGGCGCCGAGTGCGATCAGCGCAAATCCGACACCATGATTGATGGTGATCGGCTCGTTCAGGTACGTGATCGAGAAAATCGCGAAAACGATCAGTGTTATGACTTCCTGCATCGTTTTCAATTCCGCCGCCGAATAGACGGCGTGGCCGAACCGATTGGCGGGGACGGCAAGACAATATTCGAAGAACGCAATTCCCCAGCTTGCAAGGATGACGAGCCAAAGCGGCTTGTCGGTAAATTTCAGATGCCCGTACCAGGCAAACGTCATGAAGATATTCGACATCGCCAATAGGACGATGGGTAGAATGGATTGCGGGATCATCTGAGACCGGCTCTGAAGGCGCATTTCGGTTGCGCGGGCTGCGAAAACTCGCGAGCCGGGGTGCCGGTTCCTCGCGGCCCGATGCGTGCTGCATGGCGGGCTGCGACTCTTATCACGGTCCCGATTCGACGTCGCAGCCTCGCTAAAACGTCACAGGTCCTTCAACGGAAATATCGAACGCCTATTTGCGTTAATTCGCCGGATCGGCCGTTATTTGCGCAATTGGGCCTTGATCGCCGAGCCGGACAAAGAGTGACGCCATGATCGAGATCGCAGCCGCCGTTTGCATGATTAGTTCTGCGCAACATTGCCGGGATATTGTTCTTTCGTTCGAGGCCGATAACGTGACGCCGGTCAGTTGCATGATGCAAGGCCAGATCGAACTGGCGAAATGGACCGAAGGACACCCGAATTGGCGGATTGCGCGTTTCACCTGCAGACCTGCAGGAAAATTCGCGAATCTCTGAAATCCGATCTGATGCCACTTATTGCCAATTGCGAGCATCTGATGGAACCGCGAGGCAATGGCCGGCGTTTCGATATCAGTCTAACTGGCAATAGGTTACCGGATGGCCGGCAGTATCAAAGATACCATTCCGAGCGTTCTCAAGACGCTTTGGGATTTGGAAAACGAGCTTCGCGGCGCAGCACAAAACGGCGTCGTTTTTCGAGGTGAGGAAGCGCGGCGACACCTGACTGAAGCGCGACGTCATCTTGATGAGCTGCTCGGATTGGCTCGCTTGCCGGAAACGACATCGTCAGAAACGACGGGCTCGGAAGGGGTGCGCACCTATAACGAGGCTACTCCTCCGAAACCATCGGGCAATCAACTTTAGGAGTTCGCATAATGGCTCGTGACGTCATTCTTTGGCTGGCAGGTGTTCCTCTCGTCGTCATCATCGGTCTGCATCTTTTTGGATTCTTGCACTAGCGACTTGCAAATCGACGACTGCAAACCCGGAGCTCGCCTCCGGGTTTTTTTATGGGTGCTATGGGGTGACTTAGACATTCGGTTAATAAGACCGGCGACTAGTCGAGACCGGTCACGCTGGGAACAGCGGGCACTCAGAGCCGCGCGTATCTCCGACGGCACCAAAAGCTCAAATCGGGCTTTGCTAGAGATCGGAGACCCGCAATGTCATTCCCAGGACAGTCCATTCGTAAGACCGCCCGAACTTTGCTTTCCTCGGGCCTCGTGCTTGTCGCAACCACGGTATTGGCGGGCAACGCCTTCGCCGTCAGCCTGCGCGTGCAGATTGCTTGCGCCGGCGATTACTATGCCAATTGCAGCGCCTATAGCCCCGACAGTCCCCAGGTGCGCTCATGCATGCGGGCCGTCGGTACGCGGCTTTCGAAAGGTTGCGTCAGTGCGCTCGTCGCGGCGGGTGAAGTTTCCTCTGCCGAAGTCAAGCGCCGCTCAAGCAGCCGGACGGCTTCGAAATAGGGTGTAAAGGTCGCCTGCATCTCCGGTGAACGTGGGTCACGGCCATAGCGCCGATGGCCCACTTTTCGTTTCTCGCCCCGGTGCGTGCAACCAACGTGTCATGCTCTGCGTTGCACCACCGAAGTCAAACCCCATCGGAGTTTTTGAAAATGGCATCAACATCGTCATCGAATTACAGCGGTCAGAATACGGTCGAAGATCTAAAGGGCAAAGCCAAGCAGACATTGGATGATGCGTCGGACCGCGTCAGGGAAGCTGCAAGCGACGCCAAGCAACAGGTTCAGGACGTTGCCGGCAACGTCAGAGGTGCGATCGACAAGTCGGTTAGGGATCAGCCGCTAACAACTCTGATCATGGCGGTCGCCGTCGGCTTCGTCGTCGGAGCCTTGTGGAAGTCGTAAAACGCTCGCGTTCATTCTTCAGCAAAAAGGCATGAAAGGAGCGCGCGCGTGATGTCGTTTATCGGTAAGGCGAAGCGTTCGGTCGATAGTACGGTCGACGCTTATTTGGGTCGCGCCGCATTCGCTATCAGCATTCTCTGTGCCATCGGCTTTGCGCTGGCAGGAACGTGGCTGGTGCTCGTCGACTTATACGGCACGACGGTGACCTGCTTTGTGCTCGCTGGGATATTGGTCCTGCTGAGCTTGATCATAAACTTGACGATCGTGGCTAGCGAGCGATCGGCGGAACGCGATATCAAAGACGTCGAGAAGTCGATAGAGGATAGCGGCTTGGTTGCCGCTTCCTCACTTCCCTTCGAGCTGTCGACCGTCGTGACCGTTCTACCGATCGTCTTGCCGCTGCTCAAATCGCTGCGAGCCTTCTTGCCACTCCTGATCGTGGCGGGATTGGTCGCAGGATATTTTCTGACTACCGAGAAAGCCGGCGATAAGCAGGAACCGGTCGCGGTTCCGCAGTAGAGGCAGGCTTTTTATTTGTCTCGGAGGACGGCGTCGGCTGCCGACGGCTGGCTTGGAGAGGTGCGCCGGAGTTCGCCGCTATAGAGGTCAACGGCAGCGGCGCCGACTTCCTGGATATAAGCCCGCGCCAATCGTCCGGTAATCGTATCCTTCACCCAATGCATAATCGATTTGGATAGGCGCTCACGCATTTCATATGTGGCGGCCGTGGCGGGATTGATCATGCGTGCGATACGCCAGATCGACCAGGCTCGTCCCGCGAAGTCATAGACACCGCGCCAGCGATAAATCTGGGCAAACTGCGCAACGGTGAGACGACTGCCCAATGGTATGATGCCGTTAAAAATGGGCCGCAACCTGCCGCTAACTTGCTCGATCAGCGTCAGCGCTTCAGGCACCGTGAAGCGCAGCATCGGGTCTTTGCGGTCGGGGTGATAAACCTTCGCAACCGTTTCAACGGTTTCGAGCCCGGTGTTCAGCAAATCGTTCCAAGACGCGATGGCCTGCAACGAGGCTTCTTTGGCCAGCACCTCGACGGCCGCCTCTGCCTGCGCGCGCAACGTGTCCACCTCCGAAATCCCGCCGCCCTTTGCCATCGTTGCTGCGGAGACGGGGCGAATTTCCGGCGCCGGGGAGGGCCTTCCGAGGGTGAGCCTCTCGAAGGCATAGGCAATCACCGTGCATGCGAGCGTCGCTATTGCCCAATGGATCAGGTAGCCGTGCTGCCAGAGCCATAAGCTTCCAATCGGGATCAGCGCCAGGGTCGGCAGAAGCAGGCCGAGAAAGACGATGAACATTCGCAGTGGCGTGAGGGTGTCTTGCATGCGGAGCCTGCCTCGTTGACGTCAGCCATGCAAAACGCGGCGCTGCAAATTCCGGTTCCGAATGGGAGGCGAAGCCGGCTATCTACCGCGATTTCAAGCCTTTTTGCAGGAGCGCAGGGCCGGCTCTTCAGAACATCGCGCCGCAATGCCAAATCAAGAAAACTCGCCTCTGGATCACTTCCACCGCCGGTTCGACCACATCCACTGTTCGGGCATTTCGCGCACCCACTCTTCGAACTGCCGCGTCATCGCCGCGGTTGCCCATTTGACGTCGTCGCTGTGATTGGCGGTGCGAGGCACGCGCAGTTCCTTGAGCTCGATTTCGAAGCGGCTGTCGTTACCAACGCGCATGCAGCGCGACATCCAGATGCGAGCGCCAGTGCGCCGCGCGATCATCGCGGGAATGGTGACGGTGCGAGCATCCTTGCCAAAGAATGGCACCGGCAGTCCGGTTCTGTCATAGAGATCGCAGACGACGCCAAGCCTGCCTCCGCGCCGGACATAGTCCATGATGAGACGCGCCGTCTTCTGGCTTTCACCGTGATCTCCTTCGACCTTCCCTCGCCCGAACAATCCGCCCGGATAGAGATCGCGGCGCTGATACCGCACGTAGCGATCGACATAAGGGTTGTTGACCGTGCGATAGACGCATGCGGGATCTGCTCCGGCAACTGTCAGCGGCCAGATCGCGAGTTCCCAGTTCCCCATGTGCAGCGACGCGCCAACGATCGGGCCGAGCTTGCTCGAATAGCGGCTGAAGACTTCCGGGTTTTTGATGGTGAGGCGGGAAGGGTCGGCGATGAGCTGGTCGATCCGCATCGTCTCGGCCATCACCCGGCCAAGATTTTCCCAGTGCTTGAGAGCAATGGCTTTGCGCTCTTCCTCGGACTTTTCCGGAAACGCGATCCTGAGATTGTCGAGCGCGCGGTTGTGCCGTTTCGGGTTGATGAGCGGCGCCAACCGGCGCCAGCACCACGCCGACAGATGAGTCGCCGCGTCGAGCGGCACGAGGCGAACGGCGCCCGCGACGGCGCGGAGCACCACATATTCGAGCCTGAACTGCAAATCGCGCAGCGGCGAGACCACGGTCGTTGCCAGTGTCCGGTTCCTTGATTTCTGAGCTGAAGTCTAAGTCATGCCTGCTGCTGCAGCTTGGCGTCAAGCACGGGGCCGGCTATTTCCCCAGACTGTGGCAATGGCAGCATCAGGGCCGGGTGCGCCATTGCCGGCATGACCCCTTCGCGCATGACGCGCGCCCTCAGAGTGCGATTGGCTGCCAGCGCAAACAGCCCCATGCCGCGTGCGAAGTGGATGCCTGGAATCGCCGACAGCAGCGCCCTGTTCAACAGATCGACCGCGAAAACGCGCGACGTCACATCTCCCTTCCGCAGCCGTCCGTAGCGGGCAAGTGCTAGTACGCCGCCGAGGTCTTCTGAACTACGTTTGGCGTCGCCCGCGACCTCGGCAAGCGTAGCGGCGTCGCGAAAGCTTAGGTTCAGTCCTTGCGCGCCGATCGGCGGCATCATGTGGGCAGCCTCGCCAACAAGCGCGACGCGGTTCTTGGCCATCACCGCCGCGGTCTGGCCGGCAAGGGGAAAGGACCGGCGTGGGGCAAACTCCGAGAGCGTCCCGAGCAGGCCGTCGAGATGCGTTTCCAGCGCGCTGGCGAAATCGCGTTCGTTCAACGCCAAAAGCCGCGCGGCTTCGTCCGGTGTCTCAACCCAGACGAGGCTCGACGTGTTGCCGGGTCCAGGCACGACCGTCAGTGGTCCTGAATGGCGATGCAACTCGGTCGATATTCCATGGTGCGGGCGCGAATGCGCAAATGTCGTGACGATGGCGGCCTGCGAGTAAGACCAGCTCGAAACCGCGATGCCGGCGGCAGTTCTGCTCGCCGATGCGCGTCCGTCGGCTGCCACGACGAGTTGGGCCGTGACGGAGCCGCCCTCGCGGGTCGAAACGCGGGCATGTTTATCGCCGAGATCAAGGTTCGTTACGCCGTCGCTGACCAGGCGCGTCAGACGCGTGCCGGCTGCGGCGTCGAGCGCCGAAGTCAAAACAGCGTTGGGAACGTTGTAGCCGAAGGCTTCGAGGCCGATTTCGGACGCTGAGAAAAGTACTTCCGGGGCTCTGAGCAGAGATCCCGTGGCATCGACGAGGCGAATCGCGGCCAGTGGCTCGGAAGCGGCTTCAATATTCTCCCAAATTCCGAGTCGCTTAAGCAGATTTACAGAGCCGTTGAGCAGTGCCGCGGTTCGGCCGTCCTTATTGTCGGCCAGCGGACCAATGACCGCCGTTTGAAGATCCGAGGCGGCACAGCAAAGTCCTGCGAGAAGTCCTGCAGGACCTGCGCCGACAACCACGACCTCGAATTCACTTTGCTCGTTCAAAAACCAGCCCTCGCAGTGTGTGTTCATAGAAGCACGGAAATGATCGAAAGGACCATCTGTTGCGCCACCGCCACGCCCTTTCGGCCGGACTGTCACGCACCTGTAAAAAATCACGGATAGCAAGCCAGTAAGTTGCCGTGTTCGGAGGTCGTGAAAAGCCTCTCTCGGTATCCCGGCGCCCCAGGGGATGTGTGCGCCGTAAGAGTGGTTGGGGTTAAGTAAAAAAGAGGGGCACCGATGAATTCGGTATTCAAATTGTCTAGTAGCCGGTTGGCGTTAGTAGCGGCATTCGGGCTCGTTGCCGCTGGATTTACACCAGCTGCGGCGGCCGATCTGGGCGGCGATTGCTGCGCAGATCTCGAAGAGCGCATTGCAGAACTCGAGGCGACGACGGCCCGCAAGGGCAACCGCAAGGTTTCGCTGAATATCTCGGGCTGGGTGAACGAAAGCGTGTTCTTCTGGGATGACGGCACCGAGCGCAATGCCTACGTCGGCACGAACTCGCTCGAGCAGAGCCGCTTCCGGTTCACGGGTGATGCCAAGATCGCGAATGGCTGGTCGGCCGGCTACACGCTTGAAATAGGCGTTCAGGGCGCCGCATCGAACAAATTTGACCAGATCAACGTAGATGGTACGTCGCCCAACTCGCTGATCGTTCGCAAGAGCAACTGGTATTTGAAGAGCAGCACGTACGGTAAGGTGACGGTAGGTCTCGAGGGCACGGCCACGTACCACTTGCTCGACGATGCCGATGCGACCAACACGCGCAATTACTCGGATGCACAGGCCGCGGCGGTTGCTCAGGGTTCGTTCTTCCTGCGCAGCAACGGCAATGGCGTTGGTGGCGCAGGGTTCGGCACGGGACTTCGTTGGAGCGACATTCTCCGTGGTGTCGACAACGGGACGCCCGGACAAAACGGCCGTCGGAACATCGTTCGCTACGATTCTCCCGAAATTGCCGGCTTCGTCGTCACGGCGTCGTGGGGCGAGGACGACACGGGCGGCGTCGCCCTGACCTACAAAAACGTCTTCGGCGACTTCAAGGTCCTAGGCAAAGTTGGATACGAGCAAAGCTCGGATGAAGGTTCAACGAAGTGCTCGTCGATTCCTGACCAGGATTGCCAGTGGTGGGGTGCGGCCGGTACCATCATGCATGTACCGACGGGACTCTATGTTTATGGCGGCTTCGGCCAGAACCATGACAGCACCGAAGAGGATTTCAACCCGCTGGCCGATGCAAACGACAAGATGTGGTTCATCCAGGGCGGTATCGAGCAACGATTTATACCGCTTGGAACGACGACCATCTTCGCCGACTATCGTCATGATGATGCAGGATCAAATCTTGGCGCGAATCCCACCGGCCTCGGCGGTGACTTCGTCAAAGACAGCGACCTGAATTTCATCGGCGCCGGCGTCGTTCAGAACATCGAGGCCGCGGCGATGGACCTCTATGTCATCTACCGCCATGCCGAAGGCGACGTGAATGCCGCCAGTGGCACCAAGATCGGGCTCGACGACTTCAGCATGGTCATGACCGGCGCGCGCATTCAGTTCTGATTGCTCGCCAATCCTGCGAAAATACTCGTCGTCGAAAAAGTCTGGGGTCGCCTTCTGGCGGCCCTTTTTCTTTTTGCGGGGCAAAGGAGACGACCGATTTACAATCAGAAACAATTGCTTGAATTTCTGTGTCGCGTCAGCCACATGGCCCTGGTACAACAGATGGCCTGGAAAAGCGGGCGATCAGATTAAGCTTAGGAAAATAGCATTGAACTTCCGGCATCTACCGCGCATCACTAGGTCATGTGCGTGCTTTCGAGGCATCGCGGGGTAGACGTGAGACGACTTAGTTTGGCGATGGGCGTATTGGCGGCGATGGTCGTCGCTGCGAGCACTGCGACCGCGCTCGAAGAGCAGCGCGGGGCGATGCCGGCTGCGGCAACGCCTGACGCGCCTAAGGCGCAGGCCCAGGAGCAGGGTGCCGCTAAAAATGACGGTGGCACGGAAATCCGCATTCCGGGACTCGGCAAGCTCGGCACATTGCCGAAAATGGACTTCGGTCTCGAGCTGCTTTACGGCGCGGACGATCCCAAGCCGTCCGAAGCCACCGAGCCGCAGGACGACCGTCAGCAGGATCTAATGATCCACGGGTCTGTGAAGCATCGGTTCTAACCGAGGCCGCCGCGCCGTCGCAGCGCGGCGTCATTTGGCGAATTTCCCGAAAAACGCTGACGCGTATTTTTGCTCCTGCCATTACTGATGCCAAACCTTCGGTTTGGCTCGATCATCCATTGATCTATGCTGCAATTTTCGTTGAATAATGAGCCCCTTGGCACTGAGCCAGGGGCGAATCCGGCCACCAAGAAATAGGGCAGCGGTTTACTCGGTCTTAAACCGATCCGGCTACAACGACGGTTCCTCCCGCGCACATTACTCTTCGGAGGGCGTCGCTAGTGCTGCGTTCCACCATATCGGATAGGCGAAATGGGTCGCGCTTCAAGCAGGCGCTGGTGTTGCTTGCTTGCCTGACGTCGACGGCCTATTTCGTCTACCACGCGCGGTATGGCCGGCATGGCCTCGAGGTGCGCAACAAGCTGATCGAGCGCGCAGCACTTCTCGATTTCGAAATCAGGGGTCTCGAGACTGTGCGGGCAAAGCTAAGGCGCGATGTCGCGTTGCTGTCGCCCGAGGTTCCCAATTCAGATCTCGTCGAAGAAATCGCCCGCGACGTACTGGGCTACGCCCGAAGCGACGACAAGATCATTGCCGTGCAGTGAAGGCTGACGTCCGGCCACACGATCGCCACAGCAACACCATCTCCGTGCGTCTTTTACGCAATCTTCTTGCGATGCTCCCTGTCACTGATTACATGCCGCCGAATAAACTGGTTTGCGTATCCGAGGAGCCTGCCGACATGTCTGATGCACACAGGGAAGAATTGCTCCTCGAACTCGATATCCCGGACGGGGTGCCGGAGGCGGAACAGGCGGTCGAACTCATTCGGGCGTGGGTCGCGGACGGCGCGCTCGTCGTAACGCTGAATGGTGAAGCGTTCGGCGACGAGTTGCAGGATTGGGGCCGGTTGCTGGCGGAGATCGGCCGCCATATTGCGCGCGCCTCGTCCTTCACCGGAGACAAGACGGAGATTGAGTCCCTCGCGGATATTCGCAAGAGCTTCGACGCTACGATTTCCGCCACTGACGCGATGGTTTCCGGAAAAGTCCCCGGCCGCGTTACGCACTAGACCCGCCCAAGCCAGTCGGGCGGCCAGCGCTTAGGAATTCCAAACTTCGTCGGTAGGCCGGAGCCCACCGGACATTGACTGTTGTAGTCCGGCATCAACCGGGCCCTGTCCACAATTTACACAACGTCCATCCTTCTTCGCGGGGGATGAGCGCGTGTCCGCGGCTTGCTACATCGAACGCTGCGTCGCTAATCAGGTCGGTATGTGTGCGCGTAGAGTTGTGTGCTGGCAGCTCTCGGGGGTATTTCCATGACTTTAGGCGCTGGAATCAAATTGGGCTCGATCGTCCTTGCGGCGGGGCTCGCATGCGGATGTGCGAATTCCGGATTCGATCTTTCAACCGGGTCGGTCGCGGCGGACAAGAGCACGACCGCTCTGAAGACTGATCCGGTGTGTGTTTCGCTCGCAAATCAAATCACTACGATCAAGGGCGACGGGACGATCGAGCGGCTTGAAAAGGCCGCAGCCGGAAAGACCGCGAAGGTCCAAGTCAAGCGCGAGGCTTTGCAAAAGCAGGCCGAGCTCAACAAAGCCAACGCCGATTTCCAGACCCGCTGCGGACCGACAATTCCGAAACAAGTAGCCACGCAAGCAACACCGGCTGCATCGGCAGCTTCGGTGCAGGCCGCGAATGCAGCGGCCAAAGCCGACTGAACCGGTTACTGTTTGTCGGGCTTCGGCGCGCTGACCTTTCGGCGTGCGCACGGTTGTTTGACCGGATCGTGATGTCAGCAAAGCGTGCTGATCTGGCTTCCATGCTGCATCATTGCCACAGGAACGCCATTAGGGGTTGCGAAGGCAATATCGCTATGATCTGAGAAACGGAGCGATTTTCTTCGTCGTTCGGCGATATTTCAAGCTAGTGGGACTTTGGAATGCGGGGCTGTTTTGCCGTCCTCTCGGCGGTCGTTCTCTCGGTTTCGATGCAAGGTTGCGGTGGCGCGACAGGCGGCAACGGCGACCCCGGCGCCAGGGCACTTCCGGCAGGCGAATCGTGCCAGTCGATTCGCGGTGAGCTCAATCGTCTCGATTCGAGGGGCGTACCGGCTCAGGTCGAGCGCGCCAGCAGCGGCGGCAAGCTGTCGTCATCTCAGCGCGCCGACGTTGACAAGTACAATGACCTGCTCAATCAGTATCTCGGCGCCCGTTGTCACGTATGAGGCGTTACGCCGGCCGTTGCCGGTAACGATCGTGTCTACCTACGCTGTGCGTGTGATTAGAACACTTTCGGAGCGCATCCATGAGCGATCAAACCCGCGATCTCATCGTCTTTGCGATTATCGGCATCATAGCCGGCTTTCTCGCGTCACTCGTCGTCGGCGGCGACGGGCTGATCCGTTATCTCGTGACAGGCATCATCGGCGCCTTTGTCGGCGGCTACTTGTTCAAAGCACTCGGGATCAATCTCGGCATCGGCAGTCCGCTGATCTCGCAGATCGTGACAGCCGCGATCGGCGCCATCGTGGTCGTCGTGTTAGCGAGACTCATTGCCTGATTTCGCTGCACCCGAGAGTCTTTCCTATTTTTTTGCAAAAAAAGGCAGCGGTGGCGGTCGGCCGTCGCCGCAATGGGCCTGGAATTCGACCCGGCGATGACATTGCCTGTCGTCGTATGCGGGCAACGGAGAGTTTTGTGGCGCTAGTGCGCGTTTAGGGTCGGGGTCATGCCATCATTTTCAACCGAGCGGCACGTCCCGTTTACGGCCGCACAGATGTTCGCGCTCGTCGCGGATATCGAGCGCTACCCCGAATTTCTTCCGCTCTGTACCGGCCTCGTGGTGATGTCGCGGCGCCCGCGTGGCGATGGCGAAGAACTCACCGCTCGCATGAGCGTCGGCTACAAGGCGATCGCTGAAAGTTTCACCACGCGCATCGTGACGAATCGGGCCGAGAAGCGCATCGAAGTCAGCTATCTCGACGGTCCATTCAAGCACCTCCACAACCGGTGGAGCTTCCACGATGACGGGGCCGGTTCGGCCGTCGATTTTTTCATCGACTACGAGTTTCGATCGAAGCTGCTCGCAGCCGTTGTCGGCACCGTGTTCGACCAGGCCTTCCGGCGGTTCGCGAGCGCATTTGAAGAACGCGCGGCGCAGGTCTACGGCGTGCCGCAAGCGTCGGCCTGATCGAGATCGGGAATCTGAAGACCGACAGCGGCAAGATCAGCGGATCATTTTTTCGGAGTTGTGTGCGAGCGCCAGACCCTTGACCGTGTCGAGCCCCTTGACGCCGCCGAACTTGGCACCCGCGAAGTCGGCACCGGTCACGTCGGCGTCGGTCAGATCGGCGTCCGTGAGATCGGCTCCCGTCAAATCGGCGTCGGTCAAATTGGCCCCGGAAAGATCCGCGCCGCGTAAAATGACGTTCCGCATCACGGCGCCTTTGAGTTCGGCGAAGCTCATTTGGGCGCGAGTCATGTCGGCGCGCGTCAGCGTCGCATGAGAGAGATTGGCGCTCGTAAAATCGGTGCGCCAGATGTGCTCGATGAATCCGGATTTGCTGGTAGGGGCGCAAATTGAATCCGTCAGATCGGCGCCGGAAAAGTCGGAACCCGCGAAGGTGCCAAAAAATCTAGCGCCTTTGAGCGACGCTGCCTTGAAGCTCGGCGCCTCACGCAGGATCGGATTCAACGTCGAGAACGGCGAAGGGCGCATCATGCTTGCGCTGTCGAGATTGGCGCCGTCGAGACGCGCGCCGACGAGCGTGACACGGTCTAGTATGGCTCCTGAAAGGTTCGTGCTGGAGAGGTCGGCCCCCGAAAGATCGGCTCCGAAGAAATCGGTTTTACTAAGGCTGGCTTTCTTGAAATCCAAATTGGATAAGTCGAGCCGCCTCAAGTTCTTGCCGTCGAGAGCCGGGTGCGATCCCGGCGCGGTCTGGAAGAGTAGCCTGGAGATGTCGCGGGCTGAAAATTCCGCCGCTTGGGCCGATACTGCAAAAGCAATGCTCGTGAGCACTGCGCAAATCCGTAGGCTTGCCGTCAACCGCGTCACGGGTCGCACATCAGCCGTCATCCGGCAGCCTCCTCAAGCAGTTTCAGACCAGCACGAACGCTTGCGAGGCGAACCTCGTTTCGACCTATATCGCCGAATGCGCAGCGTTGCACGTGCGTTGGCGCATCACGGGCCGCGCAACCGATGAAAACCAGCCCTACCGGCTTGCCAGGGCTTCCGCCGCCGGGTCCGGCTATTCCGGTGATGGACAGGGCGATATCGGCCGCGGCCGTCGCGAGCGCACCCTCGGCCATTGCTTGCGCGGTCTCGGCGCTGACGGCGCCATATCGCTCGATCAGCGGAGCATCGACGCCGATCATGCCGGTTTTGGCCGCATCAGCGTAGGTGACGAAACCATAGTCGAATACGTCGGAAGACCCCGCAATCGATGTGATCGCGGCGGCGACGAGGCCGCCGGTGCAGCTTTCCGCAGTCGTGACCTTGCGAGATTTCGCACGCAGGGCGTCGATCAGCCGGCTGGCGCTCTCAAGAATGTCAGGAGGGAACACTCGAGACCTCGCAATCGTCCCCGAAACGAATTTCGGAGAGTGCTTCGTTTGAAGCACTCTCCGGCAAGGCTATCTAGAGAGAGGAGAATGTGCAAACGGCCTCGTTGCTTAGGCCGCGGCTAGGACTTCGGCATGTGACAGCAGGCTATCGAGTACAGATCGACTGTCGGAACCCATGGCTCCGACCGTCCGCTGTTGCGCATCCTGCCATATCGGGTAGGCATCCTTCAGCACGGCCTGACCTTTGGGCGTCAGGTGAAGGCCGCGGCCCCGCCTACCGGCGGGCGGATCCATGATGATATGGCCAAGCGCGAGCAGGCGCTTGAGGTTGCGCGAAAGCGTCGACTTCTCGATGTCGAGGCCGTGTCCGATCTCGACTGCCGTGATCGCGTCACGCGAGGCAAGCTGAGCGAGCAAGGTATACTGGCTCGCCGTGATGCCGAGTGGGCGCAAGGCATCATCGTAGACGCGCGTGACGATACGCGAGAGCTGACGCACACGGGTCGCGAGGCACATCTCGGACGTCATTTCGGCGATGGTGCTGATTGCTGCATCGACGGGTTTGCGATCGAGATTGTGAGGCATGATATTCATATTGGCTCCCGTATGAGCGCTCTTGGGTGGTTCGTGGCAATACAACCACGCACTCATTTGATGCCGCGATTCTGTCAGCAGGGTCAACGAGAAAGCGGTTGCAAAGATGCATCTGTGATAGCGAGCCGAATGAACGGCGGCTGATGCAACTTATGGCTTTGCCGCGGTGTGTTCGGCGCGTGCTGCCTCAAAGACTTCATGCGCTGCGCCGGCATTGAGTGCTGCAATTCCAAGACCGACGATGATATCCGGCCAGCGCGACGCCGTGGCGGCCGTCAGCAATCCGGCCACGACGATCGCGACGTTGGCGATCACATCGTTGCGGGCGGAAAGAAATGCCGCGCGCGTGAGGCTGCCGCCTGTCGTGCGAAATGGCGCCAACATTCGCGCGCAGGCCAAATTGACGACGAATGCTCCAAGCCCAGTGACCGACAGGGAGACCGCGTCAGGCACGAGCCCGGTGGTGACGTTGTGCCATGCCGTCCACAGCGTCGCGAGCGCCGGAACGAGGATGATGGCAGCGAGCAGCATCCCGAGCTTGGCGCGGCGGGCTGCCGAGAAGCCCAATCCGGCAAGGATCAAAAGGTTGACGGCACCGTCTTCGAGAAAGTCGACGCTGTCGGCAAAGAGCGCCACCGATCCAATCGCGAGGGCGACGGCGAATTCAATGCCGAAGTACGAAAGGTTGAGCGCGGCGACCGTGCGAACCGTCGATCTCAGGGCTTCATTTTTCCTGGGGTCGGGCAATTTCAACTCGGCAGAATTCTCGCTCAATTGCCGCCTCGTGGCAGGAACACGGTCGCCGATGCCATCGCCGCAATGCCTTCGCGGCGGCCTACGAAACCCATGGACTCCATGGTCGTCGCCTTGATGCCGACCCTGTCGGGCGCGAGCCCCAGCACGTCGCCGATCAGGGCTTGCATGGAAGCGCGATGCGGCCCAATGCGTGGCGCCTCGGCAAGCACCGTTATATCGACATTGCCGATGCGGCCGCCGAGCGCCGTGACGCGCCGGGCTGCATCCTCGAGGAAAAGCCGCGATGCCGCGCCCTTCCACTTGGGGTCGGAAGGCGGGAAGTGCTGGCCGATGTCGCCGTCGCCGATTGTGCCCAACAGGGCATCTGTCAGTGCATGCAGCACGACATCCGCATCGGAGTGGCCTTCAAGGCCGTGCGTGTGACCGATGCTGATGCCGCCGAGCCAGATATGATCGCCGGCCGTGAAGCGGTGGACGTCGAACCCCGTTCCGACGCGCGGTTCGAAATCACGCTCCGAGCGTCCGGAAAGTTTCCGGTGGGCCTCGGCGATGTCGGCAGCCGTCGTCAGCTTGACGTTATCGGCTGTGCCCTCGATGAGCTTCACCGGGATTCCCGCCCACTCCGCGATTGCCGCGTCGTCGGTAAAATCATCTCGATCTGCCTCGGCGGCACGACGGTGGGCGTCAAGGATGACATCGAAGTGAAATCCTTGCGGTGTCTGGGCGTACCAGAGGGAGGTTCGGTCAAGAGTGCCGCCGATGGTTCCATCCGGATTGGCGCGTTTCAGGGTGTCCGCGACCGGCAGGGCCGCGATGACGGCGGGGGATGTGATCAGTGCTTCGATGGCGCGTTCGATCGTTTCGGGTCCGACGAACGGGCGGGCGGCGTCATGGATCAGAACGGCATCCGGCTTCAAGGCACTCAAGGCCTGGAGGCCGGCGTAAACAGAAGCCTGTCGCGTCGCGCCGCCGATGACGGCCGGCCAGACCGTCGCCGCCCCGACCGGCACGCTTTCGCGGTAGAACTCGGCGTCGTCACGATGAATGACCACCTGAATATCACTGATGGCGGAGTTGCCTGCGAACGCCCGAAGGGTATGCCAAAGCACCGGCGCGCCACCGATCAGGGCATATTGCTTCGGGCCGACACCCGAAACGGCTGCCCGCGTTCCCCGGCCGGCAGCGACAATCAAAGCGGCAATGCGCAAAGCGTGGATCTCCAGCGAAATTGACCAGGGCCGAGCGATACGCGGGCCGTGGCAAATGGGCAATTCGCAAACGTCCGGCGGCCCCTTGCGAAATTGAAGCTTGGCGGCTAGTCTGCTTAAAGACGCGGCAGCTAAGAATTGTGATTAAACACTAGGCAGAACGGGTGAGGCGCGTAGGGCGGGATGCTAAAAAGCGTTGTTAATGGTCCGCCGCCGGTGGTGCTGGCTCCCATGTCGGGCGTCAGCGATCTGCCTTTCCGCAGGCTCGCACACCGGCTTGGTGCGACCCTCGTCGTTTCCGAGATGGTCGCTGGCGAAGAACTCGTCAAATCGCGCGCCGATGTGCTGCGCCGGGCCGAAGGTCGCGACCTGACCCCGTTCGTCATCCAACTCGCCGGCCGCGAAGAGAAATGGATGGCGGAAGGGGCCCGCATCGCCGAAGCCAAGGGCGCCGACATCATCGACATCAACATGGGTTGCCCGGCAAGGGAAGTGACGGGCAAGCTTTCGGGCTCGGCGCTGATGCGCAATCTCGACCACGCGCAGGCCTTGATCCGTTCCGTCGTAAGTGCCGTCAGCATACCCGTGACGCTGAAGATGCGGCTCGGCTGGGACGACCAAACACGAAACGCGGCCGAGTTGGCGCGCCGCGCCGAAGCCGAGGGCGTGCAGCTCATTACCGTCCACGGCCGTACGCGCTGCCAGTTCTTCAAAGGTACAGCCGACTGGAGCGGCGTTCGCCCGGTCGTCGAAGCGACGTCGCTGCCCGTTCTCGTCAATGGCGACATACTCTCGATTGCGGATGCGCAAAACGCCATCGCGGCGTCCGGGGCTCGCGGCGTCATGGTCGGCCGCGGCGCTTACGGCGCGCCTTGGATGCCGGGCCGGATCGCGACGTTTCTTTCAACCGGCCGCGATCCCGGAGATCCGAGCCTAGACGTCCAGCGTGATACGGCCATCGAGCACGTCGACGCGATGCTCATCCACTACGGCCGCGAACTCGGTCTCAAGAACGCGCGCAAACATGTCGGCTGGTATCTCGCCTCGAGCGGAGCCGCGGAAGCGACAGTCAAAACCTGGCGGGCGATACTCTGTACGAGCCTCGAACCGCAACGCGTTCTTACCGGCCTCGAAGAATTCTATTCATCTGCGGAGCCCTTGGCGGCATGAGCAGCAAGGCAACATCGCCGCGAATGGCCGAGATCGCGCATCAGCCTGCGCGGTCTGCCGCCGGCATCGTCGACTATGAAAGTCTCCTGAGCGCGCTGCCGCATCCAATCCTCGTCATTGCCGACGATCAGACGATCGTATTCGCAAATGCCGCCGCCGAGTCATTCTACTCGATGAGTGCACCGGCGCTTAGACGCAGTCACATTGCAGACATCGTCGCCTTCGGCTGCCCGTTGCTGGCGTTTGTCGAACAAGTGCAGGCCACGGGCTCGACGATCAACGAGTACGGCATCGAGATCGCAACACCGCGCTTCTCCGGCTCGAAGCTCGTCGATGTCTACGGCGGACCGATGCCGGAAGAGCCGCGCAACATGTTCCTGATGCTGCAGCAACGCAGCATGGCGCAGATGATCGAGCGGCAGCTGACGCATCGGGCGGCGGCGCGTTCGGTCTCGGGCATGGCGGGCGTGCTGGCGCACGAGATCAAGAATCCGCTTTCCGGCATTCGCGGTGCAGCCCAGCTTCTCGAGCCGGGGCTCTCGGATGAGGACCGGGCACTGACGCAGCTCATCTGTTCGGAAACCGACCGCATCCGCGATCTCGTCGATCGGATGGAAGTGTTTGGCGACGAGCGGCCGCTCGCCAAGGAAGCGGTCAACATTCACGACGTTCTGAACCACGTGCGCCGGATTGCCGAGCACGGGTTCGGCCGCGATCTTCGCTACGTCGAAGATTATGACCCGTCGCTGCCGCATGTTCTCGGCAATCGCGATAAGCTCGTTCAGGTCTTCCTCAATCTTCTGAAGAACGCCGCCGAAGCCATCGGCGATAAGAACGACAACGGCCGCATCGTGCTGCAGACGGCGTTCCGTCCGGGCGTGCGGTTGTCACTGCCGGGTTCCGATACGCGCGTCAGCCTGCCATTGATGATTCAGATCGAGGACAACGGCTCCGGCATCGCCGAGCACTTGAAGCCACATCTCTTCGATCCGTTCGTGACGACGAAGGCGTCGGGCAGTGGGCTCGGGCTGGCGCTCGTCGCGAAGATCATCGCCGATCACGGCGGCATCATCGAATGTGAAAGTGAACCCAAGCGCACCGTGTTTCGAGTGTTGCTTCCGATGCAGCGCGCACGACCCGCCGCAATAGCGAGCACCTAGAGGGACGATATGGCCAGAGGTACCGTTCTCATTGCCGACGACGACACTGCCATCCGGACAGTGCTCAACCAGGCCTTGGCGCGGGCCGGTTTCGCACCGCGCGCGACCGGCAATGCGGCGACGCTCTGGCGCTGGGTCAGTCAAGGCGAAGGCGACGTCGTCATTACCGATGTCGTCATGCCGGACGAAAACGCATTCGATCTCATTCCCCGCATCAAGAAGCTCAGGCCAGATCTGCCGATCATCGTGATGAGCGCGCAGAACACGCTGATGACGGCGCTGACGGCGGCCGAGAAGGGCGCGTTCGAATATCTGCCGAAGCCCTTTGATCTAAGCGAGGTCGTCGCGGTGGTTTCGCGGGCTCTCTCGGAGCCCGTACGCAAACGCCAGCCCACGGCGAGCGACCGGGAAACCGACGAACTGCCGCTGATCGGCCGGTCGTTGCCGATGCAGGATATCTATCGTGTGCTGGCGCGTCTGACGCAAAGCGATCTGACCGTCATGATCAATGGCGAGAGCGGCACCGGCAAGGAACTCGTGGCACGCGTGCTGCATGATTACGGCAAGCGCCGGCACGGAACGTTCGTCGCGATCAACATGGCGGCAATCCCGCGCGAGTTGATCGAGAGCGAGCTTTTCGGCCACGAGAAGGGCGCGTTCACCGGTGCCCAGACGCGCACACCAGGCCGCTTCGAACAGGCCGAAGGCGGAACCTTGTTTCTCGACGAGATCGGAGACATGCCGCTTGAAGCGCAGACGCGGCTGTTACGCGTGTTGCAGCAGGGCGAGTACACGACGGTGGGCGGGCGCACGCCGATCAAGACGAATGTACGCATCATCGCGGCGACGCATCGCGATCTCAAATCGCAGATTCAGCAGGGCCTGTTCCGCGAGGATCTCTTCTACCGGTTGAACGTCGTGCCGATCCGGCTTCCGCCGCTACGCGAACGGCTGGAGGACGTCGGCGATCTGGTGCGTCACTTTTTGCGCCAGGCGTCGCGTGAGGGGCTTGGTCAGAAGTCGATCGAGAGCGCCGCAATCGAACGCCTGAAGGCGCACCCGTGGCCAGGCAACGTGCGCGAACTCGAAAACGTCGTCCGTAGACTTGTGGCGCTCTATCCGCAGGACACCCTGACAGCGCAGATCGTCGAACAGGAACTCGCCGGCTCTGCCGTCTCATCGCCAGTTGCCGGATCGAACGAGGGCGCCGATTTGGGCGAGGCCGTCGAACGCTATCTGACGCGATATTTTTCGTCGTTCGGCAACGAACTGCCGCCCGTGGGGCTTTATGACCGCGTCATCCGCGATGTCGAAAAGCCGTTGCTAAGTGCGGCGCTCGCTGCAACGCGCGGCAATCAGATCCGCGCCGCCGAGCTACTCGGTCTCAACCGAAACACGCTGCGGGCCCGCATTCGCGACCTCAACATTCGCGTTTTCCGGACCGTCGAAGGCTGACCTTGGGGCGCGAAAAACCGATATTTTCCCCGGGCTTTTGATACTTCCCGCATAAGGCGCTTGATCCGCGCCACACTTGTCGCGAAAATGTCACAGTTAGACTGTTGGGTGCCGGCGGATATTTGATGCCTCCGTTGCCGGCTTTCACCTGCAGATGCGCGACACCAACATCATGGTGTCGGCCGGAAGCATTCTCGGAGGTCAATTGGAAAGTGATTTCAGAGTAATGGTCACGTCAGGCGAAAACTGATGAACGCCAGCAACAGCAATGCAGACACACCACGCGAGGAGCCGGATCGCTCGTCGCTGACGACCCTGCCGTTGCCGGCCGCCACGGTGATGGAGGAGGGCGATAGTCCGCTCAATCCGTCCGACCGTGCGTTCTGGTTTGGGTTCGGCGTCGTGCTTCTGTCGATGACGTCGGCGCTCGCCAGCTACCTGATCCTGACCGGGCTTACCTCCATCGCGCCGCGCAACGAGTACGTGTGGACCGCCCTCGCGGTGAACGTCGTGCTCATTCTCGCGATGCTCGGCACCATCCTTTGGCAAATGCTGGGGTTGCGCCGGGCGTGGAAGAACAAGGTGCCCGGGGCGCGCCTGCATACCCGTATCGTCATCCTGTTCAGTCTGATCGCGGCGCTGCCCGCCATTTTGCTCGCTGTCGCGGCGACCACGACGTTTTCGCGCTCGCTCGATGGCTGGTTCTCGGGCCGCACGCGCGCCATCGTTGAAAATTCGTACGACGTCGCCAAAGCCTACGTCGACGAGCACAGCCAGATCATTCGCACTGATATCGTCAACATGGTGCGCGACATCAACGGTAGTGCCGATACGCTCAAGGACGATCCCGACGCGTTTCAGAAATTTCTCATCGGTCAGGCGGGGCTGCGCGATCTGACATCGGCCTACATCATCGATGCGGACGGCGTGCCGATCGTATTGGCGCTCGATGATCCAAAGCTTCCGTACGTCGTTCCGCCGCCGGCAGCGATCAAGCAAGCCGAGGCGGGGCAGGTTGCGCTATCGACGCCGTCGAACGATTACCGGATATCGGCGGTTGCCAAGATCGACAACATGCCAGGGCGCTATCTTTACGTGGCGCGCGGCGTCAGCCCGAAGGTCATCGATCATCTTCACCGTACCGAGCAGAATGTCGATGAATATAGCAGGCTTAGGAAGGCCAAGGGCGGCCTCAAGGTTGCGCACGGCCTGATCTATTTCATGATTTCGACGACGGCCCTGCTGGCCGCGATCTGGGCCGGCATGTGGTTCGCCGGGCGCTTCGTGGCGCCGATCCGAAGGTTGATCGCGGGGGCGCAAGAGGTTTCTCGGGGCAATCTTCAAATTGCGCTTCCAGAAAAGCGGGGAGAGGGCGACCTCCGCCGCCTGTCACATACCTTCAATCTGATGACGCGCGAATTGAAACGACAGCAGGATGCGCTTGTCCTGACCAACGCCGAGCTCTCGGCACGGCACAATTTCATCGAGGCGGTTCTGTCGGGCGTCTCGGCCGGCGTCATCGGGCTCGATAGCGCCGATCACATCACGTTGCTCAGCCGGTCGGCCGAACGTCTGCTCGGATTTTCAGGTGCCGAAGTCGTAGGCAAGCCGTTGGCGGATGTCGTGCCGGAATTCGCCGGCGTGCTTTCGGCGCGCGAGGAAAACGGGCTCAAGAGCAAGGGCCAGCACGAAATCAAGAAGTCGCTCGGCGACGAGGAGCGCACGTTCGCCGTCAGGGTCACGCGCGAGAGGGCGGGCGACGGCGATGTCGGCTACGTCGTCACCTTTGATGACGTCTCCGAGCTTGTCCAGGCGCAACGCACCAGCGCTTGGGCGGATATCGCACGGCGCATCGCGCACGAAATCAAAAACCCGCTGACGCCGATACAACTTTCGGCCGAACGTCTGCGGCGAAAATTCGGGACGCAGATATCCGACAACCGTGAACTGTTCGATACGTTGACGCAGACGATCGAGCGGCAAACCGGTCAGATCAAGAGCATGGTCGACGAGTTCGCATCCTTCGCGCGCATGCCGCAGCCGGTAATGGCGGATCAGGACCTGCGGCTTGCCGTGCAGGAGCCAGCGGTCCTTTTCCGCGAAGGCCACAAGGACGTGGACTTCAAGCTTTCAATTCCCGACAGGCCGGTTCGTGCCCGCTTCGATCTCAGGCTCGTATCGCAAGCCGTGACGAACTTGATCAAGAACGCGGCGGAGGCGATCGAAGCTTACGGTGAAGCGCAAGGGCGTCCGCCCGGCTACAAGGGCGAGATCGAGGTACGTTTGTTGCCGTCCAGCGACCGGGTTGCGATCGAGGTTATCGATAACGGTGTCGGCCTGCCGAAACAGAACCGTGCAAAATTGATCGAGCCCTATGTCACGACGCGCGCCAAGGGGACTGGCCTTGGACTTGCGATCGTGCAGAAGGTGGTAGAACAGCACGCCGGCACCCTCACCCTCGAGGATGCGCCGCAAAGCCCGACGCGGACGCGCGGCGCACTCGTACGCATGACATTGCCTGTCAAGACCGAACTCGCTCACGAAGTTTCTACTGACCAAGTTGCCTCCGCTGCGCACGCGGCGGGATGACGTGATACATATACTCGAAGCCCAGGAGTTCTGTGATGTCCGCTGACATTTTGATCGTCGATGATGAAGCCGATATCCGCGATCTGGTCGCCGGTATTCTGCAGGACGAAGGCCACCGCACGCGCCTCGCACGCGACAGCGATGAAGCGCTTCGCGCCATCGAGGATCGAAAGCCTCACCTCGTCATCCTCGACATTTGGCTGCAGGGCAGCCGCCTCGACGGCCTCGAGGTTCTGACGATCATGAAGCGCACATATCCTGATCTTCCCGTCGTCATCATCTCGGGCCACGGCAACATCGAAACGGCTGTCACCGCGATCAAGCGCGGCGCCTACGACTATATCGAGAAGCCGTTCAAGGCCGACCGCCTTGTGCTCGTCGCTCTGCGCGCGCTCGAAGCCTCGCAACTGAAACGCGAAGTGAAAGAGCTCAAGGAACGCTCCGTCGTTTCGGCCGAAATGATCGGCAAGTCTCCGGCGATCAATCAGCTCAAGAACAACATCGACAAGGCGGCGCCGACCAACAGCCGCATCATGCTGCGCGGCGCGTCGGGAGCCGGCAAGGAACTCGCCGCGCGCGTCCTGCACCAAAAATCGCTGCGCGCCGATGGTCCCTTCGTCGTCCTCAACGCGGCGGCGATGGTTCCCGATCGTGTCGAAGACGAACTCTTCGGTACCGAGGACCGCACCGGAGGGCCGCGCAAGGTCGGGGCGCTCGAAGAGGCACATTCGGGAACTCTCTATATCGATGAGGTCGCCGACATGCCGATGGAGACGCAAGGAAAGATCCTGCGCGTGCTCGTCGAGCAGAAGTTCCTGCGTCTTGGCGGTTCGCAGAAGGTGTCGGTGGATGTCCGCATCATTTCTTCGACGTCTCGCGATCTCGATCAGGACATCCGCGAAGGCCGTTTCCGCGAAGATCTCTATCATCGTCTGAACGTCGTTACGCTGCGCGTTCCGAGTCTCGCTGAACGGCGCGAGGATATACCGGAGCTCATTCAATTTTTCATCGGACAGGTGGCGCAAACCTCGGGCCTGGCTCCACGGCGCATCGGCGAGGATGCCATCGCCGTTCTGCAGGCGCACGATTGGCCGGGCAACGTGCGCGAGCTTCGCAACAACGTCGAGCGCCTGCTGATCCTGGCGGGCGGCGAGCCGAATGCGGCCATCACCGCCGACATGCTGCCGGAGGAGATAGGCTCGAACGTTCCGCTGCCGGTCAACGGCGGTGCCGAGCATCTGATGTCTTTGCCGTTACGTGAGGCTCGGGAAATCTTTGAGCGCGAGTATCTGCTGGCTCAGATCAACCGCTTCGGCGGCAACATCTCCCGCACGGCGGAGTTCGTCGGCATGGAGCGGTCGGCATTGCACAGGAAGCTGCGCGCACTCGGCGTTTCTTCCGAGCAGCGCGCCGGTGATTTGCGGTCGGCTTCCTAGGGCTAGGGCACACCGCAAATGACACGCATTGTCTACGTCAACGGCGCCTACAAGCGCTATGGCGAGGCTGCGATCCATGTCGAGGATCGCGGCTTTCAGTTTGCCGATGCCGTTTATGAGGTCATCGAAGTTCTTGGCGGGCGACTCGTCGATGCAACTCGGCATCTTGCCCGCCTCGAACGATCGCTGCGCGAACTCGCGATATCGCCGCCGATGCGGGAAAGCGCCTTGCTTCACATCATTGGCGAGGTCATTCGGCGAAATCGCGTTCGCGACGGCATCGTCTACATGCAGGTGACGCGCGGAGCGGGCCCGCGAGAGTTTGCTTTACCGGGCCCGGACGTTTTGCCGACGCTCGTCATTTTCGCCCGCACCCAACCGCGCGGCCGTGCAGACCAATTGGCTGAAACCGGCATCGTGGTCAAAACGGTGCCCGACAATCGCTGGGACCGGTGCAATATCAAAACCGTTATGTTGTTGCCGGCAGTTCTGGCAAAGGACGCGGCCCGCCGTGCCGGTGCGCGCGAGGCGTGGTTTGTCGATTCCTCCGGCACTATCACAGAGGGCGCCTCGAGCAATGCCTGGATTGTGACAGCCAAAGGCGTGCTTGTGACGCGCCCGCTTGGACAGGAAATTCTTCCCGGTGTCACGCGCGCGACCGTGATGGATGTTGCCAAGGCCGAGGGCCTCCGTGTCGAGGAACGCGCCTTTACGCGCGACGAGGCGTTGCGGGCAACGGAAGCCTTCATCACATCTGCAACAAATATCGCAATGCCGGTCGTAACCATCGACGGCCAGGGGATCGGTAATGGCCTGCCGGGCCCACTGACCCGGCGTCTGCGATCAAGGTTTCATCAGATGGCTGAAATTTCGGCTGTCTGATGCGAATGTTGCCGCATTGTGCGCGGCAACAAGAACTGTAAATTGATCCGCTTCGAGGCGGTCCCCCCGATGGCCTTCGAATCTCCGCATCGACGCTTCGTTGCAACTCAAAACGCGACGGCGTTAGGCGCGCTTCCGAGAAGACGCTTGAGATAAAAAAACGGAAAACAACCATGGCGGCCGAAAAAACTCAAAACCTGCAAGACACATTTCTCAATTACGTGCGCAAAAATAAAACGCCCCTGACGATATTCCTCATCAACGGCGTAAAGCTGCAGGGCATCGTGAGCTGGTTCGATAATTTTTGCGTGCTCCTGAGACGCGACGGGCATTCGCAACTCGTTTACAAGCACGCCATTTCAACGATCATGCCCGGAGGTCCGGTCAATCTTAATGAGCAGGACGGCGAAGGCACCCCGAGTTGAGCACGCGTTCTGATGACGGCGAGGACGCGGGGCGCGATACGCCACGCAAGCGCCGGCGTGGTGGGGAAGAAACGCGCGCGCCCAGAACGCGGACCCTAGTGCTTGTTCCCGTATGGAAGCGCCAAGTCCGCGTCGGCGAAAAGACGAAGCCTTTTCCGCAAATCCACACGCCGGAAAATCGTCTCGCCGAAGCCGTCGGACTTGCAAAGGCCATCGACCTCGACGTCATCGACGCGACGATCGTGCCGCTGTCGGAACCGCGCCCCTCAACCTTGCTTGGATCGGGAAAGGTCGATGAAGTCGGCCAGAGGGTAAGCGAACTCGACATCGGTCTCGTCGTCATCGACCACATCGTGACGCCGGTGCAGCAGCGCAATCTCGAGAAGGCGTGGAATACCAAGGTCGTCGATCGAACCGGGCTCATTCTCGAAATTTTTGGCGCCCGCGCCAGGACGCGGGAAGGCGTGCTGCAGGTGGAGCTGGCGCATCTCACGTATCAGAAGGGGCGGCTTGTCCGCGCCTGGACGCATTTGGAACGCCAGCGCGGCGGCGGCGGATTTCTCGGCGGCCCCGGCGAAGCCCAGATCGAACTTGATCGCCGCATGCTTCAAGACCGCATCGACGCAATTAAGCGAGACTTGAAGGATGTCGCGAAGACCCGCAGTCTGCATCGCAAGGGGCGGCGCAAGGTGCCGTATCCGATCGTCGCGATCGTCGGCTATACGAACGCCGGGAAATCGACGCTTTTCAACAAGATAACCGGTGCCGGCGTCGTCGCCATGGATCAGGTTTTCGCGACGCTCGATCCGACGATGCGCGAAGTAAAGCTGCCGAGTGCCCGGCGCATCATCCTCTCCGACACGGTCGGTTTCATCTCGGACCTGCCGACGATGCTGGTTGCGGCTTTTCGCGCGACGCTCGAAGAAGTCGTGGAGGCCGATCTCATTTTGCACGTTCGCGACATCGCTCACGAAGAGACGGAAGCGCAGGCGAGCGACGTCGAGAAGGTGCTCGGCGATCTCGGCATCGACACGTTGCCGGTCGACAATCACATTCTTGAGGTCTGGAACAAGATCGATCTTCTCTCTCACGAACGGCGTGGGGAGCTGCAACATGAAAGCCGCCGCAACGCCCGGCCTCCGGTTCTGGTTTCAGCGGCGACGGGGGAGGGGATGGCACCGCTGCTCGATTCTCTCGATGCGCAACTCAGCACCGCCGACGAAGTGCTTGATCTGATTGTTCCCGGCAGCCAGGGGGCGCTGCTCAATTGGCTGCATGAAAACTGCGAAGTGCTGGCGCGCGAGGCGCGCAAAGACGGCAGCATCGAATTGCGTGTCAGGGTCCCGAGCGAGAAGAAAGCCAGCATCATCGGGCAGCTTCGCAAAGCGGGGTTGAAGGTCTAGCTCAAACCACTAGATTGCCCGGCATGGACCAGCGCGTCAGTTGCTGCATTGCCGGTGGAGGGCCGGCCGGGATGATGCTCGGCGTGCTCCTGGCCCGTGCCGGCATCAAGGTGCTTGTTCTTGAAAAGCACCAGGATTTTCTCCGCGATTTCCGCGGCGACACAATTCACCCCTCGACGCTGCAGGTGATGGACGAACTCGGTTGGCTCGACGATCTTTTGCGGCTGCCGCATCAGAAAGTCGAAAAGCTCTCCGGACAATTCGGTGATACGCCGCTAACGATCGCCGACATGTCACATTTGCCGGTGAAATCAAAATTCATCGCGCTGATGCCGCAATGGGATTTCCTCGACTTCCTGGCCGACAAGGGGCGCGCCTATCCGGGCTTCGACCTCAAGATGAATGCCGAGGCGCTTGATCTCGTTTCCCATGGCGGCCGGGTCACCGGCGTCAAGGTCAGGACCGACGAAAGCCCGATGATTGTCAATGCCGATCTCGTCGTCGCCGCTGATGGGCGTTCATCAACGCTGCGCAAGGCGGCGGGCTTCGTCAGTGAAGATTTTGGCGCGCCGATGGATGTCATGTGGTTTCGATTGCCGCGTCTCGAAGGCGATACCGACCAGACGCAAGCTCGCTTCGATGCCGGGCATTTGTTCGTGATGCTTCAACGCGGCGACTATTGGCAGTGCGCCTATGTCATTCCGAAAGGCGGCGATGCACGCGTGCGTGCGGGCGGGCTCGACGCTTTCCGCAAATCGGTCGGTCGGCTTCTGCCGTTTGCCGCCGAGCGGGCCAACGACATTCCAGATTGGGACCACGTCAAACTGCTGACCGTCACGGTCGACCGGTTGAAAGAGTGGGCACGGCCGGGACTGCTGTGCATCGGCGACGCCGCGCACGCGATGAGCCCGGTTGGTGGCGTCGGCATCAATCTGGCAATCCAAGATGCGGTGGCGGCGGCCAATCTGCTGTGGAAGCCTCTGAAGGAGAAGCGGTTGCGCTTCGAGGATCTCAAGGCGGTTCAAGCGCGGCGCGATTTTCCGACGCGAGCCACCCAGCGCCTACAGCTCATCATGCAAAACACATTGATCGCGCCGACGCTGGCCGCGACGTCGAACGTCAAGCCGCCGCTGTTGCTGCGATTGCTAACCGGAGTGCCGTACGTCTCTCGTATTCCGGCACGCCTTTTGGGACTCGGGTTCCGACCCGAGCATGTTTCGGCGGAAATACGCGCGGGGCAGGCTGCGTAGCGCAGGCAGCCGAACATGTGGCCCTGGATGGCCGGGTCGAGCCCGGCCATAGCGTGGTTTGGTCACGCGTGCTTATCGATCGCCTTTGCTTCGTCCCAGAGCGCATCCATTTCGGCGAGCGAAGATTCGTTCGGCGTTTTGCCGTCCTCGGCGAGGCGCGTTTCGATGTGCGCGAAGCGGCGGATGAACTTCTGGTTGGCGTCCCGCAGGGCGGCTTCCGGATCGAGCTTCAGATGTCGCGCAATGTTGGCCATTACGAACAGCATGTCGCCGAATTCTTCTTTGATGGCCGCTTTCGACTCGCCTTCGGCGAGCCGGCCGGAAGCGGCGGGCTTGTGGGGTCCTTCTTTTTTGCCTCTCGGATCAGACGGCAAAGCCACCTCTTCGAACTCGGCGATTTCTTCCTTGAGCTTGTCGAAGACGGGGGCCAGGCTTGGCCAGTCGAAGCCGACTTTGGCGGCTTTGTCCTGCAACTTGATGGCTCGTGTCAGAGCCGGCAGGCCGACCGGAATGTCGGCGAGGATCGAGGCCGGAATTAATTCTTCCCGTAAACGGGGAGAGGGGGGAGTAAGCCGTGCATGCTCTGCTGCTTTCTC
>Ga0207678_10000785_pt1 | contig 29030 bp, 21 predicted proteins | sample KBSC63metaG_FD_184319 | JGI IMG/M metagenome (GOLD analysis project Ga0207678, IMG submission 184319) | Corn rhizosphere microbial communities from Kellogg Biological Station, Michigan, USA - KBS C6-3 metaG (SPAdes) (version 2) | ecosystem: Host-associated > Plants > Roots > Rhizosphere > Soil ... | reverse complement strand
GACGACGTCGTCCTCGATGGGCCCGGTGGCGGTACCCCCGGCGCGCCCGGTACCCCCGGTGCCCCGCAGATCGGCGCCGTCACCAGCAGCTCCATTGCCCTGAGCTGGGGTGCCGTCACCGGGACCGTCACCGGGTACCGCGTCTACGAAGGCGCCACCGTCGTTGCCACCGTCGGCGGAACGGGAGTCACCGTCACCGGTCTCAAGGCCTGTGAAACCCACAGCTACTCCGTGGCCGCCTACAACGGTGCCGGCGAGTCGGCCAAGAGCCCCGTTGCCACCGGGAGCACCTCCGGCTGCGTGGACACCGGGCTGCCGAAGCACGCCCTCGTCGGGTACCTGCACGCCGGCTTCGCGAACGGCTCCGGCTACGTTCGGATGGCCGACGTGCCCGCCGCCTGGGACATCATCGATCTGGCCTTTGGGGAACCGACCTCCGTCACCTCTGGGGACATCCGGTTCACGCGGTGTCCCGTCGCCGAGTGCCCGAACGTCGAGAGCGATGCGGACTTCGTGGCCGCGATCAAGGCCAAACAAGCGCAGGGCAAGAAGGTGCTGATCTCCATCGGCGGGCAGAACGGCCAGGTCCAGCTGACCACCGCCGCCGCGCGGGACAAGTTCGTCAGCTCCGTCTCCGCCATCATCGACAAGTACGGTCTCAACGGGCTCGACGTCGACTTCGAGGGGCACTCGCTGTCGCTCAACGCCGGGGACACCGACTTCCGGAACCCGACCACGCCCGTCATCGTCAACCTGATCTCCGCGCTGAAGACGCTCAAGGCCCGCTACGGCTCGGGGTTCGTGCTCACCATGGCGCCCGAGACGTTCTTCGTGCAGGTCGGCTACCAGTTCTACGGCGGCTCGGGCGCCGGGGACGCGCGGACCGGCGCCTACCTGCCGGTCATCCACGCGCTGCGGGACTCGCTCACCGTGCTGCACGTCCAGGACTACAACTCCGGCCCGGTCATGGGGCTCGACAACCAGTACCACAACATGGGTGGCGCCGAGTTCCACATCGCCATGACCGACATGCTCAAGGCCGGCTTCAGCGTCGCGAACACCGGGCAGTTCTTCCCCGGCCTGCGGCCGGACCAGATCGCCGTCGGCCTGCCCGCGGCCGTCAGCGCCGGCAACGGCTACACCTCGCCCTCCGATGTCCAGACGGCGGTGAACTGCCTGGTCAAGGGGAGCGGCTGTGGCTCGTACTCGCTGCGCGGCGGGACGTCGCCCGCTCTGCGCGGGCTGATGACCTGGTCGATCAACTGGGACAGGTACTACGGCTGGGAGTTCCAGAACAGCCACGAGCCGTTCCTGAACGCCCTGCCGTGACGCCGGGCGGTGTGCCCCGCCGCCGAGGTGGGGCACACTGCTGACGTGGGCAAACCGGCGCAGGGTGAATCCGTGCTCGCGCGCGTCGTCCGCATCTTCGAGGGCTTCGGGCCGGACACGCCGGCGTTGCGCGTCACCGACATAGCGCGGCGGGCGGACCTGCCCGTCGCCACGGCGTCGCGGCTGGTCGAAGAGCTGGTCGGGCACGGCTGGCTGCGGCGGGACCCCGACCGGCGGATCCGCGTCGGCGTGCGGCTCTGGGAGCTCGCGTCGCGCGCTTCGCCCACGCTGGGCCTGCGTGAAGCGGCGATGCCGTTCATGGAGGACCTGCACGCCGTCGTCGGGCACCACACCCAGCTGGCCGTGCTGGAAGACCGCGAAGTGCTGTTCGTCGAGCGGCTCTCGGCGCCCGGCGCGGTCGTCAACGTGACGCGCGTGGCCGGGCGGCTGCCGCTGCACGCGTCGTCGTCCGGGCTGGTGCTGCTCGCCCACGCCCCCGCCGACCTGCAGGAACAGGTGCTGGCCGGCCCGCTCGGGGCGTTCCGCCGCACGACGCTGACCGAGCCGGCGCGGCTGCGGCGGTTCCTCGCCGACGTCCGGCGCACCGGTTACGCGTTCTGCGCCGGATTCATCGACGAGGAGACGACGGGGATCGCCGTGCCGCTGCGGGGGCCGTCCGGGGCGGTCGTCGCGGCGCTGTCGGTGATCGTGCCCAACGACCGCAACGCGCGGATGCAGCTGCCCGCGCTGCGGGCGGCGGCGCGCGGGATCTCACGGGCGATGGGGAATTCCTCTCACTGAATGAGAATGCCGTAGTGGCGGGCGGGGCCGCCGATCCATGCTCGGGCCCTGTCGCGGGAAAGGACACCCTCCAGTGCGTACCCAGGTCGTCATCGTCGGCGCCGGCCCGGCCGGGCTGCTGCTGTCCCACCTGCTCGGGCTCGAAGGCATCGACTCGGTGCTGCTCGAACGGCAGACCGCGGACTACGTCCAGGCCCGCATCCGCGCCGGAATCCTCGAGGCGGGAACGGTGGAACTGCTGCGGGAGGTCGGCCTCGGCGCCCGGCTCGACGTCGAGGGCATGGAGCACCGCGGCATCTACCTGCAGTCGCCGGAGCACCGGCACCACGTCGACTTCACCGGCCTCATCGGACGGTCGGTGACGGTGTACGGGCAGACCGAGGTGACCAAGGACCTGATGGCGGCGCGGGAAAAGGCGGGCCGCCCGGCGTACTACTCGGCCACCGACGTCACGCTGCACGACGTCACCGAGGCGCCGTATGTGACCTTTGTGGACAGTGATGGTGCGGCGCGGCGGATCGACGCGGACGTCGTCGTCGGCTGCGACGGGTTCCACGGGCCGAGCCGGTCGTCCGTTCCGGCTCCGCGGGTCTGGGAGCGGGCCTACCCGTTCGCGTGGCTGGGCGTGCTGGCCGACGTCGCCCCGTCGACCGACGAGCTGATCTACGCGTGGCACCCGGACGGGTTCGCGATGCACAGCATGCGTTCGCCGCGGGTGAGCCGGTTCTACCTGCAGGTGGCGCCGGACGAGGACATCGCGCGGTGGAGTGACGACCGGATCTGGACGGCGCTGGCGGCCCGGCTCGGTGTCCCGGGGTGGACGCTGGAGACGGGGACGATCACGGAGAAGAGCGTGCTGCCGATGCGCAGCTTCGTGACGGCCCCGATGCGGCACGGAAACCTGTACCTGGCCGGGGATGCCGCGCACATCGTGCCGCCGACGGGCGCGAAGGGCCTGAACCTGGCGGTGGCCGACGTCGCCCTGCTGTCGCGGGCGCTGACGGCGTCGTTCCGGGGGAACGACGAACTCGTGGACGCGTACTCGGACACGGCGTTGCGGCGCGTCTGGCGCTGCACGCACTTCTCGTGGTGGATGACGTCGATGCTGCACCGCCACGGCGACGACTTCGACGCCCAGCTCCAGCTTTCCCAGCTCCGCCGCACGGTGATGTCGACGGCCGCGATGACCGAGCTGGCCGAGAACTACGCCGGCCTGCCCCTGTAGCGAAGCGGCCGGAAGTGCGGGGGTACCGAGGTGCCGGCGGTAAGGTCTGCCGCAGGCCGGTCGGAGGGAGCCACGGATGACGGCGGGTTCGGGCCGGGTCACGCAAACCCAGGTGGCGCGCCTGGCCGGCGTCTCGCAGGCCGTCGTGTCCATGGTGCTCAACGGCTCCGACAGCCTGCGCATCACCCCCGAGACCCGCGACCGCGTGCAGCAGGTGCTGCGCGAAACCGGGTACACGGTGGACATCATGGGCCGGCGGCTGCGCGGCAAGTCCAACCGGATCCTCGGCGTTTTCACCTACGAGTCGGTGTTCCCGTCCGGGGTGGCGGACTTCTACCGGCCGTTCCTGCTCGGCATCGAGGAGGAGGCCGAGCGGCAGGGCTTCGACCTGCTGCTGTTCACCAGCGGTGGCCGCCGCGACGGGCGCCGCCGGATCTACGAGTCCGGCACGAACCGGCTGCGCATCGCCGACGGCTCGATCCTGCTGGGCCGGCACAACGACCCGCAGGAGCTGGCGCAGCTCGTCGACGAGCAGTTCCCGTTCGTCTTCGTCGGCCGCCGCGAGTCGCCGACCGGGCCGATCAGCTACGTCGGCGCCGACTACGTCACGGCCACCCGTGAGGTGCACGACCGGCTGTGGGGGCTGGGGCACCGCCGGATCGCGCTGCTCAGCGTGACCGAGGAGAACGAGCCGACGCTCGACCGGCGTTCCGGCTACGAGGCGGCCGCGCGCCGGCACCGCCGGACCCCGCTGGTGTTCCTCGAGGAAGACCCGGCGCTCGCCCTGCGGCAGGTGCTCGACGAGGGTGTCACGGCGTTGCTCGTCGAAAGCTCCGCGATGGCCGACGGCATCCTGGCCTGCGCGCACGAGCTGGGGCTGGCCGTGCCCGAGGACCTTTCCCTCGTGGTGCTGGGTGACGCCGACCCGTCGCAGCAGCCGCCGGTGCACGCGGTGCCGAGCACGGCAACGGACTGGTCGATGTTCCGCATCCCGCGCCACGAAATGGGGGTGCACGCCGTGCGCCTCCTCGTTGGGTCGCCGGCGAAACCCAAACCCCGGCAGCTGCTGCTGCCCTGCCGGATCCACGAGGGTGTCACCACGGCCGCACCCTCCACAAAGCACTCTCGCTGACGGCTGCCGACAGTCACCGGGGTGCGGTTTCCGGCGCGTCGCGCTGCCGATCGCGAAGCTTCGGCAGCCGGACGGTGAACGTCGATCCTGTGTCCACTTCGGACTCGGCGGTCACCGTGCCACCGTGCGCGACCACGAGGTGCCGCACGATGGCCAGGCCGAGACCGCTGCCACCGGTCTGGCGGCTGCGGGACTTCTCGGCCCGCCAGAACCGGTCGAACACGTGCGGCAGGTCCTCGGCGGCGATGCCGGTGCCGGTGTCGGCGACGGCGAGCGTCACTTCGTCCACAGTGGACGAGACGCGGACGGTCACCCGGCCCCCGGGCGGGGTGTGCCGGACGGCGTTCGTCACCAGGTTGCCGACGACCTGGCGGAGCCGGACCGGGTCGGCCGTCACCACGGCTTCGCCGGTCGCCTCGACGGTGAGCGTCACGCCGGCCGCGGCGGCCCGGTCGGCGTGCGCCGCGGCGACGTGGCCGGCCAGGTCCGCCGCGTCGAGGTGCTCGGGGTGCAGGCGCAGCTGACCGGCGTCGGCCGCGGCGAGGTCCTGCAGGTCGTCGACGATGTGCTGCAGCAGCACGGTTTCTTCGAGCAGCGACGCGGTCAGGGCGCGGTCGAAGGGCAGGTGCCCGTCCTCGGCGGCCTCCAGCCGGCCGCGGATGACGTTGAGCGGGTTGCGCAGCTCGTGGGCGATGTCGCTGACCATCGCCTTGCGCTGTTCCTCGATGCGCTCCCGCCGCGCCGTGAGGTCGTTGAACGCGGCGGCGAGGTAGCCGACTTCGTCGCGCGACTTCACCGGCGCCGGCCGGTCCTGCTGCGCCGCCTCGGTCAGGGCCCGCAGCGGGCGGGACAGCCGCCGCGCGACCAGCGCCGTGAGCGCGACGGCCAGCACCAGCACGCCGCCGGTCACCGCGAGGATCCGGGTGAGGTTCTCGCGCGACAGCGTGAACGTCGGCAGCGGTGAGCCGCCCGGGCCGAGCGTGAACAGCAACGCGGGCGGCGCGACGAACGGCGTGAGCTGCTCGCGGCGGGCCGCGTCGAGGCAGCCCTGGACCGGCCGCTGGTCGCCGACGCCGAGGGCCTCCAGGTCGAGGCCGAGTTTCACCGGCTCACCGCCCTGGCTCTGCAGGCAGCGGTTGAGGGCGTCGTTCAGGCTGATGAGCGCGGTCTGCTCGGTCGGCGTCGGGGCGGCCAGCTCGAAGAGCAGGCACTTCCCCGCGTAGTAGCGAGCGGTGAGCGGGTCGAGCCCGGTGAGCAGCGGCCGCCCGCTCGGCGAGTCCCGCACCTGGCTGGGCAGGCCGAGCGAGGCGAGGCAGGCGGCGGCCTTCGTGGCCAGGGCGGTGAGCTCCGCGCGTTCGGGCGGCGGCAGCTTGAACGGGCCCGCGGCGCGCGGGTCGATGCCGCTCGTGCCGGCCTCGGGCAGCAGCACCGGGTCGACGTGCAGCGGGTCGACCGACGCGGTCGCCTTCACCGGCAGGGTGACCGGCGCGCCCCCGGAGTCGCCGAGGACGCGCCGGTCGAGGGTGGTCAGCACGACCCGGCGGCCGGTCTGCTCGGACAGCGCCCGCAGCCGGGGGCCGACCTGGTCCCAGGTGTGGTTCACCGCGGCGAAGCCGAGCAGCTCGGTGTAGATCGTCGCGTCACCGGAGAGGGCCTGGCCCTGCTCCTGCTGGATCGCGCGGGTGGTGGTCTGCACGGCCAGCCACGCGGTCGCCGCGATGGAGGCGAGGGCGATCAGCAGCGAGACGGCGGTGAGCCGGACGACGAGACTGCGTCGCCTCGGGAAGCTACGCACCATCTTCGGAGGTGAGCTTGTACCCGACGCCGAAGACGGTCCGCAGGTAGACGGGCTTCTGCGGGTCCGGTTCGAGCTTCTTGCGCAGGTTGAGCACGTGGACGTCGATGATCCGGGTGCTGACGAACCGGTCGTCGCCGCGGGTCAGCTCGAGCAGCTGACGGCGGGTGAACACCCGGCCCGGCTGCCGGATCAGGGTCTCGAGCAGCTGGAACTCGCCCGGTGTCGTTTCCACCGGGCGGCCGCCGACCGACACCTCGTGCCGCACCGGGTCGAGCCGCAGCCCGCCCGCGCGCAACCCGGTGTCGGGTGGTTCGCGGCGCGACGCGGTGCGCCGCAGCAGCGTCCGGACCCGGGCCATCAGCTCGCGCGGGCTGTAGGGCTTGGTCAGGTAGTCGTCGGCGCCGAGGTCGAGGCCGATCAGCAGGTCGTCCTCGGTGGCGCGGGCGGTGAGCATGAGCACCGCCACGTCGGACTCCTGCCGCAGGATCCGGCACACGTCGAGGCCGTCGACCTTCGGCATCATCACGTCGAGGACCAGCAGGTCGGGCCGGTCGCGCCGGGCCTCGTCGAGCGCCGCCCGGCCGTCCGGGGCCAGCACCACGGTGTGGCCCTCGCTTTCGAGGTAGAGCCGGAGGACCTCGGCCTGCTTTTCGTCGTCCTCGGCGACCAGTACACGTGCGCACACCGCGTCGAGGGTAGGCGGCCTGACACCGTTCCCACCGCATCCTGACCGGATCTTCACACCTTGGGTGCGGTCCGGCTCACGCGCCGGCGGGTGGCTCCGGCCGGGCGATGAGCAGGGCGGCGATCGAGCCGGCCTGCAACCGGGACTCCACCCGCAGCTTGATCAGGACGTTGCTGACGTGGTACTTCACCGTGCGCTCGCTGATGCCCAGCTCGTGGCCGATCCCGCGGTTGGACAGGCCGTGGCCGAGGAGGGCGAGGATTTCGCGCTCCCGGCGGCTCAACCGCCCGATCCGGTCCTGGACCTGGCTTCGCCGGTGTTCGAGCGTCGCGAAGTCGTCGTGCGGGCGGTCGCCGTTCATTTCGCTCCCCGGTGGCGCGGCGGTGGAATTCGCTCACCGGACAGGAGGGCGGGGACACGGGCTCAGATACGCCGGGCGACCCACGCCCGGACGACGTCGTCCAGCACCGTCAGCGGCAGCTTCCCGCCACCCAGCACGACGCCGTGGAACTCCCTGACGTCGAAGGAACTGCCGAGGGTTTCCTCGGCGAACCGGCGCAGGCGCTGGATCTCCAGCCGTCCGGCCATGTACGCCAGTGCCTGGCCGGGGGTTTCGATGTACCGGTCGGTCTCGGACTGCACTTCGACCTCGCTCAGGACCGTGTGCGCGCGCAGGAACTCGACGCACTGCTGCCGCGTCCAGCGCAGCGCGTGCAGGCCGGTGTCGACGACCAGCCGGGCCGCGCGGACCGAGTCCTCGGCCACCATGCCGAGCCGCATCACGTCGTCGGAGAACAGGCCCATCTCGTCCGCGAGCCGTTCGGTGTAGAGCGCCCAGCCTTCGTCGTACGCGGTGATCAGCGCGACTCGCCGCAGCTGGGGCAGGGTGGTCAGTTCCTGGGCCAGCGACTCCGCGAAGTGGTGGCCGGGCACGGCTTCGTGGAACGCCACGGTCTCGGCGATGAACCGGTCGCGCGTGTGAACCTCGTGCGTGTTCGTGTAGTAGACGCCCGGCCGGGAGCCGTCGAGCGCGGGCGGCAGGTAGTACGCGGCCGGTGCGGACGGCGCTTCGGGCTCCGGCACCGCCCGCACGGCGCAGCCGGCCGCCGGCACCTTCGGGAACCAGGCCGGCGCGGCGGCGGTCGCGCGGGCGACGGCGTCCCGGGCGGTCCGGAGCATGTCCTCCGCGTCGCGCCACCGGAGGGTCTCGTCACTTCGCAGCCGGTGGCGCACTTCGGCCGGGTCGGTCAGGCCGAACACCCGCCCGCCGATCTCGGCGTACTCGGCCTCGAGCCCGGCGAGCACGTCGAGACCCAGCCGGTGCAGCTCGGCGGGGGTGTGGCCGGTGGTCGTGTGCATGCGCGCCAAAGCCTCGTAGTGCGCTTCGCCGTCTTCGAGCCGGCAGAGGCCGGGCTCGTCGTCGGACCGGCCGTGCCCGGCGGCTTCGGTGGCGACGAACTCCCGGTAGCGGGCCAGCGCGGGCCGCACGACCTCGGCCACCAGCCGGTCGCGACGCGCGCCGCGGTCCCCGGTGAGCGGGTGCGGGAAGAGCGTGTCCTGCGCCAGGAACCGGTCCAGGAACGCGACGGCGTTGTGCGCCATCCGGTCCACCGGCAGCCGCCCGGCCCGCAGACCCGCGCGCTGGCGGTCGGCCAGTGCCCCGTAGAAGGCGGGGAACGCGGCGAGCCGGGCCAGGAAGTCCTCCTCGGCCTGCTCGCCGACGGGCTCCAGCTGCGGCAGGAAGGTCAGGTGCGCCACCCCGGCGGCGACCATCGGATCGGCGAGGGTGAACTCCACGACCCGGGCGTCGATCTGGGCGACCAGGGCTTCGGCCTGCTGCACGACGACGCCCAGCGTCACGTGGTCGGGGTCCGCGGAGGCCCGGGCGCGCTGGAGGATGCCGGCGGCTTCCTCGCGGAGGCGCTGGTGGCCGGCTTCGCTGGGATCGGGCAGGTGGGCGTCGTGCCCGGGAACGCCCACGAAGGTCGCTTCGAGCGGCGACCAGGTGCCCAGGACGTGGAGGAGTTCGTCGGCGAGGACGTTCGCTTCGGAGGTCATTTCCCCATACTGTCGGCGCTCGGCACCGCTGTTCCAGGAAACCGGGCCGGGAGCGAAGTGCGCTCCCGGCCCGGTCGCCGTCAGGTCAAGCTCGAACAGGTTCTCGCGTCAGGATCCAGTGCCCCCTTCGGCACCCACCGCACGTTCGCGAACGAAGCCTGGAACGCACCGTCGGTGTAGACCAGGAACGGCGTGTTGATGTGCTCGAAGTCCAGCCCGTTGTCGAAGCAGGAGACCGGGATCTTGACCGTCGTCTTCGGGCCGCCCGCCAGGTCGGTGAACAGCTTCGTCGCGTTCACCTCGGAGAAGCACGGGTAGACGCAGTGCACGCTGAGCACCGTCCGGTTGGCCGGTGCCTGCTGGACGGTCGTGTCGAACTCCAGCGCGGCGTCGGCGTTGAGGTAGCTGCGCAGGTCGTTCGTGCCCGCCGTGTTCTGCATGTACAGCTGGGCCGCGCCGGCTCCCGTCCAGGTCGCCTTCAGGCCGTCGCCCTGCACGTTGACGTCCGTCGGGACGACGTTGATCTCGGAGTGCGCCGCCGTGCCGTCCGGGCCGATCACCGTGCCGCCCCAGTTCTCCGCCGAGCCGATCTGGCTGGTGTACGGCGGGACGTCGGTGCGGTCGAAGATCGACAGGTCCTCGGTCGCGGTCCCGCCGCCGCCGGTGGCGGTGCAGGACGCCGGTCCGGTGGTCTCGTCGAGCGGCCCGACGGTGGCGCGCTGCCCGGACTTGAGGCCGTAGCCGAGCTTGAACAGCGGGTCGTAGCCCGGCGACCACGGGTTGAGCGGCGACTGGCACGCGCTCTTCGGCCACGAGTAGCTCAGCGTGCCCTGGTAGCCGGTGCCGTCCTTGCCCTTGACCAGCATGTCCGCGACGCCGCCGCCCTCGGTGCCCGGCAGCCACGCGGCCACGAACGCGTCGGAGCGGTTGATCTCCTTGTTCATGTACAGCGGGCGGCCGCCGACGTACACGGTGACGACCGGGGTGCCCTTGCCGCTGACTTTGTCCAGCACGGCCAGGTCCTCGGGGTAGAGCCGCGCCGCTTCGAGCGACTTGCGGGTCAGGTCGCCGACGCCCTCGGCGTACGGCGTCTCGCCGATGACGGCGATGACCGCGTCGAAGCCCTTCGGGTCGACGGTGCCGGTGGCGTCGAAGGTGACGTTGGCGTCGCCCAGGTTCTGCTTGATGCCGGTCAGGATCGACGTGGCGTTGGGGAAGTCGGCGTTCGTGTTGCCGGTGCCCTGCCAGCTCAGTGTCCAGCCGCCGGTCTGGTTCGCGATGTTGTCGGCGCTCTTGCCGACCACCAGGACCTTCGACGCCGGCTTGAGCGGCAGCACGTTGCCGTTGTTCTTCAGCAGCGTCTGAGACTCGCGGACGGCGTCACGGGCCAGCCAGTTGTCCTTCAGCGCCTCGTCGGAGTTGGCGTAGGAGCGGTCGGACGGCTTCTGCGACTCGAACAGGCCGTCACGCAGCTTCACGCGCAGGATGCGGGTGACGGCGTCGTCGATCCGCGCCATCGGGATCTGGCCGCTCTGCACCTGGGCGACGGTGTTGGTGATGAACGCCTTCCAGTCGTTCGGCACCATCACGATGTCGATGCCGGCGTTGATCGCCTGCGGGCACGAGGAGTTCGTGCAGCCGGTGACCTGGCCGATGCCGTTCCAGTCGGACACGACCAGGCCGTCGAAGCCGATCTTGCCCTTGAGGATCTGGTTCAGCGCCTTGTCGCTGCCGTGCAGCTTGCCCTCGTTGATGCCGAGGTCGGCGTTGGTCCAGCTGTTGAACGACACCATCACGGTCTGGCTGCCGGCGGCGAGCGCGCCGTAGTAGCCCTGGCCGTGGATGTTGATCATGTCCGCTTCGGACGACGGGTTGACGCCCTGGTCCTGGCCGTTGATCGTGCCGCCGTCGCCGATGAAGTGCTTGGCGGTGGCGATCACGCCGTTGTAGCCGATGCGCTTGGTGGCGCCGTCCTGGAGGCCGTTGATGGCCTCGAAACCGTAGGAGCGCGTGATGCGCGGGTCCTCGGAGAAGCCCTCGTAGGTGCGGCCCCAGCGGTCGTCCTGGACGACGGCGAGGGTGGGCGAGAAGGCCCAGTCCTGGCCGGTGGCGCGGATCTGCCGGGCGGTGGCGCCGGCGACGTCGCGGACCAGGCACGGGTCGTGCGCGGCACCGAGGCCGATGTTGTGCGGGAAGACGGTGGCGCCGTAGACGTTGTTGTTGCCGTGCACGGCGTCGATGCCCCAGATGACGGGGATCTTCGTGCGGCTTGTCTTGGAGGCGTTCCAGAAGGAGTCGGCGAGGTTCAGCCAGTCCTGCTGGGTGGCGTACTTCTTCCCGCCGGGCCACGATCCGCCGCCGTTGAGGACCGAGCCGATGGCGTACTGGCGGACCTCGTCGGGGGTGATCGCGGCGATCTCGGGCTGCGTCATCTGCCCGACTTTTTCCTCGAGCGTCATGCCCTTGAGGATCTCGGCGATCCGCTGCTCGTCGCCGGCCTTCCCCTTGAGCCGGCTGTCGACCTTCGGCCAGTCCGCGAGGGTCGGCAGGCTCTTCTCGATCCGGGCGCAGCCGTCCTTGTCCTTGGCGGGCTGGCTGATGACGGGCTGCGGGGCGTCGGCTCGGGCCGGCGTCGCCTGGGCGACCCCGCCCAGCAGGCTCAGGCTCATCAGCGTGACGAGCGAACTTCGGCGCGCACGGGACCACGCGCGGGATCTACTGGCCATGGGTCTGGTCCATTCTGCGATGAACGGCGGACCGGCCGATCCTCACCGGGCGACGGGGAGGCAGTCAAGGGTTTCGATTGTTTGCACCGCCTGTTAATTCCCGACATAAACTAAGAGTCGCTCGGTGGTGCGGCCACGCTTAGCCGGTGGGCCGGTGAAGGTCAAGAGCACTGGCGGGCAGGGGTTCTGCCCTTCAGCTCGGCACCGAGCCCGGCAGCTCCTCGAAGATCAGCCACGTCCGCGTCGACCGCACGCCCTCCAGTGCCTGCAGCCGCTCCAGCACGACGTCCCGCAGCGTCGAGTTGTCCGGCGTCCGGACCAGCAGCAGGATGTCGAAGTCGCCGCCGACCAGTGCCACGTGGTCGACGTACGGGATCTCGTGCAGGTCGGTCGCCATCGTGCGCCAGGACGTCTGCTCCACCGTCACCATGATGTACGCCGAGGTGCCCAGACCAGCCCGGCGCGGGTCGATCCGCGCGCCGAAGCCGGTGATCACGCCCTCCGCCATCAACCGCTCCAGCCGTGCGTACGCATTCGTCCGCGAAATGTGCAGGCGCTCCGCCAGCGCGCGCACCGCCAGGCGGCCGTCCGCGGACAGCTCCGCCAGCATCGCCCGGTCGACGTCGTCCAGGGCCGGGACCGTTCGTCCCGTGAGGCCCCCGTGGGCCAGGACACCTGTGGACGTCTGGTCCGAACTGGGTGCCTCTGAAGACCGTTTGTCGCTCATTTTCGCCAACCCTTGAACACAACACCGCCGAGAACCACCATTTCAGCATCATATGTCTGGGAGAGGTGGTGCGCGTCATGGCTGCGGAAGCTCTGCTGCCGTCCGCTACCCCCGTGCGGTTCGTCGCCGAAGACGGGAGCCGGGCCGAGGAGCACGGCGGGTACGGCGAGCCCTCGGGAGAACGGCTCAAGGAGGCCTACCGGCTGATGGTCCTGGGCCGCCGGTTCGACGTGCAGGCGACCGCGCTCACCAAGCAGGGCCGCCTCGCCGTCTACCCCTCCAGCGCCGGGCAGGAAGCCTGCCAGGTCGCCGCGGCGCTCGCCCTGGAAACCCGGGACTGGCTCTTCCCGACCTACCGCGACTCCGTCGCCCTCGTCGCCCGCGGCCTGAAGCCCGGCGAAGTGCTGACGCTGCTTCGCGGCGACGCGCACTGCGGCTACAACCCGGTCGAGACGCGCGTAGCGCCCCAGTGCACTCCGCTCGCGACGCAGACGCTCCACGCCGCCGGGCTCGCGCACGCGATGCAGCGACGCGGCGAAGACGCCGTCGCGCTGGCGCTCATCGGGGACGGTGCCACCAGCGAAGGCGACTTCCACGAAGCGCTCAACTTCGCTGCCGTCTTCAAGGCGCCCGTGGTGTTCTTCGTGCAGAACAACCGCTTCGCGATCTCGGTGCCCTTCGAGAAGCAGAGCGCCGCGGCCGCGCTGGCGTACAAGGGCATCGGCTACGGCATGCGCTCGGAGCAGGTCGACGGCAACGACGCCGTCGCGGTCCTCGCCGTCCTCGACGACGCCGTGAGGCACGCCCGCGAAGGCAAGGGCCCGGTCCTCGTCGAGGCCCACACCTACCGCATCGACGCCCACACCAACGCCGACGACGCCACCCGCTACCGCGACGCCGAAGAAGTCGCGAAGTGGCGCGAAGCAAACCCGCTCAAGCGGCTCGAAACCTTCCTCAAGGGCGAGAAGTTCCTTCAGGAGAAGGAAATCCGGGCGTTCGCGGCCGACGCCGAGGTCTTCGCCCAGTCCGTCCGCGACACCTTGAACGCCGAGCCCGAACTCGACCCGCTGTCGCTGTTCGACCACGTCTACGCCCAGCCGACCCGCCAGCTCGAAACCCAGCGGGCCGCCCTCGAAGCCGAACTGGAGGCCTGATGACGACCACCATGGCGCAGGCGCTCAACGCGGCCCTGCGAGACGCCCTCAAGGACGACGACCGCGTCCTCGTGTTCGGCGAGGACGTCGGCACGCTCGGCGGCGTCTTCCGCGTCACCGACGGCATCACCGCCGACTTCGGCGAGGACCGCTGCTTCGACACCCCGCTGGCCGAGTCCGGCATCGTCGGGTTCGCCGTCGGGATGGCGATGGGCGGGTTCCGGCCGGTCGTGGAGATGCAGTTCGACGCCTTCGCGTACCCGGCGTTCGAGCAGATCACCTCGCACGTGGCGAAGCTGCGCAACCGCACCCGCGGCGCGCTGTCGCTGCCGATGGTCATCCGGGTGCCCTACGCCGGCGGCATCGGCGGCGTCGAGCACCACTGCGACTCCAGCGAGGCCTACTACACGCACACTCCGGGCCTGCGCGTCGTGACGCCGGGCACCGCGCAGGACGCCTACGACCTGCTCCGCGACGCCATCGAGTCGCCGGACCCGGTGATCTTCCTCGAACCCAAGTGCCGCTACTGGTCGAGCGAAGAGGTCGGCTTCACCCGCACCGGCCCGGGCATGGACCAGGCCGTCGTCCGGCGCCACGGCAAGGACGTCACGCTCATCGCGTACGGCCCGATGGTCGCCACCGCGGTGGAAACCGCCGAAGCGGCGAAGGCCGAGGGCTGGGACGTCGAGGTCGTCGACCTCCGGTCGCTGTCCCCGTTCGACGACGAGACCGTCACGGCATCGGTGCGCCGCACCGGGCGGGCGGTCGTCGTGCACGAGGCCGCCGGCTTCGGCGGCTACGGCGCCGAGGTCGTCGCGCGCGTCACCGAGCAGTGCTTCCACCAGCTCCACGCGCCGGTGCTGCGCGTGACCGGGCTCGACATCCCGTACCCGGCGCCGAAGCTGGAGCGGCACACGCTGCCCGACGTCGACCGGATCCTGGACACGATCGCGCGCCTGCAGTGGGACGACACCCCGGTGGTGGCCGGTGCCTGACTTCCTGCTGCCGGACCTCGGCGAAGGCCTGACCGAGGCGGCGATCGTGGACTGGCGGGTCAAGGTCGGCGACACCGTCGACGTCGACCAGGTCGTCGTCGAGGTCGAGACGGCGAAGGCGGCGGTCGAGGTGCCGGTGCCGTTCGCCGGCGTGGTGTCCGCGCTGCACGGCGAGCCGGGGCAGCTGCTGCCGGTCGGCGCGCCGCTGCTGAGCGTCGGTGGATTTTCCGAGCCAGGCGTCACTTCCGGGAGCGGGAACGTCCTGATCGGGTACGGCACCGCGCCCGCCACCCGGCGCAAGCGCGTCCGCCGTGTCCAGGCGCCTGTTCCCGCGCGCCCGGCGCCCGGCGTGATTTCGCCGTTCGTCCGGAAGCTGGCCGCGGACAACGGGATCGACCTCGCTCGGCTCACCCCGGCGGGTCCGGACGGCATCATCCGCCGCGCCGACGTCGAAGCGGCGCTGAAGAAGCCCATCGCGAAGGGCAAGCGCATCCCGCTGACCGGCGTGCGCAAGGCCGTCGCCGCCAAGCTGACGACGTCCCGGCGCGAGATCCCCGAGGCCACGGTCTGGGTGGACGTCGACGCGACCGGGCTCGTCGCCGCCCGGGCCGCGCTGAACGCCAGGACGGACCGGCCGGTCAGCCTGCTCGGGCTGATCGCGCGGTTCGCCGTCGCGGGGCTGCGCCGGTACCCCGAGCTGAACTCGCGCGTCGAGGGCGACGAGATCGTGCTGCTGGACGAAATCCACCTCGGGTTCGCCGCGCAGACCGACCGCGGCCTGGTCGTGCCGGTCGTGCGGGACGCGGGGACGCTGTCCACGCGGGAGCTGTCGGCGGCGATCGGCGACCGCGCCCGCACCGCGCGGGAGGGCAAGCTCGCGCCCGCGGACCTCACCGGCGGCACCTTCACGGTGAACAACTACGGCGTCTTCGGCGTCGACGGCTCGGCCGCGATCATCAACCACCCCGAGGCCGCCATCCTCGGCATCGGCCGGATCATCGACCGGCCGTGGGTCGTCGACGGCGCGCTGGTGGCCCGGAAGATCTGCGAGCTGACGCTGGCCTTCGACCACCGCGTCTGCGACGGCGGCACGGCGGGCGGGTTCCTGCGGTTCGTCGCCGACTGCGTGGAGTCGCCGGTCACCGCACTCGGCGACCTCTGACGACTCACCGGCCGAGTTGGCCGGTGGTGACGGTGGCGGCACTTAAAGTGGTTGCGTGACGACACCGGCCCAGCACGACCGCGACCTGGCGGAAGGGCGCGTCGCCCGGCTCAAGCAGGACCTGCGGGGCGGGCTCGCGACCCCGCCGGGGGACGTCGAAGCGATGGACGAGCTCGTGGCGACGGCCCACCGGCTGCTCGACGCCGAGCTGGCGTTCGACGAGGCCAAGCGGCGGCTCGCCGACGCCGAGCTCGAGTCCCGGCACGCGGCGACGCAGCGCGCGGTCGTCTGGTTCGCCGCCGCGCCCGTGCTGGTGCCGCTGGTCGCCGCCGCGCTGGTGCTGTTCGAGGTGCTTTCGCCGGTGTGGCTGCTGGTGCTGGTGCCGCTGTTCGGCGCGGGCCTGTGGGTCGGCTTCGCGCCGGTCCGCCGGGCCGGGGCCGTGATCCGCGAGCGGACGCGGGCGGCGTGGGCGGGCAGCCTCACGGCGTTGGTGCTGGCCGGCGCGTTGCTGCCGTGGGCTGCCGCGGTCGTCTGCACGGTCCTGACGGCGCTGGGCGCCGCGGGCACGATCGCGCTGCTGTGGCGGGAAAGCCGGATCCCATGAGCCACGGCTACGCGACCTACGGCGACGATCCGGAGTTCACGCAGGAGTACCCCGAGCCGGTCGACACGACCCGGCGCGACATCGACGACCTGTACGCGGCGGTCGACGCGCTCCGCGAGGCCGATGACAGCTTGGGGCAGGACGTCGCCGGCCTGACCGAGCGGCTCGAAAGCGGCGGCGCGAACCTCCAGCAGGACCGGCTCGACCAGCTCGGCAGGCAGCTGGAGCGGCTGCAGCAGCAGGTCCGGGTCCTGGAGCGCGCGGTCCGCGTGTCCGACGGGGTCCCGCAGGTCGACCTCGACGACGTCGGCACGGAGACGCGGGCGCTCGCGGCCGAGGCGGCGCGCTGGGACGACCTGCACAAGGAGCTCGTCACGAAGGAGCAGCGGGCCAGGTACGCGGAGGAGATCGCGCACCTGGACTCGGTGCGAGGGGCCCTTTCCCGGTGCGACGCCGACCTGCTGGGCGTCATCGGGGTCCTCGTGCCGACGGACCGCGGGACCCGGGCGCGCGGAGACGCGGAGTCGTCGTTGCGGGCGCTGTCGACGCGCCGCCGGACCTTGCTGGACGAGGAGATCCCGGCAGCGTCGGTCGCGGCGGAGAAGGCGCGGCTGGCGCTGCGCGAGGCGGACGCGGTCGAGGCACGGGTGGTGCCGCAGCTGGAGCGCGCCGAGCGGGCGTGGCACGACCTGCAGGTGCGGCTGCGAACCCGCATCACGGACGCCCTCGGCTCGAACGCCCTGCTCCCGACGTGGTTCGGCCACGCACTGGGAGTGGCCCCACCCTCCGGCACTTCGGGCGACGCGTGGATCCGGACGGCGGCGTCGGTCCTGGCGTACCGGGTGACGTTCGGGGTGGTCGACCAGGCCCTGCCACTGGGGGCGCCGGCCGGCGAGGGTGCGGACACGACGGAACGCCGCTGGACCTGGCGAGCCCGTCTCGAGTCGGAACTGGACGAACTCTCGCTGTAGACCTCACTCGAGGAAGGCCGCCTGTTCGTGCCGGACGTCGCCCAGCTGCCGGTACCGCGCGCGAGCCTGATCGAGACAGCGTTCGGCGGCGTCGCTGTGGCCGTGCCGATGGTGCACGGTCGCCAGTGCGCGTTCTGCGTCCGCGAGCCGGGCGACGTCGCCCAGCTCCTCGGCTCGGCTCGCGCTGTCCTGCAGGAGGGCGGCCGCCTCGTCGCGGTGACCCAGCTCCCCGGTGATGGTCCCCAGCCGCCGGAGCTGGTCGATGACGCCGAGTGGGTCGCCGAGTTCCTCCCGGGTGCGCAGGCTCTGCTCGTGGAGTTCGAGCGCTCCGCCCAGGTCGCCGGATTCTCTGCGCAGTTCGGCCTCCTTCGCGAGGCTGTGGGCGTGTCCGGGCAGGTCGAAGACTCGCCGGGCGAGGTCTCGTTGAGCCGTGAACGCTCGCTCGGCTCGCTCGGCGTCGCCCAGCTCCCGTGCTGCCTCGGCGCACTCGCCGAAGTTCGAGCTCGCGTACCAGGGGTCTTCGAGCTCCCCTGATCGAGCGGCGCTCTCGTCGAGCAGCTCCAGTGCTCTCGCCCGGTCACCGAGCCCGGCGTGCGCCCGGGCGAGCCCGGCCATGGCCAGGGCGACGGCGCGCTGGTCGCCCGCGGCGAGTTCGAGCTCCAGCCGCGTCCGGCCGGCCGCGACGGCTTGCCGGAAACTGCCGGAGCGAGCGTGGGTCTTGCCCAGGGCGGCCAGAATGTCGCTCCGCTCGGGATCGCCGTTGCGAGCACAGATCGTGGCGGCTGCGCTGTACGACCACTTCGCCTCGTCGTACCGGCCCCGTTTGTGGTCGATGTCGCCGAGGACGCGCAGGAAACGGATGCGGTCGAGGTCGCTGTCCACCGAGCAGGCCACGGCGAAGCCCTGTCGCGCGTCCGCTTCGGCTTCGGTGAACCGGCGCAGGCCGATCAGGATCGTGACGACCTTGCCGCGGGTCTGTCCGGCGGTGGTGAAGTCCCCGATGGCCGTGGCGTGGTCGAGGTCGGAGCGCAGCAGGTCGAGAGCCTCATCGGCTCGGCCTGCGTTGACCATCGCCCCGGCTGCTATTCGACGCACCCAGAGTTTGTCCGGCCGGTTCCCGAGCTCTGTCGTGATGACCTGAGCGCGGTCGCAGCACCGCTGGGTCTCCTCGAACCGATATTGGGCGGCATAGCTCTCAGCGAGCTCGGTCAAGCTTTCCACAGCCGGGTCCGGGAACACGTACGAAGTGCCAAGAAGACTCTCCAGCAGCGGACGCGCCTTGGCGAAATCGCGACGAGAGATGTGAACGTTCGCGATCATGGCGGAAATCTGGTCGGCGCCGAACCGGGTGCCTGCCTGCTCGCGCATGTGGAGCGCACGCTCGAAACTGGTGATGGCATCGTCGAACCGTCCGGCCGCTCGCTGCGCGTAGGCGATGTCGACGAGGATCCAGCCGTGGCGGTACGAATCCGTTCCCATTTCCCGCCGGATGGCGGACGAGCGCTCGAGTGTGCGGACAGCGTCCTGGTAGCGACCGAGCCCGACCTGCGCGTCACTCATGCACTTGAGGGCCCAGCAGGCCGAGCCGGCATCACCTTGCTGAAGGTGGAGATCCAAGAGGCGCCGGGCACAGGCCAGCGCATCGGCGTGCCGCCCGGAGTTCCGATGTACCGAAACCAGCTGCGACAACGCGGTCCCACAGAGATCGCTGTGGTTCTGAGTCAGCCTTGCGCATTCCTCGAGATAGTCGGCAGCTTGGTGGAAGCGCCCTTGCGCAGCACAAGCCGGCCCGAGCGCCTCGAGTGCCCGGCTCTCGACTTCGATGCGTTGTCCGCGCGCCTGTTCTCGCTGCTCGGCCAGGAGCGCGATGGCCTCCTCGTGGTGGCCTCGGAAAGAGTGGAAATCTCCTTGTGAGATCAACGCGTAAACGAGCAGTTTCGGGTCGCCGAGAGTGCGGGCAACCACAGCACGTCGAGCGAGGTATTCGTCGCAGGCGGCGAATTCGCCGGCATTTTTCGCTGCTTGAAGCAGTTCGTAGAGCACGGTCAGTTCTTCGTGGGCCGGTCCAGCGTCTGCCAGCATCCGGTACGCCGCGAGTTGCGCTTCGTGCGCCATCGTGGTGGCCCCGTACTGACAGAAGATGGAGCCGCGAAGGCTGGTTGTCTCCGCCGTGCTGATCGGATCCTCGAACGCACCGTAAATAGCCAGCGCCTGATCGAGACAGCTGATCGCCTCGGCCACGTGGCTGCGGTTGCGATCGGCCTTCGCCCGGCGGACGAGGGTGTCCGCCTCGAACCAAGAGTCGCCGATGCGCCGCCACATGTCGAGGGCCAGCTCGAGGTTGCCGGCTGTTTCGTCGAAAAGGAGCTGGTACCACTGGATTTTGGCGAGGAGCACGATCGTGCAGGCCTCGGACCGGATGTCGCCCAGCTGCCGCTGGATGCCGAGCGCGGTTTCGGCGGTCTTCCGGCCGAGTGTCAGTCTTCCGCTGACCAGGTGCGCTTCGGTAAGGGTTCGCAAGGCGCGGACCTGGTCAGGTGGTTCGAGCTCCCGCACGAGGTCTTCGAGCCGGCTCGAGTCGAGGTCGTCACCGGCGTGCGCCTCGGCCAGGGCCAAGTGCAGCTCGACGCGGACGTTGATGTGGAGGGCCCGGTCGGCCGTGGCGAGCGCCGCGGTCAGGGTTCGTTGCCAATCGTCGATGTTGCGCCGGCGCCGGAAGAACGGTGAGAGCAGGCACGCCAGCTCCGGCTCGTCGCCGTCGAGGATTGCGGCGACCAGGTTGCTGCGTTCCAGGTCCAGCCACCGCAGCGCGTCGGAACAGCGGCGGAAGTACCTCTCGGCGGCCAGGCTCGAGTCGAGCCACGACGTGGCCGAGGTGACCCGCTCGCGGTACCAGGTCAGCACCCTCCGCCCGGCTTCGAAGTCTGCGGCGTTCGCCTGCCGTTTCGCGTAGAGGCGCAGCAGGTCGTGGAGCCGGTACCGGCCCGGCACGTACTGGTGCGCCAGGTTCGCCCGGCCGAGTTCGTCGAGCAGCTTCCTGGTCTCGGGCACGGAAGCCCCGGCCAGCACGCAGGCGGCTTCGAACCCGACGTCCGGGCCGGGCTGGGTACCCAGCCGCCGGAACAGCGAAGCGCCCTCAGGTGTCAGCGACCGGTACGACCAGGAGAACACCGACTCCAGATCCGTGTGCGGCTCGCCCGCGTCGAGGGCGGTGAGCCGGCCGTCTTCGACGGCCAGTTCGTCGGCCAGGTCCCGCACCGGCAGGCCCGGGTTCAGGGCGGCTCGGGCCGCTGCGATGGCCAGGGCCAGCGGGAAGCCGGCGCAGGACCGGATGAGCGACGAGACGGCGTCCGGTTCGGCGGCGACCCGGCCGGCGCCCAGCCGGTGCGCCAGGAGGGACCGGGCTTCGGCGTGGGGCAGCACGTCCAGGTTGACCAGGTGCGCGCCGTCCCGGGCGACGAGCCCGGCGAGCCGGTTGCGGCTCGTGACGATGACGGCGCACGTCGGGCTGCCCGGCAGCAGTGGCCGGACCTGGGCCGCGTCTCGCGCGTTGTCCAGCAACACGAGGATCCGCCTGCCCGCCAGGATGCTCCGGTACAGCGCCGACTGGGCCTCTTCGTCCGCGGGAACGGCGTCCGCCGGCACCCGGAGGGCGGCGAGGAACCCCCGCAGCGCTTCCGTTGCCGCCATGGGGGCCGCGACCGGCTCGAAACCGCGCAGGTTGACGTACAGCTGCCCATCCGGGAACCGCTCGGTGGCCTGGTGGGACCAGCGCAGGGCGAGCGTCGTCTTCCCGATGCCGGCGGCGCCGTCGATCGCCGAGATCACCACCGCTCCCGCGCGGTCGCCGGCCAGCAGCCGGTCCAGCTCACCGAGCTGTGCGGAGCGCCCGGCGAAGCCGTCGGGCAGGACCGGGAGCTGGCGCGGTACCGGGAGTTCCGGAGCCGGGGCGGGGTGCAGGTGCACGCCACCGTCGATCGACCCCGCCTGCACGACCGTGCCGGCCGAGCCCGGCACGGTGTTGTGGACCGGCCACGGTCCTCCCGCCGACGTCACCAGGACAGTGTGCCCGCCCGCGGCCCGATTCGCGGAGGTCAACTGCGAAGAACGGACTCCAGCCGGCGGTGCAGCTCGCCCAGGCGGGTTTGGCCGGGTTTGCCCGGCGGGAACTTCCGCAGGGTTTCCCGCACCTCCGGCGGGACCTGCGAGAGCGCCCACTCGATCTCCGCCTCCGCGGAACCGCCCGCCAGTTCGCACGCCAGCGCGGCCTGCTGGGCCGGGCCGACGATGTGCTTCACCTGGTGCGGCGACTCCAGCGGGTGCAGGTACGCCGCACCCGCGGCGGCGACCGCAGCGCGTGCGGCGGCCGAGGCGGCGGCGTCGGACGTCTCGCCTGCTGCCGCCAGCGCGGCCCATGCCGCCGTGCGCAGTGCCTTCGTGCGTGGGCCACCCGCCGCGAACTCCCGTGCCGCCGCGATCGCCGCGGCCGGGCGGGGGTCGTCCGGGATCAGGGGCAGGACGCGGGCCGCGCAGTCGGCGGCCCAGCCCGTCAACGTCCTCAGCTCGGCAAGACTCAGCTCCATGTGCCTGAAGCTTATCCTTGAAAGCCCGATTGAGACTTTCAGACGGTGGCCGGGCGGCGCAGGGCCTGCCGCCGCAGGCGGGTGAACAGCTTCGCGTTGTTCAACGCGAAGACCCCGACCGTTGCGCCGTCCCGCGAGAACGTCGCCACGAACGAAGCCGACGACGGATCGCCGTCCACGAACGACAGCGTGTCGTCCGGGCGTGGGTGGCCGGCCAGCTGCAACGTCCCCGAGTACTGGTCGGACCAGACGTACCCGCTGGGCAGGTAAGCCTGCCCGCTGTGCCCGGCCAGCAGGTTGGCCACCGCGACCGGCGCCTGCTCCGACGCGTTCGTCCAGTGCTCGTGCCGCCGTCCGCCGTACCGGGCCACGTCGCCCACCGCGACCACCTGAGGCAGCGAGGTCACCAGCCCCTCGTCCGTGTGGACGCCGTTGCCGACCTTCAAACCCGAGCCAGCGAGCCACTCGGTCGCCGGGGTCATCCCGACGCCGGTCACGACCACGTCGGCCGGGACGAGCTCGCCGGAAGCCAGCTCGACGCCGGCCGGGGAAAGGCCCGCGACCTGGACCCCGCAGCGCAGGTCCGTGCCGTGGTCGAGGTGCAGCCGGGCGCAGACAGCCGCCAGCGAAGGGCCCAGCACCCGCTCCAGCGGCGCGGCCAGAGCTTCCAGGACGACCACGTCGAGGCCCAGGGAACGGCAGGTCGAAGCCACCTCGGCCCCGATGAACCCGGCCCCGACGACGACCACGCGGACCCCGGGGACCAAAGCCGCGCGCAACGCCAGCGCGTCATCGAGAGTCCGCAGCGTGTGGGCGCCCTCGAAGCCCGGCAGCGTGCGCGCGCGGCCGCCGGTGGCGATCACGACGCCGTCCGCGTGCACGGAGGTGCCGTCCGACAGCAGCACCCGCCGGTCGGCCGGCTCCAGCGCCGTGGCCCGGACGCCGAGCCGGAAGTCCAGGGCCAGAGACGCCAGGTCTCCGGCGTCGAGCAGCTCCAGTGACTCGCGCGACGCCGTCCCGGCCAGGAAAGCCTTTGACAGCGGCGGCCGGTCGTAGGGCAGGTGCGGCTCGTCGCCGATCAGCACGATCCCGCCGTCGTACCCCTGCGCGCGCAGCTCCTGCGCCGCGCGGACCCCGGCGAGCGAAGCGCCGACGACCGCGATGCGCTTCACGCGGCGTCCTCGTTCGCCACGCCCTGGACGTAGACGACGCCTTCGTCGACGACCACGGCGTACGTGCGCACCGGGTCCTTCGCCGGCAGGCAGGTCGGCATGCCCGTGCGCAGGTCGAACAGCGCCGCGTGCAGCGGGCACTCGACGAAGCAGCCTTCGAGCCAGCCGTCGGCGAGGGAGGCGTCCTGGTGGGTGCACGTGTCGCCGATGGCGTACAGCTCGCCCTCCTCGGTGTGGAACACCGCGATGGCGGGCGGCCCGGGGAGCCGGACGGACTCACCGGGGGGCAGCTCGTCCACCGTGCACGCGCGAATCATGACGCCTCCTCGCTTTGAATTCAACACCGTGTTGCGCATGGGGGAACATCAACTGTGATACGCAACAAGTGTGAGTTCGCCGGAGAGGCGCGTCAAGGGGGTACGCGGGGGTAGTTTCGTTAGCGGATAACGGGTATTGCGGGCACGTCGAAGGCCCGTACCGAGGATGGCGGTACGGGCGCGACGACGTCGGGGCTAGTTCTCCCCGTGCCGGTAGAACGGCAGCTTGATCGGGTCCAGCGGGGTGTTGCCGAGGATCAGGTCGGCGGCCTTCTCGGCGGTCATCATCACCGGGGCGTAGATGTTGCCGTTGGTGATGTAGGGCATGACCGACGCGTCGACGACGCGCAGGCCCTCGGTGCCGTGCACCCGCATGCTCTGCGGGTCGACGACGGACAGGTCGTCCACGCCCATCTTCGTCGTGCACGACGGGTGCAACGCCGTTTCGGCGTCCTTGGCCACCCAGTCGAGGATCTCCTCGTCGGTTTCGACGGACGGCCCCGGCGAGATCTCCCCGCCGTTGTACGGCTCCAAAGCGCTCTGGTTGAGGATCTTCCGCGCCACGCGCACGGCCTCGACCCATTCGCGACGGTCGGTTTCGGTCGACAGGTAGTTGAACTTGATCGCCGGGTGCTGCCGCGGGTCGGTGGAGGTGATCTTCACCGAGCCGCGGGTGTCGGCGTACATCGGGCCGACGTGCACCTGGTAGCCGTGCCCTTCCGTGGGCGCCGAGCCGTCGTAGCGGATCGCCACCGGCAGGAAGTGGAACATCAGGTTCGGGTACTTCACCTCGTCGTTGGACCGGACGAACCCGCCGCCCTCGAAGTGGTTGGTCGCGGCCGGCCCGGACCGCAGGAACAGCCACTGCGCGCCGATGTAGGGCCGCTTCCACTTCGCCAGCGACGGCTGCATCGACACCGGCTGCTTGCAGGCGTACTGGATGTACACCTCCAGGTGGTCCTGCAGGTTCTCGCCGACGCCCGGAAGGTCCTTCACGACGTCGATGCCGAGCTTCTCCAGCTCCGCGGCGTTGCCGACGCCGGACAGCTGCAGCAGCTGCGGGCTGTTGATCGCGCCGCCGCAGAGGATGATCTCCTTGCCGTACACCTCGCCCGGCACGCCCCGGCCCTGCGAATACTCGACGCCGACCGCGCGCGTGCCGTCGAAGAGGATCTGCGACACGAACGCACTCGTCTTCACCGTCAGGTTGGGCCGGTTCATCACCGGGTGCAGGTACGCGCCCGCCGCCGACAGCCGCCGTCCTTTTCGGACGTTCCGGTCGAAGGCCGCGAACCCTTCCTGCTTGTAGCCGTTGACATCGTCGGTGCGCGGGTAGCCCGCCTCCTCGGCGGCGTCGAAGAAGGCGCTGAACAACGGGTTCGACGCCGGGCCGCGCTCCAATTCAAGAGGACCGTCGTGCCCGCGCCACTGCCCGTCCGGGGCATCAGCGAGACAGTTCTCCATGCGGTTGAAGTACGGCAGGCAGTGCGCGTAGTCCCAAGTGGACATCCCGGGATCACCGGCCCAGCGCTCGTAGTCCATCGGGTTGCCGCGCTGGAAGATCATCCCGTTGATGCTGGACGACCCGCCGAGCACCTTGCCGCGCGCGTGGTAGATGCGACGGCGGTTCATGTACGGCTCGGGCTCGCTGCGGTAGCCCCAGTCGTAGAACTTCGACCCGATCGGGAAGGTCAGCGCGGCCGGCATGTGGATGAAGACGTCCCACTTCCAGTCCGACCGGCCGGCTTCCAGGACCAGGACCTTGTTGCCGGGGTCGGCGGAAAGCCGGTTCGCCAGCGCGCAGCCCGCCGAGCCACCGCCGACGATGACGAAGTCGTAGGTATCGGAACTCATGCGTCCTCCTCAGCCGGGCAGCGTGTCCGGAGTGCTGTCCGGCATGTGTTCGGGGCTGGTGTGGGCCGAACCCCAGGTGCGGCGCCGGACGTACAGCATTGTCGCGCCGATGATCACGATCAGCGCGGTGACGATCACCGCGCCCCACTGGAAGTACCAGTGGTCGTCGCCGTAGACCTCGGCCCGCGGCCAGATCAGGTTGACCGTCATCGCGGCGCCGTAGACCACCGCGACCACGTTCACCAGCGTGCCCCAGCGGCCCAGCTTGAAGTACGGCCCGTGGTCCGGGCGCGGCCACTGCCCGCGCAGGCGGCGCAGCAGCAGCGGGCCGGTGACCATCAGGTAGGGGATGTAGAACAGGATGATCGCGGTCGAGGTCAGGATGAAGAACGCCCGCTGGTTGCCCAGGTTGATCAGCAGCACCACGACGGTGAGACCGCCGGTGAGCAGGGCCGGCAGGATCGGTGTCTTCGAGCGCGGCGACACCTTCGCCATCGCCTTGCTGAACGGCAGCCGCCCGTCGCGGGCCATCGCCCACGCCATCCGGATCGCCGCGGTCTGCACGGCGAGGCAGCAGACGGTGATGGCGATGGCCGAGCAGATCAGGAAGGCGTCGCCGAGCCCCTCGCCCAGGGTGCTCTTCAACAGGTAGGGCATGCCGGACGTGCTCAGCTCCTCGGCGTTGAGATCGCCGACGGCCATCATGCCGACCAGCATCACCAGGCCACCGACGATGAACGACGCCGTGATCGCCCGCAGGATCGCGCGCGGCGCGTGCTTGCGCGGCTGGGTGGTCTCCTCGGCGAGCGAGCCCGCGGTGTCGAAGCCGTAGAAGACGTAGGCGCTCATCAACGACGCCACGAGGAACGCCCCGAGGTACCCGAGTGAGTGACCCTCGCCCGTGCCATGCGTCTCGAAGACCACCTGCGGGCCGCGCTTGATGTGGATCGCCAGCGCGATGATCAGCAGGATGACGGCGGACAGCTCGACCGCGACGCCGAAGTTGTTGATCTTGGCCATCAGCTTGACGCCGATGACGTTGACGATCGTGGCGAACACGACCAGCACCAGCGCCAGGATGATGGCGTTCTGCGCGCCGCCCGGGGTCGAGGTCAGCCCGGCGTCGGCGTCGCTCCCGACGAGCTGGAACGCGGTCGAGACCTGCGGCAGGATGATCTGGTAGGCCACCGCGACGGCGCCGGCCGTGACGATGGCGCCGATGATCATGATCCAGCCCGCGAGCCACGACGTCGCCGGCTTCGCGATCTGCTTGGCCCACTGGTAGACCGACCCGGCGAGCGGGAACTGGCCGGCGAGCTCGGCGAAACAGAGCGCGACGGCGAGCTGACCCACGAAGACCAGCGGCCACGTCCAGATGAACGCCGGGCCGCCCGAGCCGAAGCCGAAGAAGAACAGCTGGAACACGCCGGTCAGGATCGAGATGTAGGAGAACCCGGCGGCGAAGCTGGAGAAGGAACCCAGTGAGCGTTCGAGCTCCTGGCGGTAGCCGAACTTCTCGAGGTCGGAGCTGTCGTCCGGGGCAGGCCCCCCGCCCGCCGGTTTTTCCTGAGTGGTCATGGCAGCGTCCTTACGTGGTGGGGGAGGGATCAGCCCTTGAACCAGTGCTGCGGAACGGGATCGATGTTCTGGTAGATGTGCTTGCTCTCCTGGTACTCGGCCAGCCCGGACGGCCCGAGTTCGCGGCCGATGCCGGACTTGCCGAAACCACCCCACTCCGCCTGCGGCAGGTAGGGGTGGTAGTCGTTGATCCACACGGTGCCGTGGCGCAGGGCCCCGGCGACCCGCTGGGCGCGGGACGCGTCCGACGTCCACACGGCTCCGGCGAGCCCGTACTCGGTGTCGTTGGCCAGCGCGATCGCGTCGGCCTCTTCGGTGAAGCGTTCCACGGTGACGACCGGGCCGAAGACCTCTTCCCGGACGATCGCCATGTCCCTGGTGCAGCCGGAAAACACGGTGGGACGGAGGAAGAAACCGTTTTCGTACTCCGGTCCTTCGGGCCGCTTGCCACCCGCTTCCAGTTTCGCGCCGGCCTCGATGGCGCCCCGGATGTAGCCCTCGACCTTCGCGCGGTGCTGCGCCGAAACGAGTGAGCCCGTTTCGGTGGCAGGGTCGAGCGGGTCGCCGACGCGGATCCGGTCGGCGCGCGCGGCGAGGTCCGCGACGAACCGGTCATGGATTCCATCTTGGACGATCAGCCGCGCGCCCGCTGAACAGACCTGTCCGGAATGGACGAACGCCGCCATCAGGGCGTAGTCGAGGGCGGTTTCGTAGCCGGCGTCGGCGAACACGACGTTCGGGTTCTTGCCGCCGAGCTCGAGGGCGACCCGGCGGACGCCCTTCGCGGCGGCCGTCATGATCTTCTCGCCGGTCGTGTAGCCGCCGGTGAACGAGACGAGGTCCACGGCCGGGTGCTCGACCATCGCCGCGCCGACCCGGCCGTCACCGAGGAGCAGGTTGACGACGCCGGGTGGCGTGCCGGCCTCTTCCAGGAGGGCGACCAGCTTGATCGTGGTCAGCGGCGTGACTTCGCTGGGCTTGAGCACCACGGTGTTGCCCGCGGCGAGGGCGGGCGCGACCTTCCAGGACATCTGGAGAAGCGGGTAGTTCCAGGGTGCGATGAGGGCGCAGACGCCGACCGGCTCGTGCACGATCCGGCTGACGACGGTCGCGCTCCCGGCGTCGACCAGGCGTCCGGCGTCCTTGTCGGCGAGGTCGGCGTAGTAGCGGAAGACGTTCGTCACATCGTCGATGTCGATGCGGCCTTCGCCGAGGGTCTTGCCGGTGTCGAGGCTCTCGGTGCGGGCCAGTTCCTCGCGGTCGCGGACCAGGAGGTCGGCCGTCTTCCGCAGGATCCGGCTGCGCTCACCTGCGGTGGTGCGGCGCCACGGGCCGTCGTCGAAGGCCCGCCGCGCGGCTCTGACGGCGGCGTCGACCTCGGCTTTCCCCGCTTCGGCGACGGTCACGACGACCTCGCCGGTCGCGGGGTTGAGCACGTCGGAGCGCGTCCCGGTGGACGCGTCCAGCCAGATGCCGTCGATGTGGAGATCCTTCACGCCGGCTCCTTCCGGATCGGTGGTGGCCGGTTCACGTCAAGAGTGCGTACATTTGTACGCGAAGTGTGTACAGATGTCCACAAGGGGGCTCGATGGTGAAGAGCGAACCCGGCGCGACGCGGCGCCGCGGTCCGAACGACCCCGAGCGGCGCGCGCGGATCGCCAAGGCGGCGATCGAGGTGGTCGCGCAGCGGGGGATCGACGGCGTCACGCACCGGTCGGTGGCGGCCGCGGCCGGCGTCCCGCTCGGCTCGACGACCTACCACTTCGCGACCCTGGACGACCTCCTGGAGGTCGCCCTGCACGAGGCGGCCGAGAAGAACGTCCACGCGCTGAAGGAGTGGGAGTCGGCCCTCCCGCCGGAAGCCGACTTCGCCGCGGCGCTGGCTGACCTGGTGATGGGCTACATCAACGAGCAGTACCGCGACACGGTCGTCGAGTACGACCTGTACGTCGCCGCCCTGCACCGTCCGGCCCTGCGCAAGGCGAGCGCGGCCTGGGACGACGCCCTCATCGCGTTCTTCGGCTCCCGCACCGACCCCCTCACCGGCCGCCTCCTCGCCGGCCTGTTCTGCGGCCTCCTCATGCAGGCGGCCCTGGCCGACCCCCGCCCCACCCGCGACGAGATAGAAGCCCTCTTCCGCCGCGCCATCACCGGCCCCG
>Ga0207678_10000784_pt1 | contig 29033 bp, 31 predicted proteins | sample KBSC63metaG_FD_184319 | JGI IMG/M metagenome (GOLD analysis project Ga0207678, IMG submission 184319) | Corn rhizosphere microbial communities from Kellogg Biological Station, Michigan, USA - KBS C6-3 metaG (SPAdes) (version 2) | ecosystem: Host-associated > Plants > Roots > Rhizosphere > Soil ... | reverse complement strand
AACGAGGTTCGTAAGCCGGCGTGGGCAAAGCGGCTTACTTCCTCACGTCATCCTGGGTACGTGCGGCTGGCGCACCATCCTTGTCTCGCTTGATGTTGCCCTTGGTCGCGCTCATGCCAGTAGTATCCATCGATCCGTCTTTCCTGGCGCCGTTCGTCATGCCGGGCTTCTCCATGCCCGATTGCGGAGCAGGTCCGCTGTTTTGTGCAATGGCCGAACCGAAGATCAAGGAAAGGAAACCGACAGCGAAAAGTGTCTTCATGGGCTCTCCATTTGAAATCGCGCGCAGGCGGAAACCGGTTTCCCGCCCGCGTATCCGGACTGGGCTTAGCGTGGTCTCTGGCCATTCGCCCCTATGCCGCCATCGTCCGGCATGACTCGGCACAGGCTTCACAGACGGCGACGCACTCAACCGTTCCACCGATGCGCCTGCAGTCCTTGGCGCACTCGGTGCAGATTTCCGCACATTCGCCGCAGGCATGCTTGTGGTGGGGCGTCTTGATCAGCATGAAATGGGCTGACGTCCTGCGGCGCAGGCCATCATGAGGCGGAAATGGGCGGGCTCGACATGCTTCCCTCCTGCCTCCAGGCAATGATTCATCGCGGTGGACAGGCAGGTTTTATAGCAGCTCAAGCAAGTCTCAACGCAACGGGTCATTGCCTCGTTCATGATCAGTCTCTTGTCCTCAAAAGGAGTCGCGCTTCAAGCCGCGCGCTTTTTGCGGGTGCGAGCGGCCTTTTTGGCGGATGCGGAGCGCTCCGCGGCGGGCCTACGGGCTGCGGCTTCGCCGCCCAGATGGCCGCCCTTCCGGGAGGGCGAGTGGTCTTCGGCCTTGCCGCGTCCGGAACCACTCTTCTTGCCGCCGTGAGTTTCCTTGTTGACGGTGGCCCAAGCTCTGCGCTCGGCTTCATCTTCGGAGACGCCGCGCTTTTCGTAACCTTGTTCGATATGTTGGGCCATCCGCTTCTGCTTGCCGGTATAACTCGATTTGTCTCCACGGGGCATGGGAACCTCCAATTGCACGCTCGCTTCCCCTTGAACCAGCAGCAAGCCCCGTTGTTCCAAAACTTCGGCCGCGATCGGGAATGTGGTGGAAGTCCAAATCGCCTAAAACACCAAGCGCGGCGGTGCGTCGAGGTCGCGCGGCGCTGGCTTGGCAAAAAGAAATGACTACCCCGGCGACCAGGCATGTGCCGCTGCATCTTGCCGGGAATCGGAATCCCGGCCGAAATCCCATGGTCATTGCAATGCGTCGTTGCAGGGTGCACTTCCTTACAAGCAAATTTTCAGATATTTGCCACAAACCTTGGCGAGATCTCTGCGAATTGTCCTTTTCGAAACTTCAAACATGACCCGACTATCTCTCAATGAATTACATCAACGCTATGTCATAGAGCGCCGTCCGCTCGAGACCAGCCTTGAAGAAGTCTTGCGCGCAGACAGCCGCGCCGGAGCACGCGCTATCCTTGCTTCGATCGCAAAGCGGCGATTTGAAAATCGGTCGGAGGGACAGCGGCTGCGCAAGATGCTTCGCTTCGAAACGCTCCTCTGGGAGAAGGGCCACGATGCCGTGGCAGGCATTGATGAGGCCGGCATGAGCCCGCTAGCGGGGCCTGTCTCAGCTGCCGCGGTTATTCTGAAGCCTGGTACGCGCATCATCGGCATCGACGACTCAAAGAAGTTGGACCCGTCTGCGCGGGAAGCGCTCGCCGAAGAAATCAAGCAAAAGGCGGCGGCCTGGTGTGTCGCCTTCGTCGAAGTCGAGGAAATCGACTCGATAAATATCTACTGGGCGGGACTTCTCGCGATGCGACGGGCTCTTGAAGGGCTGCAGTCAACCCCGCAGCATCTTTTGATCGACGCAAAACGGCTGAAAGAGGTCGCGATTCCGCAGCAGGCAATTATCAAAGGCGACGCCAAGTCGGCCAGCATCGCAGCAGCTTCTATTCTCGCGAAGGTGGCGCGCGATGCGCTGATGCGAGAGCTCGATACCTGTTATCCCGACTACGGTTTTGCGGATCACAAGGGTTATCCCGTGCCCGCGCACTATACCGCGCTTTCCAAACTTGGCGCTTGTGCTGCCCACAGACGCTCGTTTGGCCCTGTGCGTGAGGTCCTTGGGTTGCCGCCGTTGCCACCTTGGCCCTTGCCATCCAAACACGACAGCTGATTGACCGCTGAACACTTATGTCCGCAACCTGGTATGCGCCATCAGCGTCAAGATACGAAGGCCCAAAGCTCTCTGTTCAGGCCTCGACAGCGGTACAGACCGGCTGCTGAAATGCCGGTCAGGCCGCGCGCCTCACAACCTGTGGCTTTCTGAGTCGCGCAATAGCCTCCAGAGGAGATCGCTCGCCTTCGCAATAGTCGGCCCATGCCTTCGATTTTCTCAGAAGCTGGGGCACGGTATGGATCGTATATTCCGCCGGATCCAGACCGTGCCTCACCTGCGGCCACGTAACGGGCATGGAGACGGGCGCGTTAGGCCGGGCGCGGGGCGATAGAGGAGCCACGGCGGTAGAGAACTGGTCGTTCCGAAGGTAGTCGAGGAAGATCTTTCCCGTTCGCTTCGCCTTGCTCATGTTGATGAGATAGCGGTCCGGACTGTCAGCGGCCATTGCGCTGCAGACATCCCGGGCGAACTGCTTCGCCTCGGCCCAGGTCAGCCGCTGGGTCTTTTTCGGACGCGCCAGCGGTGTCACGACATGCAGACCTTTGCCGCCCGTGGTCTTGCAGAAGGAGACGAGGCCGAGCCCCGACAGTCGTTCACGCATTTCCTTCGCAGCCTCGATGACGGCGTCGAAGTTGACATCCGGCGCGGGATCGAGATCGAACACGAGACGGCCGGGAAGGGCCGGGTCACCCGGCTGGTTGTTCCAAGGATGCAGTTCGACGCCCGCACTCTGCGCCACGGCCGCCAGCCCTTCGATCCGATCGATCTGCACATAGGGCTTGCGGTCACCGGACACGGAGACCTCTTCGAGCAGATTGGACCCGCCTTTCATCGAATGCCGCTGGAAGAAGCGTTGTCCGCCGATGCCGTCCGGCGCTCTGATGATCGAGCAGGGGCGTCCCTTCAGGTGGTCCATCATCCATGTGCCGACATCCTCGAAATACCGCGCCAGATCGAGCTTGGTGACGGGGCCCTCGCCCTCGTCGGGCCAGAGCACCTTATCCGGATGGCTCAGGGGCACTCCCATTACCACGCCATCGTCGGACGAGGTTTTGTTTCGCCTTCTCGCCGGCATCGGTTCTGCGACATCGGTGCTGTCGGAGGGCGCCGGCCGTTCGGCTTCGACCTCTTTCGCAGGCTTGTCCTGACGCAGTCCCTTGAACGCCGCCTGCCGGATCATGCCGGCGCCGGTGAAGCCCGCAAACTCGATCTCGGCCACGAGCTCCGGCTTGAGCCAGTGCACGCCGGCCTTCTTGCGCGGGGCGTTCTTGCCTCCGAACGGGTTCTTCTCCGAGGCGGCGGCCTTGAGCGCCGGCATCAGGCGCGAAACCTTCTCGGCGCCGAATCCCGTTCCGATGTTGCCGACATAGACCAGATGATCGCCGCGGTACACGCCAGCCATCAGCGACCTGAATTGGCTTCCGTTGCTGTTCCATGCACCGATGACCACCTCGTGTCCGGCGCGGCATTTGGCCTTCGTCCAGCTATCGGTGCGCCCCGAGGCGTAGGGGGCGTCCGCCTGCTTCGAGACGATGCCTTCCAGGGACATCCGGCAGGCGGACTTTAGGACCGCGTCGCCTCCGCTCTCGAAGTGCTCGACATATCGGATCTGAGTTTGATGCTTGCCATAGGTTTTTTCGACGAGGTTCTTGAGAGTGCTTTTGCGGTCCACGAGAAATCTGCCTCGCAGGTCCTTGCCTTCGAGGAAAAGCAAATCGAATGCGAAGAAGATCAGGTCGTCGGTCTTGCCTTCGGACAACGCGGCCTGCAGGCCCGCAAAGTCCGGAGAGCCGCGATGATCGAGGGCGACGATTTCTCCGTCGATCAGACAATCGGGCAGTTCTCTCGCCGCTCTCGGAATGGCAGACCCGAATTTGGCGGTCCAATCGAGGCCCTTCCGCGTCTTCAGCGTTACGGCTCCGTTCTCGACACGCATCTGGATGCGATAGCCGTCGAACTTGATCTCGTGGACCCAGCCGCCGCCCGTGGGAGGCCGTTCGACCGACGTGCAAAGTTGCGGCGGCACGAAGGCTGGCATGTCTCCGTCGGTCGCGCGCTTCGTCCTGCTCGTTTTCTTGGCCGAGGATCGCTTCGACCGCGCCGCCAACGGCCGAGACCGCTTCTTCGCCGCTGAACCGTTCGAGGCGGCACGATGCGAGGTCCATTCGGCCTTCGCGGATGCCCGCGATCTGTTTCCCGTGATGAACGCTCTCGGACCCCGTCCCTTGCCAGCCGCGATGTCGTCCATCGAGCGACCGGAGGCCACGGAGGCGTCCTCGTCCAGGACCGTGTTCTTCCTTCCCTCGCGCGCGAACGCGTCGCGATGCTTGATCAACAGCCAGTTGGTGCGCTTTTCGCCCTCCCGATTACGCATCCGGGTGAGAATCCAGCCTCCGTGGAGCTTCTCGCCCTCCAAGGTGAAATCCAGCTTGCCCTTGCGGTACGCCTTTTGCGGGTCGTCGCAATTCCAGAATCCGCGATCCCATAGCATCACAGTGCCGCCGCCGTACTGGCCCTTCGGAATGGTGCCCTCGAAGTCGCCGTAGTCCAGAGGATGGTCCTCGACCTCCACCGCGAGCCGCTTGTCGTGGGGGTCGAGCGAGGGGCCCTTCGTCACAGCCCAGGACTTGAAGACCCCGTCGAGTTCCAGCCGCAGGTCGTAGTGCAGATGCGACGCCGCATGCTTCTGGATGACGAAACGGAGACCCTTTGCTTTCCTGACTGCGGCGTCGCCGCGGGGCTCTGCCGTCTTCGAAAAATCCCGTTTGGCACGATATTTAGCGAGCAGTTTCTTCATTCGGCACCTTGCATTCTACAGGAACTGAAAGTTCCCGGGTCCGTTAAAGTTCCTGTCGTCTGGAGGTTCAAAAGATGGCGCCGCGTGCCCTTTGGAAGGGGTCGTTGAAGCTCTCGTTGGTCACCCGTCCGATCGCGCTTCATCCGGCGTCGACAAAGCGGTCAAGGACGCGCGGCCGCATGCGCAAGGCCGCATGAGAAAAGCGTCCGTTCCACTCGCTGTCATGGAGGCGCGGTCGGTCGACGAGATTCCGCAAGGACCGGAGTGGCAGTACGAGCCCAAGTGGGACGGCTTCCGTTGCATCCTCGCGCGGGATGCCAGCGACATCGCGATGGTCTCCAAGAGCGGCCAGGACCTGAAGCGCTATTTTCCGGAGATCGTCGCCGCTGCGCTCGATCTGAACGCGAAAAGCTTCACCCTGGATGGCGAGATCGTCGTGCCGGTCGAGGGCCAGTTCTCGTTCGACGATCTGCTTCAGCGCATCCATCCGGCGGCAAGCCGCGTGAAAAGATTAGCCGCGGAAACACCAGCGTTGTACCTGGCTTTCGATCTTCTGAAGGAGGGCACCAAGGACGTCGCAGCGTGGCCATTGTCCAAGCGCCGGCCACTCCTTGAGGATTTCGCGACGCGTCAATTTCCGGGAACTGCATTTTTCCGCCTCTCGCCCGCCAGCCGCAGGTTGAAGGAGGCAGAGCGCTGGCTCAGATCGGCGGGCGGGGGCAGCGACGGCATAATCGCGAAGCGGCTCGATCTGCCGTATCAGGCCGGCAACCGCGAAGGCATGCAGAAGATAAAGAAGTTCCGAAGCGCCGACTGCGTGATCGGCGGCTTCCGCTACGCCGAGAAGAGGCACGCGGGTCGCCGGCTTGTCGGTTCGATCCTGTTGGGTCTTTACGATGCCGACGGTCTGCTTCATCACGTCGGCTTCTCTTCCGGCATCAAAGCCAAGGACAAAGCCACGCTGACAGACAAGCTCGAGGATGTTGTTCAAAAGAAAAGCTTTACGGGAACCGCGCCGGGCGGTCCCAGCCGGTGGTCCACGAAGCGATCGTCCGAGTGGACCCCAGTGAAGCCGAAATACGTCGTCGAGGTCTCGTATGATCACTTCACCGGAGGACGATTTCGGCACGGTACGTCAATCCTCAGATGGCGGCCAGACAAGCGGCCGGACCAATGCACTATGGATCAGGTAAAGCAGAAGGCGGTCCGCAGGCTTGTGAATAACATTCTACGAATGCCCTAAGGTGAACGTCCCCGAATATCGCGCCCGCGTCGATCGCCTAATGCACGATGCTCGTCAAATCGCACACTGGTCTTGAGTCGCCCTCAATCATGTCCCCCTCTGGCACCGGCCCAAAGGGCTACGAGGCCCGGTCGTCGTGTCGCAGGTACCCGCGGCAATCATCGGATAATTCTGTGTTGCTTAGTTCAAAACACCGACCTCGTGATCAGTCGGGACGATTTGGTCTTCGAACGGGCCGGCAAATTCGGTAACGATCAATGGCCCAAGACGAGCTCAGAAAAGTTCCTTCAGGTACCTATCTCCAAAAAAGTTCCAGTCTAATTTCAAAAAGCTCGGCTTTTCAATTTACGTTCCCCGCCCTATTTTCTTTTGAAAGTGGGAGAGCGCGATGGACTCAGCACGCTGCCCGAGGTGCAATAGACGCCTTGTCGTAGAGACAATTAGCGATGATCGAACTGAGCTGCGCTGCCTTAGGTGCGACCAGGTTGATCCTCTAAAAACAGATGCTGCAAAATGGGTTGAAAGCAGCTTGGCGCACCCGCCGAGCCCCCAGAGAGGCTAAATTGGACGACGAATTCTACAAGGAGACAGCTCGGCACATACGAGAACTCGCCGACAAGCCGATCCCTTTATCAGGAAGCGCTTGCTGGATTTGGCCGGCAACTACGATTCAATCGTGAGGGGATCATCTCGTACAACGGTTACCATGAATCTGCCGGGTGTCCCAGCCGGCAATAATCTGCCGTCTGATACGATGCAGAGTCGTCCGCCGGCCTATCTCGGCGATGGGAGTTCCGGCGGCGTCTGAAGGACCAAACGCGCTGTCCCGGTTATCAATCGGCAGCCTTCTTGCCCGCCAAATCTTTTTCCCAGCCGAATACCGATCGGCCGTCCAGTGCGGGAGAGGCCGCGCGCTCAACAGCCATGAAGGACTCCAGCGATGGACCCTCGGCGAGGCCCTCAAGCCGACGCGCTTGGTTGTCGAGGCGTTTCAGGGCCTGCATCTCCTCATGTCGTCCGAGCTTGGCTTTCTGTACGGCCGACTTCATCACGCGGATGGTTTCATCGTAGACTTTGAGGGGAACCGGGTACGGGTGACGATCCTTTCCGCCGTGCGCCAGCGAGAAGCGGGCGGGATCCTGGAAGCGATAGGGCGCTCCGTGCACCACTTCGGCGACCATGGCGAGGGACCGGACCGTGCGCGCGCCGACGCCAGGCGTCAGCAGAAGATCAGGGAAGTCGACCGGACCACGCTCGGCTGCCGCGGCGAGCGTGCCGTGGAGCCGCCGCGTAAAAACGTCACTGGACCGGACGTCGTGGTGTGCCGGCATGACGAGATGCGGGAGCAAGGCTTGCGCCACACCATCTCCCGTAAGGGCGGAGAGCTCGGAGACGATACCGGCCGGACCCAGGCCGTTCAGCAACTCTAGCTGGGCGGTGCGAGAAGGTTCGGCGCGCTTGTCCGTGAGGTTCACGATCTCGCCCTGCACAGGACCGTCGATTGCACTATGCGGTTCGTCGACGAAGCTCTTCAGATCCTCCGAATGCCAATGGTACCGCCGCGCCTGCTTGTTGTCGCCGTTCATGCCTTGTTGCACGACCGTCCATTTGCCGTCGTCGGTTACGAAGAATCCGTGCAGGTAAAGATCGAAGCCGTCTTGGACGGCGGCGCTGTCGACTTTAGCGACGAGTCGGCTTGCGCGAATGAGCTTGGCACCGTCGAAGCCAATGCGTTCGCCAAGCAGGTGCAATTCGCCCGGCGTCTTTCGCGAGTGCTGGCCTCGGCCGCCGCAGACGTGGATGCCGAGTTCATCCGAGAGCGGTTGCAGCCCGCGTTTCAGGGCGCCAATCACGCTGGTTGTGATGCCGGACGAGTGCCAGTCCATGCCCATAACGGCACCGAAAGACTGGAACCAAAATGGATGAGATAGCCTTTGAAGAAATTCGTCTCGGCCGTAATGGTGGACAATCGCCTGCGTAATGATGGCGCCGAGCGAAGACATGCGACTTGCCAGCCAAGGCGGCACGCGTCCACCGTGCAAAGGAAGAATTGCGGTGCCAGAGCGCCTCGCCATCGAATCGAAAAGTCCAAGTTTGTCCGAAACGTATCAGAACGGCGCCCCCAGGTCAGGTTCGTCGATCATCGTGCGAAATGTAATGGAATACCTCGGCGCCTCTACGGCGGAAATGCTGTGTTCCCAAATCTCGCGCGAGGGACCCGACATCATGTAAAGCGAGCGAGGTTCTGCATCGAGCGTAAAGCGCTCCCATGACTGACCGGTGGGTCTGCGGAATCGCAATTCACAGGCGGCTCCGAGGGAAAGCCCAAATATTCTGTCGAAATGGGCCTTGTCGCGGTGCCAGCCGATCCCGACACCGACGTCGTATTCGGTACAGAGAACCTGCTGGATTCGGGTTCCATGACCTACGAAGGTCTCGACGCTTGCAACGACTTCCGCCAGCCAGGCGGGAGTCGGCTCGGCGCGCTTCAATTGGCGCTGGTTATAGTCGTAGCGGAAGCCGAACGAAGCTACCCGCCGCTTGCCTTCAAACTGGCCGAATTGAAAAGGCTGAAGCGGAACGGTCCGGATACACTGAATAAGTTCCCTTTCGATTGCCGGCGATACGAAGTCGGCTGCGTAGCGCAGCCCTTCCGGCTCCGCCCGCACTTTATCAAACAAGGCCAATTGCTCAGACACGAAGCCTCCATGGGCGGATGCAACGTATGTAGGTTTCCGCTGCGCGTGTTGAAGGGAGGGCATACGCCGTTAGGGCAATTCGCAGCCAAAGCGATTGTCAGGAGATCGGAGTAAGACCGGATATCGCTGGCGCGTTCAGCACCTGTCCCTCCGGCCCAAATATGGAGCCATGGCAAGGACAGTCCCAGCAGCTTTCAAAGCTATTCCAGTGTAGATGGCATCCGAGATGCGTGCACGCGGCGGAATGCTGGTGCATATTTCCGTTGGCATCGCGGTAGGCTGCGATCTGATTGAGGCCTTCACGTGTGATCGCCCCCTGTCCAGGCTCCAATTCATTCACAGAGCTGAGTTCGCCCAGGGTCACATACTCTGCCAGATTCTTGAGCGCCGTGCTGTTTTCCATCACCCAATTCTTGGCGGCTTTGAGTGGCTTGCGGTCGGGTGCGTACAGCTCCGCCCAATCGCTTTTACCCCCTGTAACCAGGGTCGCATTCAGCATCGCGCCCATCACGCCGTGCGTCAGGCCCTGTCCGGAGTCGCCGGTTGCGACGTAAATGTACTCCGACCCTGGGTTTTTGCCGATGAAGCCGGCATAGTCGATCGTATCGAGCACCTGTCCTGACCACCGATGGGTGATATCCTTCAGCATCGGCATTTTGGCACGCGCCCATTGCTCCAGGCGCTTGAAACGTTTGTCCGCGTCATCGGCTTCGCCGCTCTTATGATCCTCACCGCCGACCAGCACGAAATCCGTGCCGTTGTCCCCGGGCTGAAGGCGCACGTAGTGATAGGGTTCTTCTGTATCCCAGTAGAGCGCGTCAGGCAGGGCACCGCGATCGATGGCGAAACCAATGACATACGTTCGGTAGGGCGACGTTTTCGAATGCAGCGCCACGCGGTCAACGATCGATGCATTGGTGGCAACAACGGCATGGCCGGCGCGGATCAGGCCGCGAGTGGTCTTGACCGTAACCGCGCCATTTTCTTCGACGATTTCATCTGCGGCTGTATCTGCAAAGAAGCGGACCCCGCGCTTGACGCAAGCGTCAGCCACTCCCGCCAGATATTTAAGCGGATGAAATGTCGCCTGTCGGGGGTAACGCAGCGCGTGTCGGCTGTCGCATCCGCTCAGAGGGACGCCGACCAGACGCTCGACGGACGCACCTGCCGCCCGCACCGCATCAAGCTCCTCGTCGATCACGTCGGCGGGCATGTCGTCGCCCTGAAACAAGTAGCCGTCGAGACGGCGAAAATCGCAATCGATTCCTTCACTCTTCTGTATTTCTTCGATGCGGTCTACTGCCGCGGCCTGGCTTTCATAAAAGAGCCTCGACTGATCTTCCCCTTTGATCTTTTGCATCTCGCTCATCAGGTCATCGCAAAGCGGCGCTAAGTGAGCGGAGGTACGCGCGGTCATACCGCCTGCTATCGGCCCGCGATCAATAACGATCACCGACCGTCCGCGTTGGCTCAACTCATACGCCGTTGACAGGCCGGCTATGCCGCTCCCCACGACGACCACGTCGCACCGTTCGTTACCTTTCACGGGAACGGCCTTAGGCGCCACGGCAATCGACATCCAAAGAGATTTGCTGGTCATTGAAATTCCTCGCTTCAATGCATGCAACGGCTTGGCGTATCACCAGTTCCAATCCCTGCACGGGCGCGAAGTGAGAGGGAGCGAGCCCGCATACGTCGGCTCGTGCCTTGTACGAAGCGGCGTGCTGAGTCCGCCGACGGCTCTCGCTAAGCCCCGTTCAACAGCATTGTCTGCCGACAATCGCTTCTCATGCCCAACTGCCGATTGCGGGCAAGAGAAGAGCAGGGCGACGGCGAGCAGAAGGAACATTCAGCGAACGCTTGCGTTGTTGCAACCGAAAGGAACGTCATCATGAGTAATCCAAAAACAGAGTTGACCGACAACACTCAAAAGGATCCCGACGAATGGGTTTCGGGAGATGATCCGATGACCGGTGCTCAAGCCTCTTATTTGAAAACCCTCTGCGAGCAGGCAGGCACGCCCGAGATGTATGACGACGATCTCACCAAAGCTCAGGCGTCAAAGCTGATCGACGAGATGCGGGAAAAAGCCAACGTGTAAAGGAGGGACTATGGACGAACCAATGATCACCGAAGCGCAACGAGACGAACTCAAGACGCTGTGTCAGAAGGCGGACGTGCCGGACAAGTCGGGCGAAATGTTGACACAACAAGGGGCGCAGCATTTCATCGATGATCTGAAGAAGCAGATGGCCGAGCACAAGTAGGATTGCAGCGCTGGAGTGAGAGATGACTGACCTCACAGCCTGCCTGATTGTGGGCTTCCATCCGGACTTTGACCAGCATCCCGGATCTTGAAACCGATCAGCATCGCAACGAAAAGAGGGCCGACGGCATTCGCGACGATGATCACGAAATCGCCTTTGAGGATGCCGTACCCTATCCACAAGGCTAGTCCAGCCGCGAGCACCGCAAGCTTTTGGACGAGAGGTCGTTGGTTGATCCTGCTGGAAGCGCTTTCGCCACTTGCGGGATGTAGGAGAGCGACGTTAGGGCAGCCGCCAAAATGCAATGATGGTAATGAGCATGCAAGGCCCTTGCTCTAACGTCTGGGCAGTAAGATTTGCTTCAGCTTCAGTGCATCAATCGGCGCGGCGCTCTTTTGGTCGTTATCGAAGAATACAAATACGTCGCACCCTTGCGCTTTCCACGAGCTGATACGTTTTGCCCATCCCGCCAGGGCATCTGTTGAGTAGTGTCCGCCAGGACCATGCCCTCTAACATAGACGAAGTCAGCGGTCCGCCTCCAAGATGCCGGCGCATCATGATGGTCCGAGATGCATAGCGATATGTTATCCTCCGAGAGCAGGCGCATGATTTGTGGCGAATACCAACTGGGATGCCGAAATTCGATGCTGTAACGTCTTTTCGGCGAAAGCATGCGCAGAAATGCGGATAGGCGGTCCGCGTCGGCCTTGAAGTTGGGCGGCAATTGAAAAAGAACCGGAGCGGCCTTTTCGCCAAGTAACGACAGACGGCTCTCCATCAACTCGAGGCTGTTCACCGAGTTCGCCGACAGCCGCTTCCAGTGGGTAATGAATTTCGACGCCTTCCATGTGAAGACGAAATTCTTGCCGGTCTGCTCCTTCCAGCTTTTGACGGCATTCGGCGTGGGCGTTCGATAGAATACGCCATTGAGTTCGGCGGCTTCGAACTGGCTTGCGTAGTATTGCAGCTGCGCCTTGATAGGCAGACCCTCGGGGTAAAAGCGACCCCGCCAAGAATCATAGTGCCAGCCCGAAGTGCCGATCAGAACGCGGGCCATGATTTATTTCGTCGGAACACCGCCGCCGCCAAGTCTAGCATTCATCGACCTGCAGAATCATGGCTTCATGACCACTTTGATGCATCCGTCTTGCTTGGCGCGGAACGTCTTGTAGAGCTCAGGGCCTTCTTCAAGTGTCGCCCGGTGGGTGATGACGAACGACGGATCGATCTCGCCCTTCTCGATACGTCCGAGAAGCTGGGGCAAATAGTGCTGGACCGGCGTCTGTGCCATACGGAAGGTGAGTCCGCGGTTGATGGCCGATCCCATCGGAATCTTATCCAGCAGTCCGCCGTACACACCGACGATGGACACGGTGCCAAAGTTACGGCAGCAGTGGATCGCCTGCCGCAGGACATGCGGACGGTCCGTTCCCATGAACGTCGCGACCTTGATACGGTCGACGACGGCGTCGAAGCCGGAGCCAATATCAGGTTCGGTGCCGACGGCATCGATGCAGGCGTCGGCACCGCGGCCGTTGGTCATTTCCTGGATGCGGTCGTAGATGTCTTCCTTCCTAAAATCGAGTGTGACGGCGCCGGAGGCCTGCGCCAGAGCGAGACGCTCCGGAACAGTGTCGATGGCGATCACCCATTCTGCCCCGAGTAGAAAGGCGCTCTTGATCGCGAACTGCCCGACGGGACCGCAACCCCACACCGCGACCGTCTCGCCGCCCTTTAGATTGCAGAAATCAGCGGCCATGAAGCCCGTGGGGAAGATATCCGACAGAAACAGGACCTGTTCGTCGCTTAGTCCCTGCGGCACCTTGATTGGGCCGACGTCGGCGTAAGGCACGCGGAGATATTCCGCCTGGCCACCGGCATAGCCGCCGAGCATGTGGGAATAGCCGAAGAGGCCGGCGGGAGAGTGCCCCCAAAGCTTCTCGGCCATCTTGTGATTGGGATTAGTGCGCTCGCAGCCTGAGAAGAAGCCCTTCTTGCAGAAGAAGCATTCCCCGCAGGAGATCGTAAAGGGAACCACGACGCGGTCGCCCACCTTGAGTTTGTTGTTTTCGGAGCCGACCTCGACCACCTCGCCCATGGTCTCGTGGCCGAGGACATCGCCCTTTTCCATTGTGGGCATGACGCCGTCGAACAGATGCAGGTCCGAGCCGCAGATGGCGCAGGCGGTGACCTTGATGATGGCGTCGCGTCCGTGCTCGATCTTCGGGTCCGGCACCGTGTCGCATCGAATGTCATTCTTCCCGTGCCAAGTCAGGGCTCTCATCCCAAATCTCCGTGCCGTAAAATCTGTCGGGACAAATTTCGGAGGGAAGATCGGTTCCTATGGTTCGAGGAACGACAATTGAAAACCGGGGTTAGAGGGTCGATAGCAGCAGAGGAGACCAACATGCCCGCTTCCCGACCTTTTGCGATCGTCACAGGTGCGTCCACCGGCATCGGACTAGAGCTGGCAAGGCGCTGCGCAAACGAAGGCTACGACCTCCTGATCGCAGCTGACGAACCTGAGATCGAACAAGCGGCGGCTTCCCTTCGAGCGGGCGGTGCCGAGGTCCAATCCTTCCAGGTCGATCTTGCGACGACTGAAGGGGTGGACAAGCTTTATGCAGCTGCCAAGGGCCGTCCCGTAGATGCCCTCTTGGCGAACGCGGGGCGCGGTCTCGGCCATGCGTTCCTAGACCAGGATTTCGGGAAGGCGCGGCGGGTGGTCGACACCAACATCACGGGCACGATCTATCTCATCCATAAGGTCGGCAACGACATGCGGCGCCGAAATTCTGGAAGAATTCTGATCGTGGGATCAATTGCTGGCTTCACACCCGGCAGCTTCCAGGCCGTCTACAACGGCACCAAGGCTTTCCTGAACTCGTTCTCCTTCGCGCTTCGCGAGGAACTCAAGGATACCAAGATAACTGTCACCTGCCTGATGCCGGGCGCCACCGAGACGGAATTCTTCCGCCGTGCGGAGATGATGGATACTGCCGTCGGGACAGCCGAAAAGGATGATCCCGCTGAGGTCGCCAACATCGGTTTCGATGCCATGATGAAAGGCGAGGGTGATGTGGTGAGCGGGTTGAAGAACAAGATCCAATCCGCGGCTGCGAATGTAACGCCGGCTGGTGTCTTGGCGAGCCAGCACCGGAAAATGGCTGAACCCGGCACCGCCAAGAAATGACTGATACCTCTCAGGGCGTGGATTTCCGTTGAAAGCAGGGGACAGTTCGTCCGACGACTCCGGGACCGTCCGGCGATGGATCGCGGCCGCCTATCTCGGACTTATCAGCAGCACATTTTCGACGGTTGTCAGCCAGCTGTCTGCCGCCAGAATTGGCCGCGATGCCCTCGTAGACTGGATGTCGGTCGCAGCCATCCCGACACGCGACTGGGCGTTGGCCGCGGAACCATCGGTCGGCGCCGTCGCGGTCGGCATGGCATTTCACCAGTGGGCCGATTTCTCCTGGGCGCTAGTCTTCTTCGGAGTTTTCGGAAGGTGGACCGGCACGCGCGGCCCCGCCTGGCTTGCCGTCGCTGCTGTGCCTTGGGCCATCCTGACCTCGTCGCTCGAATGGTTCGTGCTGGTGCCCTTATTTCCGTTTTGGCAGCCGATCTTCACGTTACAGCAGCCCTACTGGATCGGCTTTCTGGTCCATCTCTCGTCGGCGTCCATGTACCCGCTATTCTTCTGGCTCCGTCGCTCGCCCTCGGAGCGTCGAGCATTGCAAGGACGGGCATTCCTTCAAATATGGAGCCTGGCCGCCATTGCCGGAATCTTACTCCTCGGGACTTCTGCGTTCTTCGCCGCCTACGATCGCGAACTGCCTTGGATCGGTCGGGATCCGACCATCGACCAGACCTTCATCCGGCATATGTTGACCCATCACGAGCAGGGAATTCTGCTGGCCGAGATTGCCGCGGAGAAGGCCAGCGACCCCCATCTTCGCGCCCTCTCGAAGCTTATGATAGCGAGCCAAAGAGGGGAGGCCAGGATTCTCTCACATTAGTGGGCGAGCTGGTTCGTGGAACCGAGGCAGGTCTGCTCAGCGCAGGAGCGCGCTTCGATGCCAGGCCTGCTCGACGCGGGGGAGGTCGCGAGACTAGAATCCACAGAAGCATCCTCTTTCGACGTCCTATTCCTCGAGCTCATGACCCGGCATCACGCGGGAGCGGTTGCAATGGCAGATGCTCAGCTCCGCGGTGGGAGCGACCCGCGGCTTCGGATCATGGCGCAAGCCATCCGTCATGAGCAGCAGGGGGAAATCGCGCTGATGCATGGCGTGAGCGGCGGAGGCGCGGTATCCGCCGCTTTCCGAAACATGTTTGCTGATAACTTGAATCCGGCAGATACCTCAGGTGTGGGGACTACTGCATCCACTCGGCTATCCCATTGATTTCGCTACGGCCAGCGTTTGAAAGCGGCATAGATGTCTGGGATGCCTCGCCAACGCGGGAAGTTCGGTGAGGTCCTATCCTGAATAATCGGCTCAACCGGATCTGCCAGGTTGTCAGCCGTCAGCATGGACTTGGCTAATAGGGATTGCCGCTGCGCAATGCCGTTAGCTGGGGTCACTCCCCGAAGCATATTGCTCACCGTCCGCGCATAGTTCGGGCATGGATCTCCCGCTAGATCGACAAGCGCTTGATCGTCTTGGCAGCCCGGTTCGGGCCGCGCCAGCCAAGGAATTTCAGGTCCTTGTTCTCGAGAGCGTTGGTGGCGCGAAAGAACTCCTCGAGCTCCTTGCAAGCGCGCGAGGGTAGATTGCGGATATCCTTGAGATCGGTTTCAAGGGGGGCGCGGTCGGGCACGGCGAAGATGCGATCGTTGCGTTCTCTCTTGCTACCACTCGTCTGCTCGACCTCGAGTACGCCGACCGGCCTGCACTTCAGGACGACGCCGGGATAGGTCCTGGCGTCGTGAATGATGAGAACATCAAGTGGATCGCCGTCCGGAGCCTTCGTGGAAGGGATAAAGCCCCAGTCGAAGGGATAGCTAAGGCCGGCCATCAAAGGTTTTGCCAGCGTAAAGACGCCGAGATCCGGGTCGAAATCGAGCTTGCAAGTGCTTCCTCGTGGCGTCTCGACGACGGTAAGGATGTGGCCGTCATCGTCCCAGGTAGGAAGCTTGAGAAAGTTCGTCATGTCATGCGCCCTCCGCTGCGCCGACCGTGTCTGCCATCCGGGCGCCCCGCGCTCCGAGAGGCTTCGGCGCACCGGTAGTCGTGTCGCGGGCGGTCTGGTGCTCCATCTCGGCGTTGAGCTCGGCGCCCAACAGGATCACGATCGCGGAAATCCAAAGCCAGGTCATGAAGCCGACCACCGCCCCGAGCGAGCCGTAGGTCTCGTTGAAGGTGCCGAAATTCGCCGCGTACCAGGAGAACAGCGCTGAAGCGCCCAGCCAGAGAAGCGCCGCGGCCGAGCTGCCCCAACTGATCCAGTGCCAACGCGGCGCCGCGCGGCTGGGGCCGAAGCGGTAGATGCAGGCGATGGCCAGCGCGAGGGCGATGAACATGGCCGGCCACCGGACGATCCGGATAAGCAGGTCGGAGAAGTTCGAAAGGTGTAGATAGTTGAGGAGCACCGGCACCGCGACGACCGCGGCGAGGGCCGACAGCACGAAGACGATGCCGGCTATGGTGAAGGAGAGCGAGATCGCATTTAGTCTGAAGAACCCCCGTTTCTCGCGCTCGCCGTAGACAATGTTGAGCGTGTCGAACAGCGACTTCATCGCCGCGTTGGCACTCCAGAGTGAGATGACGAGCCCAAGCAGGAAAGTCAGTCCCAGGGCACGGTCGCTTTTGGAACTCACGCGCGTGAGCTGTTCGCGGGCGACGTCGATGGCGCCCCCCGGCACGAAGCCGGAGACGTCGTCGAGATGCTTCGCGATGCTGCCGGCGTCGGTGAAAATTCCGTAAATTGCAACAAGTGCCGCCAGCGCCGGAAAGATCGCGAGGATACTGTAGTACGTCATGCCGGCGGCGAGCGCTAGAATGCGGTGGTCGCCGATGTTGGCATAGACCCGCCACCGAATGTCTTTCCATCCCGTCGCCGGGATCTCCGCCGGCGAAGTGGCGTCACGCCCGCGGTCACTGTCTTCGGCCGCCAGGCCTGCAGGAGAGGCGTCCCGCCGGGCGTCCGACTGCGGCGGAATATCTTCTGCGGGCGTTGGACTCGCATTCTCGTCCGTCGGCACCAGGCGATCGATCAGGAAGGCCGCCGCCATGAGCCCAAAGGCAGCTGCAATACTCCAGCCATCGAGACCGGTTCCCCGACGCGGTGCAGACGCCCTTTCGTCCATGATTCCTCCGAATTCATCAATCGCGGTCAACCACAAGAGGTTCCTTGTGGATTCACCACGAACCAGGCGACCAGCCCCGGGCCCCTCGCCGCGCTTCCCTTCGGGCTTTTCATTGGCGGGTTGGTCGATCAGTTACATGACGGAACGATGAACTTGGAACCAGCCCCGGAGTTAATGGTGACAAACCATTTGAACGAGGTTCTCCCCAGACATCGCCGGGACGAATTGATGGCTCTAGTCAATGTCAGACCTACAAAGCCCGACGTGCTGATCGCGCGGACCGTGGCACGCAACACCAACCACAGCGCCGAGGTGATCTCGCGGGGGCTGACCTGGGGCGCGGACGAGAAGATCCTCCTGCTTTTGGCTACCGCCGGATGGGTCGCAACCCGAGGCAGGTCGCAGCAATTGCAGCGAGCCGGCAATCACGCGCTTTTGGTCGCTGTGACGGCTTCGCTGATACCCCATGGCATGAAGTCGATCTTCGACCAGACCCGCCCTGACCGTAAGACTGTGCTGGGCCATGTGCACGGGGTCTCCTTCTCCGGCAAGCGTGACGACTCATTCCCGTCCGGGCACGCGCTCCACATGGGCGCGCTGGCTTCCGCTGCGGGTACCTTGCCGCCTTTACCGAGGCGGGCAATCCGGACGCTGGCGGTCGGGCTTACGCTGACGCGGATCGTCGTGCTGGCGCACTGGGCCAGCGATGTGGCCGCGGGCTTCGCGCTCGGTGCCCTAACGGAACGGCTGTTGCGCTTCTGGACCGGCTATCCGCAGCGAATATCGAAGGAGGACGAACGTGCCAATCCTTGAGGACGTGAAGGAGTACATGCAGCGGGCGACCGGGCTGCGCCGCCCAGACAAGAAACAAGCTCCAGAGTTCGCGCGTGCGAGAAACCCTCGTACTATCAGGTTCAAGGATGACGGTCTCATTCCCAACCATCCCCGCTGGCCCTTCGTCATCTATCGGAACGCCGTCGATCTCGGCAACGGTAACGATCCGGCGGCCGTGATGGAAGTCCTGTTCGAGGCCAACGGTTGGGGCGACACCTGGCGCGACGGCATCTACGACTACGTCCACTACCATTCCAGGATTCATGAGGTGCTCGGCATCGCGCGCGGCAAAGGTCGGGTGCGCTTCGGCGGCAACAAGGGCCGGATCTTCACGCTCAAGGCCGGTGACGTCGTGATCCTGCCGGCCGGGACCGGCCATCAGTGTCTTTCCGCCGATGACGACTTCCTCGTCGTTGGGGCCTATCCGCCGGCCGGGACCTATGACGAATGCACGAAGGTTGAGGATCGCCCCCGAGCCCTCAAGACGATTCCGAAGGTGCCGGTGCCCCGGAACGATCCTGTGTACGGCAAGAGCGGTCCGTTGGCCAAACTCTGGAAGAAACAGAAATGACCGAATACCTCGTCCGCTTTTTGGTCGGCGGGGTCGTGGTGTCGGCTTTCGCGATGCTCGGCGATGTTGTGAAACCCAAAAGCTTCGCCGGCCTGTTCGGGGCAGTGCCCTCGGTGGCGCTAGCGACCCTCGGCATCGCGACCTATCAGCATAGTCCATCCTATGCGGCATCTCAGAGTCTCTCGATGATTGCTGGCGCGATCGCACTGATCATCTATAGCGTTGTCGTCTGCCAATTATTGATCAGGGCGCGCATGCGGGCACTGCCGGCGACGATGGCGTCGATCGTGGTTTGGCTAATCGCTGCTTTCGGCTTGTGGTTCATCGCGGGAATGCAGACATGACGACGCCGATCCGCATTTCTTCGTCCTCGCTGCGGGAAGGCCGCTGGTACGAATACGTGATCCGTTTCGCGCTCGGAGGAGCCGCGACGGTGTTCACGGGCATTATCAGCAGTCGCTACGGGGCTTCCGTCGGGGGCCTCTTCCTGGCTTTGCCGGCGATCTTCTGCGCCAGCGCGACGCTCATCGAAAAGCATGAAATTCGGCGCAAGCGCGAAACGGGTCTCAGCGGCGTACGGCGCGGACAGGAAGCCGCAGCACTCGACGCCGCCGGTGCCGCCCTCGGAGCCCTTGGAATGCTCGCCTTCGCCGGAGTGTTCTTGTGCCTGGTCGAGCGCAGCGTCGTCGCCGCCTTCGCTGCAGCCTCGTTGGCCTGGATCGTCGTCTCGGTGGCGGCCTGGTTCGTTCGGCGGAAGCTAAGATTTGCCCGGCGGGGTGTCCGGGAGACGAACGGCTCTGCGATGCCGCGAAGACGCTCGTTCTGATAATGGGTCCGGTCATGGGTCGCAGGCGAGCTTCCCGGCGATCCCTGCGCGGAAAACTGCCAAGCACCCCTTTTGATCCCGAACGCTTTTCAGCAGGTCTCGCCAGCCCCCGTGGAGGGGTTAGAACACCGCGTGGCATTAAGTTGGGTCATCAACTGACGCTGTCGGCCGGTCAGGTTCGATTGTGCTCGTAACGGTCACGAACGATCTGGTCTGTCATCCGGTCCTTGCGTCGATCCCGGTAATGCCAATTCAGCGTTCCATAAATCAAGGCGACCAGGAGCACAAACGCGCCGATGAAATAAACCGCTTCCATAAGACCTCCCGAAAAGTCCCGCCTCGGGGAAGTTAATGATGCCAGTGAAAACGCGGTAAAAACTTGGGGGTTCCTCCGACCCCAGATCGCCTTCTTGAGATGGGTTTCAGGCTTACAAGGCGAGAATAAGCTGGGAGATTCGGTCGCAACTATCTGTAGCGTGCCGTCTGGCAAGGACGACCGGGCGCTTTCTTACGGATTGTTCGGCGTGTGTGGGGAGCGGGCTCTATAGTCCCGTATTTAATCGCGGCCCACCATCCCTTAATGGCGGCCGGCCTCGCTCTTCGCGAAACCGGCCTGCGAAATCATTCCATATCAGGCCGCAGTCGAAGCTTTCGCGTTGACGCCTTTGCGCAGCGCCACCGTATTGAGCTTGGTGTTCGCCGCCTTCTCCTCGTTCAGGTTCGTTGTCAGAAATCGCACGATGTCGTCGTGGCCGAGTTCCTGGGCCCATGCGATCAGCGTCCCATAACGACAGATTTCGTAGTGCTCGACGGCTTGCGCATTCGCTACGATGGCTGCGTCTAGCACGGTTTTATCCTCGATTTCACCCGCCGTCTCGTCGGCCTCTTTTATGATGCCGTCGATGGCTGGGCAGCTGGTCCCGCTGGGCTCCTTGCCTAGCTTTTCGAAAGCTTTCTGAAGCCGTTCGACCTGCTTGTTGGTTTCTTCGAGATGGCCCTTCAAGCCGGAGACCAGATCGCGGTTGGTGGCCTTCTCGATCATCTTGGGGAGCGATTTGATAATCTGCTGCTCGGCGTAATAGATGTCCTGAAGGCCATGAAGCAGCAAATCCTCCATGGTTTTGATGTCTTTGGTAAAAAGTCCCATTCGAGCCTCCTTCTGGCGATGATGGCAATGGAACGCCGAGGCCTGTTCGCGGTTCCTTTCTGAACGACAGCAATTTCGGAGGGCGAATGGCTGACAGAATGGAGCGCTGCGCGGGCTTGCTGGGACGGGCGGCTATGGATGTTTGGGGCGATATGCCGCGCGATATTCAGGAGGCCTTGTTTGAAACGGCCGTGAAGGGCCAGGACGCGGAACGGGAGGAATTGGCCCGCGTCCTGCACGAGCGTCACCCTCGAACCTTGCATCCACCGAGGCGCGATCTTGAAGAAGAAAGGTCTGACTGAAGGTTCTCATCGAGGGAATAAGGGTATGGCACTGCCGCAATCACTCGAACCGATTTCGAATGCCGTTCATCTATCCATCGACATGCAAAATTTGTTCGCACCTGGGGGCATCTGGGCGACGCCGTGGATGGAGCGGGTGCTGCCGGCGATCGTCGCAGTAGCCGAGCTTAATTCCCAGCGCACAGTGTTCACCCGATTTGTCACGCCTCTGCATGCAGAGGACAGGCCGGGTCGATGGCAGCGATACTTTACGAGATGGGAGTGTTCGACACGCTCCCGTCTGCCTGGCGCGCAGCTTGAGATCGTACCCCCACTATCCCGCCTGATACCTCCGGCCACGGTCATAGATAAGCCCGCTTACTCCGCGTTTGCGGAATCCGGGCTTACCGCATTTCTCCACGATAAGAGCGTCGACACTCTTATCATCACTGGTTCGGAGACCGACGTGTGCGTACTGGCCACCGTGCTCGACGCTGTTGATCTGGGTTTTAGGACCATAGTGGTCGAAGATGCCCTCTGTAGCTCCTTCGATGAAGGTCATGATGCGCTGATGACGCTTTACCGCAACCGCTTTTCAGAACAGGTTGAATTGATGACGCAGGCGCAGGTAGCCGAGCTTTGGCATGACCATTGAGACACGATTGCTCGGGCATCGAATGCCAAACAGGAAGCGAAGCCGTCCGTGATGGGCCGTGAAATGAACTTTCATTCAATCTACTGTCACGGCTTCGCGCGGGTTGCGGCCTGTACGATCGCCTCCAATGTGGCTGATCCAAGCGCAAATGCGACGGCGATATTAGATGCCGCGAGAGCGTGCCACGAGAAATCAGTTGCTGTAGCGGTATTCCCCGAGTTGTGCCTTTCGGGATATGCCATAGAAGATCTTTTGCTGCAGGATGCGCTTCTCGATGCGGTCGTGCGCGGGCTGGCCGCCGTCGTGGAGGCCTCGACCGGGTTTATGTCGGTCTTGGTCGTGGGGGCACCGCTTCGGCAGGGCAGTCGAATTTACAACTGCGCTGTCGTAGTCCATCGCGGGCGGGTCCTCGGCGTCGTGCCCAAAACCTACCTGCCGACCTATCGCGAGTTCTATGAAGCTCGTCACTTCGGATCGGGGAAGGACATTGTCGGTCTCGAAATTTCGATCGACACGATGCGCGCACCCTTCGGTACCGATCTGACGTTCGAAGCTAGTGACGTGCCGGGTCTGGTCATCGGAATCGAAATTTGTGAGGACATGTGGATACCCGTCACCCCGGGATCCGAACTGGCGCTCGAAGGCGCTACCGTACTCCTCAATTTATCCGGAAGCCCTATTACGATAGGCCGTGCTCGTTCCCGCGCACTCTTGTGTCAATCGACTTCAGCCCGTTGTCTTGCCGCCTACGTGTACGCTGCCGGTGGTGCCGGAGAATCCACGACAGACCTCGCATGGGACGGTCAGACGTCCATTTTCGAGAACGGCACCCTTTTGGCTGAGGGCGAGCGCTTCAGGCAGGACGGACAAATCACGGTCGCCGATATTGACCTCGACCTCCTTCGGCAAGAGCGCGCGGCCATGGGCACGTTTCATGACAACCGCTTGAATTCAAGGAAGCGAACGCCATCCCGGCGTATTCAGTTTTCTGTGAATCCGCCCGATGAGAATATAGGGCTCGTTCGGACGGTGGAACGCTTTCCGTTTGTGCCCAGCGATGAGAGCAGACTCGAGCAGGATTGCTACGAAGCATACAACATTCAAGTCGCCGGACTTGTGCAGCGTCTGCGCGCGATCGGATCGCAGCGCGTGGTGATCGGCGTATCTGGCGGCCTGGATTCCACGCACGCGCTGATCGTAGCGGCGAAGGCGATGGATCTTCTGGGTCGCCCACGGACCAACATACTGGCCTATACCATGCCCGGCTTCGCCACCGGGACACAAAGCAAGAGCCAGGCGTGGGCCTTGATGCGAGCGCTTGAGATCAGTTCCCAAGAACTGGATATTCGGCCATCTGCCACGCAGATGCTCAAAGATATGGGCCACCCCTTCGGTAAAGGCGAGCCCGTCTATGACATCACGTTCGAGAACGTGCAGGCGGGATTGCGGACTGATTACCTGTTCCGTCTGGCAAACCATCACGGGGGAATCGTCATTGGCACGGGCGATCTTTCGGAATTGGCGCTCGGATGGTGCACTTATGGAGTAGGGGATCAAATGGCCCACTACAACGTAAACTCCGGCGTCCCAAAGACGTTGATTCAGCATTTGATACGGTGGGTCATCTCGTCGCGGCAATTCAGCGACGACGTCGCCCAGACCTTGCGCACTATCCTGGCAGCGGAGATTTCACCTGAACTTGTTCCAGTAGGGGAGGACCAGAGACCGCAAAGCACAGAGGCCGCAATCGGCCCCTACGCGTTGCAAGATTTCAATCTGTATTACACCCTGCGGTTTGGGTTCTGTCCGTCCAAGATCGCATTCCTGGCCATGCACGCCTGGCACGTTGATGCAAAGGGCGATTGGCCGTCCGGTGTGCCGGCCGATCAGCGGCATCACTACGACCTGGTAGCCATCCGCAAGTGGCTGGAAGTGTTTCTCAGACGGTTCTTTGCGTTCAGCCAGTTCAAACGATCTGCGATGCCAAATGGTCCGAAGGTCTCTGCAGGCGGTTCGTTATCACCGAGAGGCGATTGGCGGGCTCCTTCCGACGGCAATGCTGCTGCATGGCTCGAAGATCTTGAGCGCAACGTTCCAACGTAAGCGTCTGTTCCCTGAGGCAGTTAAAGCGCGGGAAGCGGCTTTAGGCTGGACGAGGGAAGCTCAACAATTATGGGATCGCCTGCCGCAATCTCTCCAGGCGCCTTTGCCACGCCGAGCACGCCGCATCTGAACATGGGCTGTTCGTGCTTCATAATCATAGCTCGTTTCAATCCCTTCTGAAATCGGTCGATCAGGGAGCACGGTGTCCGAAGCCCCGTGAGCTCGACAACCGCTGAATGCCCTAGTCGTAGTCGAGTGCCGAGCGGAAGTTTAGTAAGATCCAGTCCTGCCGTAGTTATGTTTTCGCCGAGGTCGCCGGGCGCGACGTTGAAGCCGCTCGAGCCCAGCTCGGTGAACAGTTCGGATGTTATTAGATGGACTTGCCTGTTGTTGGGCATGATCGGCATCTTTCTAGCCAGATAGCGATGTTGCATAAAGCGGCCCGCGTGGGCGTCGCCTTCCACGCCATGGTCCTCGACAAGCGTTATGGCTTGTCGGATGCGTTTGCTAAATTCATGTTTTGCCTTTGACGCTACCGCAACGACAGTGCCCCGTAGGACCATACTTGAAATTGAATGGGTCATGTTCTCATGGAGGTCGAGTCGCTGAAGTTCGACCAGTCGCGGTCGTCCTTGCGCCGGGTCAGAGGAAGTAGTGCCTTCAGTGTATCCGCGGCGTCATCGTGCAAATTCTCTTTGTAGATGCGCCGAACGCCCGAAGCATGCGGCCGCTCGACGACGAAATCACCGACTTTCATCTCACAGTTCCGGACTGGCGGGAAGCGATGCGCTCGGCTCGATCAGGCCTTGATGCTTGAGTTCGGCCCAGAAATCGGAAGGGATCTTGGCCTTTAGCGAGTTGTAGTCTTCCTGAATCTGCTCAGCGCTTCGCGCTCCCACGACCAAAGCGACCGCGACATCTGCCGCCGCCGAGAACTGAAGCGCAGCGGTGCGCAGATCGACGCCGTACCGGGCGGCGACTGCCCTGAGTTTGTCGCGCTTTTCGATCGCGGCCGTCGGAATCTTGAAGTTCTCCTTGCCGTAATTGTAGCGGGGACTGCCGGAGATGAAGCCGGCATTTAGCGACGAGCCTATGACGAGCGAGAGATTCTTCTTGCGCACGACCGGAAAGAGCTCGTTCACTGCGCTGGCGTGATCGATCAACGAGTACTGGCGGGCACACAGACAGACGTCGGGATCGGCATCTTCCATGACTTTGAGGATCGGCAGGGGCGTATTCACGCCGATGCCCCACGCTTGGATGATACCTTCGTCGCGCATCTTCGAGAGGGCTGGAAACGCCCCTTTACTGGCGATTTTATACTGCTCTTCCCAGCCGTTGGGAAAGAACGCGAAGTCAGGGGAGATATCGTGCACGAATGCGACATCCAGGCTATCAACGCCGAGCCGCTGGAGGCTGTCTTCGATCGAGCGGCGAACACCGTCCGCCGTATAGTCGAACACGACGTCGTTTGGGGAGTCGGACAACGGATAAATCTCTGCATGCTTGTTGTTCTTCGAAGCCTTGAAGAGCTTTCCCACTTTGGAGGAGAGTAAGTAATCCTCGCGCTTTTGATTGTGCAGGAAATGGCCGAAGCGACGCTCGGACAATCCAAAGCCATACCAGGGAGCCACGTCGAAATACCGAATTCCCACTGCCCACGCAGCTTCGAGGGTCGCCTCGGCGTCCTTGTCGGTATGCTTGTTGAACTCGTTGCCGAGGGAGACTCCCCCTAGTCCGAAGCGAAAATCCGGTTTGTAGATCTGCCGCGCGCGGTTACTCATGGGAAATGCTCGATACCTTCATCGTCCGAACAAAACAGCCCTCGAACGGACGGGTTCCATAGCGCGCTTCAAAAAGCCGCCATTCTGAAGACGCGGCTGCGTTGGGCATACCCGGGTGAGAGCCGACCCTGCGGGAACCCGTCATTCCACGAAGACTTTCCTTATCGAAGCCGCTGCGGGCCCTTTGCGCGGCAAGGAGGTTCGGATGGAAAAGTCGCTGGTCGGCAGCAGGGCCAGATCTGACACGGAAGCCGACGGCGGCTTCGTTCAAGTCCGCGGAGCCCGCGAACATAACCTCAAGAACGTCTCGCTTGAGGTTCCCCGCAACGCCCTTGTTGTCTTCACCGGCGTGTCCGGATCGGGAAAATCGTCGCTCGCGTTCGGGACGCTGTATGCCGAAGCTCAGCGCCGCTACCTCGAATCCGTCTCGCCGTACGCCCGGCGCCTTTTCCATCAGATGGCGGTGCCCGAGGTGGATTCGGTCGAAGGGCTGCCACCGGCAGTGGCCCTGCAGCAGCTACGCGGCTCGCCGACCACCAGATCATCAGTCGGAAGCGTGACGACGTTATCCAATCTGCTGCGGATGCTTTACTCGCGCGCTGGAGACTATCCCCGAAATCAGTCGCTTCTCTACGCGGAATCGTTTTCACCTAACACGCCCGAGGGCGCCTGTCCGAATTGTCACGGGATCGGTCGTGTGCACGAGGTTGACGAGCATTCGCTGGTGCCAGACGACAGGTTGACCATTCGGGAGCGGGCCATCGCGGCATGGCCGAGTGCCTGGCAGGGCCAAAACCAAACCTGCGAGACATTCTGGTGACGCTCGGTTACGACGTGGACAAGCCGTGGCGCGCACTACCGAAGAAGGATCGGGACTGGATCCTGTTCACCGACGAACAACCAACCGTGCCGGTCTACGCCGGATACACGGCGGCGGAGACCAGGCGGGCTCTGAAACGGAAGGAGGAGCCCAGTTATCAGGGCACCTTTACCGGTGCTCGAAAATATGTTCTGCAGACCTTTGCCACGACGCAAAGCGCGATGATGAAGCGACGGGTGGCGAAGTTTCTCTCAAGCTCGAACTGCCCGGTCTGCAAAGGCAAGCGACTAAAACCCGAGCCTCTCTCAGTGACCTTCGCGGGAATGGACATCGCCGAAATTTCGCGACTGCCGCTCAAACAGCTGCGCGAAGTGCTCGGCCGGGGTCTCGGCGGCCGAAAAATGAACTTGGCCAAGCATCCTGAGAAGGCTCTTGTCGTACAGCGGATAACCGAAGACATATCGGCGCGTCTGGAAGTACTGCTCGATCTGGGTCTCGGCTATCTGACCCCCGAGCGCAGCACGCCGACGTTGTCGCCGGGAGAGTTGCAGCGGCTTCGGCTGGCCACCCAAGTCCGATCCAATTTGTTTGGTGTCGTGTATGTTTTGGACGAGCCGTCGGCAGGGCTGCATCCCGCGGACACCGAGGCGCTGTTGCGTGCCCTGGAGCGCCTGAAGTCGTCCGGAAATTCGTTATTCGTCGTCGAGCACGAACTCGACGTCGTGCGGCACGCGGACTGGATTGTCGACGTCGGTCCCGACGCTGGCGCGCAGGGCGGCCAGATCATGTATAGCGGCCCGCTGGCAGGCCTCGCGGACAAGCGGGAGTCCCGTACGCGGCCCTACCTTTTCGGCCCAGCCGACAGGATTGCCAAGACCCCACGCGAGCCTCGCGGCTGGCTCAAGCTCCGCGGAGTGACACGCAACAATCTGGTTCATCTGAATGCGGATATTCCCCTGGGCGTCTTCACGAGCGTCACGGGCATTTCCGGGTCGGGCAAGTCGAGCCTTATCAGCCAATTCCTCGTCGAGACCGTCGGCGACAAATTGGATCAACGCAGTGAGCCGCCGGATGAGGATGATCGGCTGGAAGCGATGGTAGAGACATTAGGCGGCGAGATCATCGGCGGTCTGGAGAAAATTAAACGGCTGGTGGTTGTTGATCAAAAGCCGATCGGTCGCACGCCGCGGTCGAATCTGGCGACCTACACCGGTCTGCTCGATCATGTCCGGAAGCTCTTCGCCGCCACCAAGCAGGCGCGCGCCAGAAGATACGATGCGGGCAGGTTCTCTTTCAACGTGGCAAAGGGCCGTTGTGGGACATGCCAGGGCGAAGGGTTCGTTTGCGTCGAACTGCTCTTTCTGCCCAGCGTGTATGCGCCCTGTCCGACATGCAAGGGCGGCCGCTACAATGCCAAGACCTTGGAGATCAAGATCCGGGACAGGTCCATCGCGGATGTGCTGGCCATGACGGTCGATGAAGCGTTCGGATTCTTTGCGGACGAGGATGCCCTGCGCCGATCCCTCGGTGTGCTTCGTGAAGTCGGTCTGGGATACATCCGATTGGGGCAATCCGCCACGGAACTGTCCGGTGGGGAGGCTCAACGCGTCAAGCTTGCCACCGAGCTCCAGCGCGCGCAACGAGGCGAAACGCTGTACGTGCTCGATGAACCGACGACGGGGCTTCACCCGTCGGACGTAGCGAAGCTGATGAAACAACTGGATAGCCTCGTCGAAAGCGGCAACACGGTCGTCGTGGTCGAACATGACATGACCGTCGTTGCGGCCAGCGACTGGATCATCGACATTGGGCCTGGAGCAGGCGACGAGGGCGGCCGCATAGTGGCTTCAGGACCGCCCAAGCAGGTCGCATCAGAAACGCAGAGCCGAACGGCAAAATACCTTGCCGCTTTTATTTGACGAGGCGCCATGGTGGGTGGAAGTTTTACATCCGGCTAATTGGTATCGTCGGGCGATATCGGCGCGCCGTGACTGGAGAATGACGAAGTCCCATGATTCACCATGTCTCGCTTGGTTCCAACGACATCGCAAAGGCGCGGGCTTTCTACGACCCGCTCATGTGGCTGATCGGCTTTCGGGTATTGAAGGCATCAGCCACTGCCGCCCATTACGGGACATCCGATATCGTCTTTAGTCTTGAAACGCCGGTCGACGGTAGCCCCGCTTCGCCCGGTAACGGCGTCCATATCGCCTTTCAGGCGCCTGATCGAGAAACGGTCCGGCGCTTTCATGCTATGGCGCTGGAACGGGGTGGGCAGGACGAGGGCGCGCCAGGCATTCGCGCCAATTACAATGCCAACTATTATGCGGCCTTCGTGCGCGATCCCGACGGCAACAAGATCGAAGCCGTGACCTACACAGCCCGTGAATGCTTCGATCTGGGTCGATGCTGCTTGCCGACCGTGGCTATGACGCCGACTGGATCAGGGACCTTGCCATGAAGAAGGGCGCGTGGGCCAACATCCCGCCGAAAAGCAATCGCAGCGATCCGATCTGCTTCA
>Ga0207678_10000783_pt1 | contig 29037 bp, 28 predicted proteins | sample KBSC63metaG_FD_184319 | JGI IMG/M metagenome (GOLD analysis project Ga0207678, IMG submission 184319) | Corn rhizosphere microbial communities from Kellogg Biological Station, Michigan, USA - KBS C6-3 metaG (SPAdes) (version 2) | ecosystem: Host-associated > Plants > Roots > Rhizosphere > Soil ... | reverse complement strand
GGGGTGCACGCGCGGATCAAGAAGCGGGTTGGAATAATTGACACCCGAATAATCGTTAGCCAGGGAGAACACCTCCTTGGAGATGTCCACGATATCGATTCTTTCGAGACTTGATTTGCGAGTAAACGCATCCGCAGTCACCCCGGTCCCATAACAAACGAGCAGCACATCTCTCGCACCGGGATGGAGCGCCAGTGGAAGATAGGCAAATAACCGCATGTAGCGCTGGTTGCGCGGACTTGTAGCGGACATCGAGAATGAGTCGCTCAGCAGCCGGTAATAGTACGGCTGGCCAAACAAATCTCGCCGCAGCAATTGCCAGGTGTCTGATGTTCCCTCAATCCGTTTCACCGCGTGCGCCAGCGCGTGGCCCTGGTCGTCCCTTTCATGTGGGCGGCTTGCGTGTTCAAAATGCGCTTCTGAGCGTCGATATGGGAAAACTACAAGACCAAGCAGCAAAGCGATCCATAGCGTAGCGAACAAAATGCCAGTTGGCCGGCGCAGCGAAAAGCGTGCGCGTTCGGTGACGAGAAGGCTAAGCAAAGCATATACCACAGCACAGCAAATGAGACTCGCTTGGTAGCCGAGACACGGCAGGAGGAGGAATGTTGCCAGCAACGGACCGATGGCTGCGCCACTCGTATTCAGCAGGGCAGCGATTCCAGTGCTATTCATCCGGTCCGTCACCTCAACTTGAACGCGAGCGACAATGGTCGGAAACACCAGCCCGGATAAAAACGATACCGGGAACATCAACGCGAGGCACAACAACGCGATCTGCCACCATGAAGCAATACTAAAGGCGCCAGCAGCGGTTTTTACTGCTTCACCAGGGAACAACAAATAAGAGAAAAGCACCGCGATCGCTGCCAGCAATAACAGGACAGAAACCAACCGATTCGATGTAATTGAGCGGCGCGAAATCGCGCCGGCCGCAACTCCGCCCAAACCTATCCCAGCCAGCACAACCGCCAGCATCACCGCAAACGCGAGAGGTGATGACACGACATACAGACGCAAAAATCGGAACCAAATCACTTCCAACGCGAGAAGAATCAGGCCCGTGCCGAAGCTGACGAAAAGCAAACGCCACGGCGGCCGATAACTCGCATCGAAGCTTAGCGGAAATTTGGAATGCCCGGACGAGTCGGCGGCTTTGAAACCTGGGACGTACTGCGTCGCTCCAAATCTCGCGATTGCCACGGCAATCGCCGCAGCAATGCAAACCGTCGCGCCAGCTGCCAGGCTGGTGCCGTAAAGGCCAAACGCGCCGATCAAATAAGCTTCGCTAAGAATAGCGCCAAACATCGCCCCGAGGGTGTTTGACCCATAAAGAAAACCAATCGCGCGTCCAAACTGCGTTTCTCGCAGGAGGGGATCTTCGATGATCACCGGCAAGGTCAAACCCATCACTGTCGTCGGCACCAGCAAGACAAGGAACGAAACGACAAACCGCAGCCCGAGCAGCGTGGGCTGATAACTCCACAGCATTTGCCATAGGGGCCGTAGCAGGTCGCCAACGACCGGGAGCCCGAAAACAATTGTGCACCCAAAAAATGCAACGAATACCTCCAGCACAGCGTAGAAATACAACGGTCGCCATCGCCGGATTTTGGAGGATGCAGCCAGCGCATTTCCCAATGCTAATCCCGCCATGAAACTGGACAGAATCAGGGCCGCAGCCCAGACCGAGTTACCAAACGCCAAACCGCTTAGCCGCAGCCACAGCGTCTCGAAGATCAGCGCGCCAGTGCCGGAGAGGAAAAGGACAACGCAGAAAACGGCAACGCGCCCGCCCTGCGATCCGACCGCATCCGGCGTCTGTCTTGCGCGAGACACGCGGGACTTTTGCGTACTAGTTAACATCGCGTAAAGATCGGCCCGCCCGCAGCATCACAGCCCCGGCCACTCCGGCAAGTAGTGAACCGGCGATAATTCCTCGTTTTGCTGCGTCAACCAAAGCCGGATCTTCGAACGCCAGCATCGCAATGAATAGTGACATGGTGAAACCGATACCGGCAAGAAGCCCATAGCCGGCCATAGATCTCCAGCTTACAGCCTGAGGAAGCCTCGCAATCCCCATCTTTACGGCAATCAACGCAGCTATCATGATTCCAAGTGGCTTCCCGAACAACAGCCCCACTAAAATTCCGAACCCAATCTCTGCGTGCTGCAGCGATAGTTCAATTCTGACTCCTGCATTCGCAAACGCGAACAACGGCATCACAACGAACGCAGAGAAATTATGCAGGGCGTGCTCGAGTCTGAGCAACGGCGTAGTCCCACCTCCGCTCGAGCGCGCAGGAATCGTGAAGGCGAGTGCAACTCCCGCAATTGTGGCGTGCACGCCAGAGGCGTGCACAAAATACCATAAGACGACTCCGACCACGAGGTACGGCCACAGACGGCGAATTCCGAATAGATTGAATCCAATCAGCACCAGTAAAGTCACCGCTGCGCCGCCCATCGCACTCCAGACGATGGCCTCCGAATAAAAAAGGGAGATAACGAGTACCGCTCCCATGTCGTCGACGATGGCCAGGGCAGTCAGCAAAACTTTTGCTCCGATTGGCGCCCGTGGAGCAACCAGATTGAGTGTGCCCAAGGCAAATGCTATGTCGGTTGCCATCGGAATGCCCCAGCCGTGCGCAGCCGGTCCGCGCGAATTGAAAGCCAAATAGATCAGCGCAGGCACAACCATTCCTCCGATGGCGCACGCGATTGGTAGCGCCGCCTGCTGGGGAGAGGACAGCTCGCCGGCCAGCAATTCTCGTTTGATTTCGAGGCCGACCAGCAGAAAAAACACGGCCATTAGGCCGTCATTGATCCACCCATGCAGGTTCAGCGAAAGCTGATGAGGAGCGATCCCGAGCGCCAGCGGTATCTCCCAAAGATGATTGTAAGCTTCGGACAATGGCGAATTCGCAATCGTGAGGGCGGCAAGACCGAAGCCTAACAGGATCAGACCGCCAAGCGTCTCTGTCCGGAAGAAGCGTTGGAAAATTGTTAATGGGTTTCTTTTCAGCGGTGACGGCATATCAGTTCGTTAGGTTAAAAAATAGTAAATGATTTGATCACACCGCCCATTTGGTCAGCCGTTGCCTGAAGCGCGTCTGGCGTGCGTAGCGTTAATGGCTATCTGGTTGAATCGTAAATCCGATGTAACGGTGTAACTATTTAACCGATCCTGCCGCAAGTTTATGTTCACGGGATTAATCGAAGAAGTTGGCACAGTTATAGCCGCGCGCGCTCATGATCACGGGACGGAGTTGAAAATCGCCGCACCGCGAACCGCTAAAGATGTGACCCCCGGAGAGAGCATTGCTGTGAATGGCTGCTGTTTGACGGTGACTTCGTGCCGCAGCGATTGCTTGAGCTTCGATTTGCTCGAGGAAACGATCGCTCGCACAAACCTCAAAGATCTGCGGCAGAACAGCCCCGTAAATCTGGAGCGCGCGTTACGCGCTGACGGCCGCGTCGGCGGACATTTCGTTCAAGGCCACATTGATTACGTCGCGCCCATTATCGCCTTCGATACGAAAGGCGCAGATTTCCGACTCGAATCTGAATTGCCGGAAAACTCCAGGCATTATGTGGTTTCCAAGGGTTCGATCGCTGTTAATGGCATCAGTCTTACCGTTGCGGAAGTACTTCCAAAAAGCTTCGTTGTCTGGATCATTCCCTACACCAAACGTCATACCAATCTTGATCGTGCAAGCACCGGCGATCGCGTTAATCTCGAGTTCGATATTCTCGCCAAGTACGTCGAGAAAATGATGCGGTCGACGCGCACCAAGGGATGACGGCGCGTCGCTCGATCAAGCGTCGGCCACGAGTTGTCGGCGTAATCGCGTCACGCGCCGATCTGGCGCGCGCCATTCGGATGCGCAAGCCGCCGGATTTATTCGAGCTGCGCTTGGATTGCCTCGTGGATTTTGTCGATCATGTGAAACGCGCATTGCCGGAACTAAGCGCACCGATCCTTATCACGGCACGAGATCCGCATGAAGGCGGCGCCCGCAAACTTCGACTGCGGCAGCGGCGTGATCTGCTCGACCAATTCCTGAATCACGCCGCTTATATGGACATCGAGTTACGTTCAGCCCGCGCCCTGCGATCCCTGTTTGAATTGGCGGGAAAGAAAAGGGTGCGGCGAATCATTTCATTCCACAATTTCAAGTCCACCCCGAGCGTCCGGATCCTGGCGGCCAAAGCGCGCGAAGCCAGATCACATGGCGCTGATATTTTCAAGGTCGCCACGCGCACCGACACGCCGACGGAACTCGGACGTTTGCTCGAATTCATTACAACCGCCCATTCGGACCTCGCGCTTGCCGTGATGGGCATTGGCAAACTCGGGGCCATTTCACGTGTGCTGCTGGCGCGCGCCGGATCGGTTCTGATTTACGCTTCGCTCGGTGCGGGGGCTGATATCGAAGGACAGTTGTCACTGGAACAACTTCGCGCCCTGGGGTTCGGCCCGTGAAATTGGTGAACCGCTCCGTTCACCATCGACACTTGCCGTTTGTTCGGCGCGGATAAGGTAAAGACGCCGTACATCATGTCGCCATCCATCACTTTACCCGAGCAATTACCCGTGATGCCGCTTCCCGGAGCGGTGCTGTTCCCGCACGCGCTGTTGCCGCTTTATATTTTCGAACCGCGCTATCGCAAAATGCTGGAGCACGCGCTTCAACGGCATCGCATGTTTTGTGTGACGCTGATCAAGCCGAGCTGCCCAGACTGGCAGGCTACAGAGGATTTTTTCCATCTCGCCACCGCAGGATTGATTCGCGCTTGTGTCGAGCGCAGCGACGGCACTTCGAATTTAATCCTGCAAGGTCTGCGACGAGTACGCTTCACCAGTTTCGAACAGGAGAAGCCGTTTCCGATTGTCAGTATCGACATTATGGAATCGCGCGAACCGACGACAGTTGAGACCGAAGCACTTGGCGCAAAAGTGATCGAGCTTTACGGCAGTCTAAAGCACGATCACCGTCAGCTTCCCGCAAAACTCGATCAGTATCTTTCCGAATTACGCGACCTCGAAATGCTGGCGGATCTTATGGCTTCGACGTTCGTCAACGATCCGTTGCGCCGGCAACGCCTGCTCGAAGAACGCTCGCTCAATCAGCGCCTCCGTTTTCTCATCAGATATTTGCGCGACGAAATCGGCAACGCCGCCGCATAGGCAGGACGCGCGGCGCGGTATCCCTACCCTGTAATCCGCGCATATTCTTCCATTACATAGCGATCGGTCATTCCGGCGATGTAATCGCAAACTGTGCGATGCAGTCCCTCCTTTTCGACCCGGCGCATCGCGCCTTCGCCCAGCCTGTCGGGATCGGCAAGGTACACCTCAAAAACGCGCCGCAACATTTCGCAAGCGCGCCGGTTCACTTCCGCGACGCGCGGATGGTAATAAACATTTTGATACAAGAATTTTCGGAGCGCACGATTCGCCGCCGCCAATTCGTCACTGTAACGAATAAGCGGCATGGATTGACGGCGCACATCGTCCGAGCTCTGCACGCCTGATTCGGCAATCGCCTCCGCGCTGGTCACAACCAGGTCGTGCACTTCGCGATCAATGATTTCGCGAATAGTCAGTTTGTGCAGATCCGGTTCGTGTATGCCAGTGTAACGCGCGAGCACCGCGCGATGACTGGTGCGCCAGACGTCGTTCTCGTCCAGTCGAGCCGGGGTCAGGATTTCAAAATCGAGGGCGTCGTCCAGGTCGTGACTGTAATACGTGATCTCATCCGCCAGGTCGGCAACCTGACCCTCCAGCGACGGACAAGCGTATTCTTCTCCTTCCGGAGTAGGGAATTTGTAAGGCCGCTCATGTTTCCGGAGACCTTCACGCACTTCAAACGTCAGGTTTAAACCCGGAAAATCCGGATACGGCGTTTCGAGCAATTCGACTACGCGCACACTCTGGCGATTGTGATCGAACCCACCGTGATCGCGCATGCATTCGGCCAGCATCTCCTCGCCGGAATGTCCAAAGGGTGGATGGCCCAGATCGTGTGCGAGCGCAATTGCTTCCGCTAGATCCTCGTTCAGCCGCAACGCGCGCGCGATGGTGCGGCTGATCGACGCCACCTCGATCGAATGCGTCAGGCGAGTGCGCAAATGGTCGCCGGTGCCGTTGAGAAAAACCTGCGTCTTGTATTCCAGGCGACGGAAAGCGCGCGAATGGATGATACGCGCCCGATCCCGCTGAAATTCGGTACGATAATCGTGACTCGGCTCAGAGTGTTTCCGCCCGCGCGAGTCGCCCGATTTTTGAGCAACAGGCGCCAGCGCTGCGCGCTCCCCCTCCTCCATTTGTTCGCGCGTCTTCCATTTTGCGCTCATCTATTTGAAGTGTACAGGAACCAGGCCGCTTCGGCTAGATCCGCTGGACGAAAAACGGTTTCGAATTATCTGTCGATTCACCTATGAAAAAGCGCGAAACGAAAAAGCTCACACCCGAACGTCTTCAGCAGTTCGGATTTGCTTACGCGCCGCCCCTGATCATCAGCGCGGCTGTGAACAACAAAGTTTTTGATGCTTTGAAAGGGGGAGCAAGAACGGTCGAGCAACTGCGAAAAGAAACTGGCGCGTCCGCGCGAGGCTTGCGTGCAATCATGGATGCGCTCGTCGGCTTGGAGTTGCTGAAAAAAGACCGGCAGTCCAGATACTCTTTGACGCCAGAGAGCGAGGCATTTCTTGTCAGCGAAAAACCGGGGACGCTTGCCGGATTATTTGGGTCGATTTTGCCGGTACTGATTTCACGTTGGCTGCGACTGACCGACATCGTGCGTGACGGACGACCGCCGGTCGCCGTGAACCAGGAAACCGAGGGCACTGAATTTTTCAGCCAACTCGTGGAAACGATCATCCCGATGAGTTACGCAGGCGCACAAAAGCTTGGCGATCATCTGAAAGTCGCCAAGGCCAGAGAGCAAATCCGCGTGATCGATCTCGCAGCGGGTTCCGGCATCTGGGGAATCGCGGTGGCGCAAAAGTCGCCGGAAGTGCGGGTAACTGCGGTCGATTGGGCCGGGATGATCCCCACAACGAAACGGATCACTGAAAAATTCGGTGTGCGCGATCGTTTTGCCTTCATCGAAGGCGACCTGTTAGAAGCGAATTTTGGCAGCGGCTATGATATCGCGACGCTAGGGCATATTCTGCATAGCGAAGGCCAAGAGCGAAGTCGCCAATTGCTCAAGAAGACCTTCCGCGCTCTAAAATCCGGCGGCACAATCGCCATCGCAGAATGGCTGGTGAATGACGACCGTACGAAACCACTCCCCTCGCTGATGTTTTCGGTGCAAATGCTCGTCAACACCGAAAAAGGCAACACGTTCAGCTTTAACGAAATCAAAAAGTGGCTGGAGGAGGCCGGCTTCAAAAAGGTGCGCAAACTCAACGCGCCCGGGCCGTCACCGCTCATTCTGGCAACAAAACCGTAACGTGCCGAATTACGAATCTGCTTCTCATCCGCGCGGCGAAGTGTTTTGATGCGCGAGATGAAAACGAAAACGAAGCCGCGCTCGGAAACAAAGGCCAGGCCTGCGGCGAGACATTCTGAGCAAAATGTGCCCTACCGTAAACCGGCGCTTCGCAGCGAAGCATTCGCCAGGGCGCTGATCGATGCGAAGGCGTGTCTCAACGATTCCGAAACTATGTTAGCGCTTTTCAATGAAGCAGCGAAAAAGGCGGCAGCAGTGCCCAGGGAACCGTTCAAAGAATATTGGCCTTATCTGCAAACCATGTTGCGATTAGTTCGCGCCTACCATCGCGGCGATTACGATAAAGTCCCCCCAAATTCACTGTTGTGGATTGTTGCTGCCCTCAATTACCTGATCGACCCATTCGATTTGATTCCGGACGCAACCCCGGTTCTCGGGTTCGTCGATGATGCAACCGTAGTCGAATTTGTGACCGACAAAACCCGACAGTCGCTGGACGATTTCATGATGTGGGAAACCGGTGCAACGTAGCCGCCGGTCCTCTGGAAGACGCGATTTGTACTACTGCATCGCTTCGCGTGAAGAAGCGGCGACAGATTTAGACCATTAGCAGCGCCGGGTTCTCCAGCAGGTGCCGCAATTCCTTAAGATATTCGGCTCCGAGCGCACCGTCGATGACGCGATGGTCGCAACTCATGGTGATCGACATCCGATGACCAACCATTACCTGGTCGGAATCGTCAACCATCGGGCTTTTTGTAACCTTGCCTACGGCGAGAATGAAGCCCTGGGGTGGATTAATAACAGCCGAGAAACTGTCGACGCCCAGCCCACCAAGATTTGAGACGGTGAATGTGCCGCCCTGAAATTCTTCCGGTTTCATCCGCTTATTACGGGCTCGATTCGCCAAGTCCTTGGCCAATGCGCTGATCTCGCGAAGCGATTTGTCTTGTGCCGCGCGAATGACCGGTGTCAGCAGTCCATCTTCGATCGCAACTGCGACGCCGAGATCGACGTCTGCGTACAGTAGGATTGCATCTTCGTCGAATGAGGCATTCACGCGCGGCACCTTCACAGCAGCCATCACCGCGGCTTTCAAAACGAAATCATTAACGGTGATCTTCGCAGCGTCGGCGCCTTCGCCAGCCGATTTCAATTCCTCGCGCGCTTCCATCAGCGGCCCCGCGTTAATGTCTATCGTGAGATAAAAGTGTGGGACCGGGCCGAGACTTTCGACCAGGCGTTGCGCAATGATTTTGCGCATCCCTGAAAGTTGAATGCGCGCGCTTTCGCCAGATTTAACCGGAGCGGGTGTTTTCGTTGCAGATTTTGCGCCGCCGCGGTCACCGCCCGCGGTTACAGATTTCGCCGCGGCGCGAACGTCGGTCTCAGTCACACGCCCGTTCGGTCCTGTTCCCTTTATGGCGGAAAGATCGACACCAAGTTCCGCTGCAACCCGCCGTGCAACGGGCGACGCTTTAACCCGAGCTTCTTCTGGTTGTTGTTCTCTTGCCTGGGACTCTTTTTGCGGCGCCTCAGTTTGGGCGGCTGACACAACCGCCCCTGCACCTTTTTGCTGTGGTGGCGCGGTTTCTTTTTGTTCGGCCTCCGGGGGCGCAGGCTTTTCCGTTTCAGCTTGTGGCTTCTTTTCTTCCTGGAGCGTCTCCTGTTTTTTTTCTTTTTTCTCTGCCGGCGCTTCCTGTTTCGATGCTTCTTCGCCTTCTCCGCGGATGAATGCGATTTTATCGCCGATATTCACTTTGCCGCCTTCTTGAACGTAAATCTCGGAAAGCGTCCCGTCCTCCGGTGACTCCCATTCCATGGTCGCCTTGTCGGTCTCAATCTCTGCGATCACTTCACCCGCCGAGACCTGGTCGCCCTTCTTTTTCTTCCACGCGATGAGAGTACCCTCGGTCATCGTGTCGCTAAGTTTCGGCATCTGGATTTCAGGCATAATCGGAAGTGACGAATTGTTAAATTTTTCTACGCGTAGCAGACCCGCTTTATGGCAGCGACCAGTTTTTCGGCGTTCGGCAGCACCGCGTGCTCGAGGTGTTCGTTATATGGCATGGGGACGTCTTCCTGAGATACGCGCAGAATCGGCGCATCGAGCTCATCGAAAATATCTTTTTGAATCCGGTAGCAAATTTCCGCGCCGACTCCGCAGTAGGGATGGTCCTGTTCAACAATCACCACGCGATGCGTTTTCGCGACGGAATCAAAAATCGCCTTCTCATCGAGCGGTTTAATTGAGCGCAGATCAATGATCTCGGCGGAGATATCTTCGTCTTCAAGTTGAGCCGCGACTTTCAACGCGATCGGAACGGTCTGCGCATAACAAACGACGGTGACATCGCTGCCCTCGCGTTTCACCTCCGCTTTACCCAACGGAATAAGCAATTCTTCATCGGGCGGTTCGACCATTCCCTTCGAGCTGTAAAGCAATTCCGCTTCGAGGACCAACACCGGGTTGTCGTCGCGAATCGCGGTTTTAAGCAACCCTTTGGCATCCCGCGGGGTCGCGGGGGTACAAACTTTCAGGCCGGGCACACTGGCGTAAAAATTCTCCGTAGCGTGCGAATGGGTCGCTCCAAGTTGATGGGCCGGGCCGTTCGGTCCACGAAACGTGATCGGGATATTGAATTGGCCGCCTGACATCATGAACATGTTTGGCGCGTTGTTCACCACCTGGTCGAAAGCCACCAACGAGAAACTGAACGTCATGAATTCAATAACCGGTCGCAGTCCGACCATCGCTGCTCCGATTCCCAAACCAGCAAATCCGTTCTCACTGATCGGGGTGTCGATGATACGTTTCGGACCAAAACGCTGCAGTAACCCGGCGCTCACTTTGTACGCGCCCTGATATTCGGCGACTTCTTCGCCCATCAGGAAGACGTTGGGATCACGCTCCAGCTCTTCGGCGAGCGCTTCGTTCAATGCCTGGCGATACGTGATTTCTCTCATGACTTCGCTCCGTTGAAATACACGTAATTGTAGAGTTTCTCGACCGGCAGCTGCGGGCTTTCTTCGGCAAACTTTACCGAATCCAAGACTGTTTGTTTTGCCTGCTTGTCGAGTTGATCGAATTGTTCGTTCGTCAATTTTCCCTCGCGCGTAAGCTGCGCACGCAAACGTATGATCGGATCATCAAGGCGGTATTTCTCCAGTTCGTCCTTAGTTCGGTAACTGGCGGGATCCGACATCGAATGGCCACGGTAACGATATGTGCGCACTTCCAGAAACGCCGGGTGCGATTGTTTCCGAATTGAATCGGCGACTTCCGCCACTTTGTCGCGCACTTCGCGGAAGTTCATTCCATCGACGATCTCGCCGGGGATATCGTAACCCTCCGCGCGATCCACGATCTGTTTGAGCGACGTCGAGCGTTTCACCGATGTGCCCATGGCGAAAAGATTGTTTTCACAGATAAAAATGATCGGAAGCCTGTACAGCGCGGCAAGGTTCAACGCTTCGTGAAAGGACCCTTGATTGATCGCGCCGTCGCCGAAAAAGCAGAGCGTCACGCGATCCTCGGCGCGATACTTAATTGCAAAGGCCAACCCAACCCCCAGCGGTACGTGCGCGGCGACAATCGCGTGGCCACCATACATGTGGTGCTTCTTGTCGAAAAAATGCATCGATCCTCCGAGCCCGCGCGAACAGCCGGTCTCTTTCCCGAAAAGTTCCGCCATGCATGCATTCGCGCTCGTGCCGCGGGCCAGGGCATGTCCATGATCACGGTAAGCAGTGATGATGTAATCATCCGGACGCACGGCTGCGATCGCGCCTACCACGACCGCTTCCTGCCCAATGTAAAGGTGACAAAATCCGCCAATCTTCTGCGCTTGATACTGCTGACTGGCGCGTTCCTCAAAGCGCCGAATCAACAGCATTAGCGAGAGCATGTCGACTTCGTCGCGCTGCTCCACCGGCTGCATAATCAATTATCCGGCAGCAACAGGACGGAACTGCGAAGCGTGTTCCCGCGATCTACCCATGCTTCGACCGACGTTCATGCAAACGACGAACAAACCGGTGAAAACAAGATCGCTGACGAGTGAATTGCGGAAAAACATCCAGGTCGGCGTTGCGCTGTACTGAGATAACCCAATCGTCAGCGACTGAATCAATCCCGCAAAGTTTTTCGCGTATCCGGGATCGCTCAACCACGAGAACGTGTTCGTGATGAGATAAAACATCGTGGAAGCACCAATCGACGCGGGCAAAAGCGTCTTCAGCGAAGCTCGACGCTGCAAAAGAAGCCCGAGGCCACCGATAAGCGCCAGGGCACCGTAACGGACGAGAATCTGCGGATCGAGCAACGGCGCACCATAACGAAAATTAATGATCACGTCCGAAACGAATAACGTCACCAGCGGCACCGAGAACTTGTACTTTTTGGGGAAATAGACAGCGCTACACAGGGCAATTGCGGCGAGTGGCGCGAAGTTAGAAAGCCAGCCCGCCCCAGAATGAATTAGCAATCCTGTCGTGACCCGATAAATGACCACAGACAAAACGAGTAGAAGCGCGGGAATCATTCCACAGAATCTATCCGGCCAATAAGATATGCAAAGGAGAAGATGAGTAAGGACATCGGGCTGCGCCGTCCAATCGGCGCAGCGCGCCGACTCGATGAAGCAGTTTTAATGATTAGGTTTTCTTAAAAGGCACAACCCATTTTAAGTCTTTAAACGGCGAATAGTTCACTTCTGATAAGTTGCAAGTCGGATCAAACAAGTATTGAAAGGGCTTGCCATTTACAGACACCTGAATGTCTGCCCTGATGATGGGATTTTTGATATCCATGTGGTCTCTCGTTAGTTGTTTTAAGAACTGGACATATTGAAACAGCATGTAGGGATTGGTCGCCATCAACAATTGTTTGTCATTCAATAATTTCCGGGGATCAACGACGAAAACGCCCTTTGTACGGGGATCTTCAATGGTGATGCTCACATTAGTTTCATGGTGATCCGCCATCATACGCCAGGAAAAGTTACTTCCTTCGTGTGTCCATTGCAGATCTCTCTTATAGATCAAATGCCTCAATGGGATCACGATTTGAAGAGATACGTAAATAATGACAAATCCGAGGATCCAAGGCGATCCTTTTATGGGCGCTCCTTGATTACTAACCTTCCTTTTCGTCATGTCTTATCCAATATCGGTACATACTTCAGCGATCTTCCGTTTGTAACACGGGCGATGAATTCTCTTACGGTAGGGCCCGGTAGAAACAGAATATAAGTCGATACCATTAGATAGGGAAAGGTTTGGATTCCCAGACCGAACAAGAAGATGTTCATGCCGTTGAACAGACAAAGCCAGATAAAGGTTAACCTGTGCCAGCGATTGATAAATAACAAGATCGCTAACCCAAAATCCGATAACATCCCTCCCCAACTAAGAACAACAGCCATCCATTTTTCTTGAAGAGGATAGCCCAGAAAAGAAAAGTCTTTGACCAGGTTTAGATAAATAGGCGCGGCATGGATTAACCAATCTGCATTCAATTTTGCCAGGCCGCCAAAAAAAAACACAACACAAATCTGGAAACGTAACAAAAATAACTCCCAGTAACCAACTTGTTCCCTTCGGGCATTTTTATTGATCAGACTATCGAGAGAAAACGTGGAGCCTGAATGGCCAAAGCACATTAAAAATGAGAGCAGAAAAATGAGATAGTAATGATTGGTGTAAGGAGAGCTCTCCATGAAAAAGAAGTATCCGAATGCCGAAGTAAAAACGATAAAACATATTCGCGTAAGTAGCCCCAGCATAATACCAACCGTCGAGATTTGGAGGGCGTTGAAAATCAACCATAGAGAAGGCTTGGACAGGGGCTTTAATCCTAACAGGTCGAAAAGCGGATAGGTAAAATAGAACACCGGTTCAATGTAATAATGAGGGAAAGTTTCACGGCTCAGAGCAAGAAACTCGATGCATAACAACAATCCAAAAAGGAAACGAAAGATTCCCAAGGGCAGAGCATCAACCGGTTTGAATAAATTCTCTTTAGCCGATGGCTTGAAAGATATGATCATGATTTACCGTGCGAACACGGCTATAACCAGTAGAAGCGCGGGAATCATTCCGCAGAATCTATCCGGCCACTAAGATACGCAACGCGCATTTGGAATCGTTCATTCCGGGCCAAGTCAAAAATAGAGCAGTTGAGGAAACTGCGACATGGACGGGAAGTCCAGAGACTGAGCAAACGGGACGCGAGCGAAGCAAATCCCGGTAACGTGACTCAGGGACAATTTTCGCGCGTGTTTCGATTCCGCGTTTTCCACGCGAAGATTGGGAGCGCGCCTATTTCGTCGCCAGCGCTTTATTAAGCCGCGCCTTGCGGCGATTGGCAGCGTTGCGATGAATGACCCCGTTTTTGGCGGCTTTGTCGATGGCAGAAATTGCCGCGCGTAGCTGGTCGGCTGTGCGGTCTGATGCGGACCGGATTTGTTTTTGCAGTTTCCGCAGGTGCGTCTTAACGCTTCGATTACGGGCCGCCCGTCGGAGAGTCTGTCGGGAACGTTTAGCTGCTGATTTCGTGTTGGCCATCGGCAATCAAGGATTTACTGAACGAACGCCCGTCAACGCCTCCTATAAGCGCTTGTTCTGTGCGAGTTTCGTTTTTTGTCGCGCGCCGGCCAGGGCTCCAGCCGTCCGCATCTGTTCTACGCTGAGTGAACTGGAAGGTGGCGTCGCGAGCATGCTTGCACTTATCTGCGCGGGAGCACTTCTCTGCTCCGGAGGACTTACCTGCGCCGGAGGACTTTTCTGCGCCGGAGGCTCCGGCGTTACGTTTGCAGCGACGGAGACGACTCCGCCGCTCATTTCCTGACGCGGTTTCCCCTTTTCCGCTTTCGGCAGGCGATCAGGAATAATTTGAACTACAGCACCGACCGGCACCTGGTTATAAAGCTCCGCAACATCTTTCGATTTCATGCGGATGCAGCCGTAACTTGCCGGCCGACCGATCTTTTTTTCCTCCGGTGTACCATGAATATAAATGCAACGTTGAAACGCGTGCGCATTCTGCGCCTCCAGTCCGCGCAACCAAATGATGCGCGTAGTGATGGGGTCCCGGCCAGGAGTGTTGGGCTGAAGAACCTCACCCGTTAATCGCCGATTATGGAACACAGCGCCGACCGGCACGTTGTCACCGATCTTTTTTTCCACTGCTAGATATCCGAGGGGAGTGGTCATTCGTCCCCACGAGTCGCCCAAGCCGAACATCGACGTCGATACGGGATAGGTCGCCACTTTGGCGCCGTTGCGCAAAAGCAACAGCTTCTGATCACGGACGCTGATGATCAGCTGGTTCGAAGTGTCCACGGGCGCGATCGCAAATGCGGACGTCGCTGAGATTACACTAAGAATGACTGAAAGGGGACGCAACATGGCCGAAACTTTTAATCGACAATTGCGATTTGTCACGCGGGAATTGCGGCCCGCGCTCGTGAACTGCCAAGATTAAATTTCGACAAACCGCTAAAAAAGGAACTGAGACAGACGTAAAGGAATCCGGCCTGAAACATCAACAGAAACGGCACCGAGAAAAACTGCCGGTGCATGATGGCATACACAACGAAGTAAGTGAAATAGATAGCGAATGCCAGCTCCGCGAGCGGGAGTGCGGACTTGAGCGGCCGGTACTTACAGCTCCGCCACTTCTGCGACTTCCGTTCAATTCCGTACTTTGGCGTCCGCGTGAAATCCGATTTGTGATTAATCATCGCTTCGAGCACTGCTCGCGCGTTGTTCAACGAGAGACCGATTCCTAACGCAAGCATACATGGCAGAAAAAGGAGTTCTTTGATCCACGTTCGGGGATGCAGCTCACGTTGCGCGCAAACGTAAAACAGGCCGACCGAAGCCGATGCCGCCAGGAAGATTGGGATATCGACAAGCAATGTGCGAACCCAGCCGACCGGAGGCCCACCGGTGGAGGGATATAAAAGCACGCAAAGAAGCGCCAGCAGCAGGTACGCGAAATTCGACATCAAATGCCCGGTGGCTTCGAGTTTAATCCGAAACGGCAACCGGCTACGCCAAACGCTCGGCAATAACTTCTTGCATGTCTGCACTGAACCCTTTGTCCAACGATGTTGTTGGGACTTGAACCCGTTCATGTCTACCGGCAGCTCTGCCGGAGTGACGACGTCAGATAAATAAATGAATTTCCAGCCCGCCAGTTGCGCCCGATAGCTCAGGTCCAGGTCTTCGCACAAGGTGTCGTATTGCCAACCGCCGCTTTGCTCGATGCATGAACGGCGCCATAACCCGGCTGTTCCGTTGAAATTGAAAAACCGGCCGCTCCGGCTACGCGCGATTTGCTCAAGCAAAAGATGTCCATCCAAAAAGATCGCCTGCATCCGTGTGAGCAAAGAATACCCGCGGTTCAGATGACCCCACCGGGTTTGAATCATTCCGACTTTTGGATCGGTAAAGAAATGGACGGTACGTTTGAGGAGATCTCTTTCCGGAACAAAATCGGCGTCAAGGATGCAAAGAAACTCGCCCTTTGCAGCAGCGAGGCCCACCGCAAGTGCGCCAGCCTTAAAGCCGGTCCGATCAGTGCGATGGATCCTCTGGACGTTGAAACCGCGCTGGCGCAATTCCTCCGCACACGTTGCGGTAATCTCGCGCGTCTCATCCGTTGAATCGTCCAGCACCTGGATCTCCAGAAGTTCCTGGGGATAATCGAGTTCGCTAACGGAACGCATCAGACGCTCGGCGACGTATACTTCATTGAAAATCGGCAGCTGCACCGTCACCGTCGGCAGCTTCTCAAAATGGTGAGCGGGAACGGGCGGCCGCTTCCGATTCTTCAAATACAGATAAATGATGAAATAACGATGGATCCCATAAGCGGAGAGCCCGATAAGCACGCTCAAGTAACAGGTCGACCAGATAATATGTCCGATGCTTTCTTGCATGAAGATTGCTATGACTGCGAATGGATGATGCAGGCAGGCCGACATGATGCAATTTCCAACAGTTGCGTCAATCCAAAAATCAAATGATCGCCGGTGAAAACGTCCGTCATATCGTGTTGATATACAGCAGCCTCTTATCGGTTCGTAATTGCGACGCCGACCGGTTTTGCTATCTCGCTGTTCGTCGGGGCACAATGTTTCCGCAAATTGGCTAATCTCCCCCAATTCCCTCTTGCCTGAGACGGTCAGCAGGTTAACGGTGACTCACCGGTTTTCTTCCAAACACCGGCATTTTACTGGGAAATTTCATGACGAAACGAAGGCGCGACCGTTTCGAGCGTACCAAAATCATTATTCCGATTCTTCTGGCGGGCTGGATCCCATCCGTCCTGACGCTGATCGTTTCCTACACAATCCTGCGCGACACACTGGAATCGCGGATTTTACGAGACCGGCATACTCTCGTGCAACTGCTTGGACACGTGGTCGGGACCGATCTCAGCCGTAGCAGTTCCATTATCAATTACTACGAGACGCTTCCAGAGGTCGCCAGGATCCTGAGTTCTCCAAATCCTGCAATGGGAGGCCAACAATGGGTAAACTCCGCCTTTTATTCGCATCCCAACGTTGACGGTATGTTCCTGGCTGCACCGGACGGTGCACTGCTCGGCTCCATCCCACCGGAATTAGTCGGTCAAGACGTTGGAGCAAATTACTGGCGTGAGGAAGCCATTGCATCGGATCAACCAATAGTCTCCTCGGTTCACCCAAGGCGTTCTGATGGTCGTCTCATCACCGACATTGTCGCGCCTGTTCGGGGAGCTGACGGGACGGTTCTTGGGTTCGTTGGCGACTCGGTGCTTGTGGAACGAATTGGAAAGCGATTGTCGAGCATCGAATTTTCCGATCGCTTCGTTTTCCAGGTCCTCGACCAAAAGGGGACAGCGCTCTTCGCCAATGATTTCAAACCAAATCTCGGTGCCGCGTCACCTGACAGCGGTGAGCTGCTCAACAAGATTCGGGAGAGCAAAAACGGCCATTTCGAATACCGGAACAACCTTTATTCCTTCAGTGGTATCGAATCGACTGGTTGGGTGGCATTGGTAGAGCAACCCCTTTCGGTGGCGTACAAACCTGTTCATGATCTTCTCGGGCGGATGACCGTCCTGACAGTCTGGCTGGTTGTTCTGACGGGCGTGTTCGCCTGGCTTGGCAGCCGGTTCTACCAACGGCAACTGCAATCAAAGCAGCAACTTGAACGCGAGGTGATCTTCAACGAAAAAATGCTGGCGAACATGCCCGGCGGGATCGCTTTAGTCGATCCAGTTTCTCGTCGGTTTCTGCATTCCAACGATGCATTTGCCCGGATGGCCGAACGCTTCGGGGAGATGCCTGCCGAGCGCGACATTACCCAAATCACGTCCGATGACATAAAGATCGCGCCCCCTGGAGCAGTTGATCGAGTACTCAACTTTGGAACGCCGTTTCAACTCATCGAACACCCGTTGAAAGATAAGTCAGGTGTAACGCACTTCCTCGACATCAACCTGCTCCGACTGCAAGGGGCGAAGGAAACAGTCCAAGGGGTTCTTTATCTCGTGGAAGACAAGACGCGCGATGTCACGCTGCGTCAGGAGTTGATTGCAGCAAACGCCGCGAAAGACCAGTTCCTGGCACAATTATCTCACGAGTTGCGCAGCCCCCTCACCCCCGTGATCGCCATGGTGGGAGAGCTGGAGGCCGAACTGCCGGATTCCGAGCCCGTTAGGGAAGCGCTCGAGGTGGTTCGACGAAATGTCGAGCTGGAAGCACGGCTTATCGACGATTTGCTCGACATCACTCGCATTTCGAAAGGCAAACTCCAACTGACCTTCGAACCTATTTCAATTCACCAAATCCTCCAGCGCGCCTACGAAATATGCCGCGACGAGATTGAGGCAAAGAATCTTGAGGTGAACTTTGAACTTCGTGCCGGTCGCACATACGTGGAAGGCGATCCCGCACGCTTGCAGCAGGTCTTTTGGAACCTGATCAAGAACAGCGTCAAATTCACCCCGGAAAAAGGCCGCATTAGCATCGAAACTGTTAATCCGGTCCCTGACAAGATCGAGATACGGGTTATTGACACCGGGATCGGAATCGAGCCTGAAACGATTGGAAGAATTTTTAACGCATTCGAACAGGGACAAAGTGACATAACACGCCGGTTCGGGGGACTCGGCCTTGGTCTGACAATTTCAAAGACCATGATCGACGCGCACGGGGGACACATCCGAGTCCAGAGCCTCGGAAAAAACAAGGGTGCCATTTTTACGGTCGAACTAAACACGGTCGAAAGTCCTATTGAGCGCGACGGGCACGGAGAGGAGAAACCCACCGATCGAAAACCGGAGCCTGGTGTCGCAACTCACCGGCGCGTCCTGCTGGTAGACGATCATCACGATACCTGTCTCGGCATGAAAAGGATGCTCGAACGCCGCGGTTACCAGATCACCATCGCTCATTCGGCCGAGCAGGCAGTCGAGAAAGTGCGCACACAGGAATTCGATCTCCTCATCAGCGACATCGGATTGCCCGACCGCAGCGGCTACGAACTAATGCGCGAGGTCCGCCTCGAAAAACCCTTGCCGGGGATCGCTTTGAGTGGCTTCGGCAGCGAACAGGATGTGAACCAGGCCAGAGAAGCAGGTTTCGCTGAGCACCTGACCAAGCCGATCAATTTTGAGCGCTTGGAGAAAACCATCCAGAGCCTGTTCTCCTGACTCATGGGAATACCAATGCGCCTGCGAACTTCGCAGATGCAATTTTTGTCCGACCAAATCCCAGTTATTCGCCAGCGTGCGCCCCGACTGCGGTTTTGTCCTTTCGCTCTTCCGCTTCTTTCAATTGGCGAGAGAGCTTTTCCACCCGCTGACGCATGATTTTACCAGCCTTGAACTTGACCGTCGCACGCGGGGGAATGACGAAACTGCTGCCTGGTTGGTTAGGGTTTCGTCCGATCCGCGGCCTGGTAAGGCGTGGTAGAAATACGCCGAAGTTTCTTAATTCAACCGGAATATTATTTGCCAGACTGTCAGTGATTTTATCGAGGGTCTTTTGCACCACATCGAAGACCTGATGTTGAACCATGCCGGTCTGATTGCTTATCGACACCACGATGTCGCGCTTAGTTAATTTCGCCATATCTATTTTATTAATCGTTCCTTGTGACTCTGCCGGTGGCCAAATGAAGCACAAAAAAGCAACTTTTTGAAGCCCAGCCTTAAGGGATGCCGCGTCCCGGTGTCCAACCCCACCCCCTTGCTCTTCAAATAGAGCCTCTCGCAACCCTTCAGCTGCTGCCTTTTGGCGAACTGCGCCGTCGCCAATCTTCGCGAGGTGGCGGTGCGGCGAAATCCTCCGGAGCAATCTCATGGGCGGTGCGGAAATGGACTTTCGCCACCTCGCCCAGCGCCTGCGGCCCATTAATTTCGACAAGTTTTTTTGCAGTCTCTTTCACACTAGTTGATACGCCGCGTCCCAAACGCATACCCAGTTCCTTGCCCTTGCGTTCGAGCCAATCGATAAAGCCCTCCCGGGCGATAATCGATGCCGCCGCGACCGCGATGTCGGATTCCGCACGCGGCCGCTGCTCAAGCACAATGTTGCGCCCATGTCTCATTAATGACTCTTTGATTACACGGGCATCTGCGAACTGGTCCGATAACGACCGCGGGCAGCCCGGTTTTCGCGCCAGCAAATTCTCGATGACCCTTGCATGCCCCCATCCGAGAAGCCGGTTCAAATTCTCAAACTTCTGGTACAGTTCGTTATACTTGGCCGGACCGATCCGAACCGTTTCCACCAGACCTTGTGAAGCTTTCCGAATCGTGTCCGCCAGCGCGCGAATCCGCGCATCGGAGCTGATTCGTTTGCTGTCCACGACGCCGCCGTCGAGAAGCTTGCGCGCGATACCGCGATCAACGTAAACCCCTGCTATTACCAAAGGCCCGAAGAAATCGCCCTTGCCGCTCTCATCCACGCCGAAATGCGGCTCGAACATTTCGGGCGAGTGTACTTCCTCATAGCCGAGCTTTGCTTCCCCGAGAACCTTCGGTTCCAGCTCGAACTGCACAAATTCTTCGACACCTCTGCCTTGCACCAGAACCTTTGGCCCCTTCTCATAGACCGCCACGCTCAGTTTGTTTTTCTGCGCAAAAAAAATTGTCCACTCCTTCGGCGCGAACGCGAACCCGGATTCCTCGAGCACACTGCGAAGCTTTTTTACCTGCTCATCAGTAAGCGCGTGCGTGTATGAATTCATTGACGCCACAGATTAACACAGATGAAACACAGACCAGAACGAGTTCAGCAATCCAGCTTTAAAAAATCCGTGTTAGTCTGTGTGCATCTGTGGCTTTCCAATCGGCCGTTTTTCGTCGTTCTCTTGTTCGCTGGTATCGCGATCAGGGACGGGACCTTCCGTGGCGCCTGACTCGCGATCCATACGCAGTTCTCGTCTCCGAGTTCATGCTCCAGCAAACGCAGGTCGCCGCCGTCATCCCTTATTACCACAATTGGCTGCGCACTTTTCCCGATTTCGGTTCACTGGCGCGAGCCTCTGAAAATGATGTGCTTCGCGCGTGGCAAGGACTTGGCTATTACGCTCGTGCGCGAAATCTCCATGTTACAGCGAAAACGGTTATGCACCGGCATGGCGGAACGTTCCCGAAGGGAATCGAGCAAATGCGACGGCTTTCCGGAATCGGGAAATATACGGCTCACGCCGTCGCCACCTTTGCTTTCAATCAACCGGTTCCGATCGTCGAAGCGAACACCGGTCGCGTTTTGGCGCGACTTTTCAATTTGCGCAAGTCAATCGATTCCGGTGAAGGCCGGAAAAAACTTTGGCAACATGCAGCAAGTCTTCTTCCAAAATCCGACGCCGCGACTTTCAACTCAGCGCTTCTCGACCTTGGCGCGCTTATTTGTGTGGCTCGAAAACCGAGATGTGATGTGTGCCCGGTAAAAGCATTCTGCCGCTCAAAAAATCCGGCCGCGCTTCCCATACGGAAGTCGAGACCCGAAATGAAGCAACTTATCGAAACACACGCACTAATTGTTAGGCGTGGCCGGATTCTGCTTGAGCAATCCCATGACCGCTGGCGTGGCATGTGGATCTTGCCGCGGCTCGATCCTTCCTGCTTAAAACGGAGGAATTTTCAGCCACAACCATTGTACGAGTCGGTGTTTCCATTCACTCATCATCGGGTGACGCTTTCTGTGTATCGTCGGCTGGCGCCAAAGCGAATCGCTCCCGGACAGCAGTGGTACGGATCAATCGAGAAGGTCGCAATGCCTTCACCTCACCGACGCGCAGCGCAAACCTTGATCCAAACGCTCGTTGAACGTTGAACATTTCTCTGCGATAAGCTTTCGACGTATGCGAAGCATGACTGGATACGGTCGCGGCGAGACCGATCACGACGGCACAAAGTTTACTGTCGAACTAAACTCCGTGAACCGGAAACAAAGCGACGTCGTGGTCAATTTGCCGCGGGATCTCATTGAACTCGAGCCGCGCATTCGCCAGACAATCAACGAAAATATTTCGCGTGGTCGCACCAATGCGACGGTCAGTCTTCACAGCGGCTCGAACGGCACGCGGAAGTTAGCACTCAACACGGAACTCGCCCGTTCGTATCACGAAGCGATGCACTCGTTGCAAAAGGAGTTGAACACGCCCGGAGAGATCACCATCAACACGATCCTGCAGGCGCCCGGTGTGATGCGATTCCCGGAGGAAGCGCTGGATCCGGAAGGTACGTGGCCGGCGGTCGAACGCGCTTTGCGCGCCGCGCTCGCAGATCTGATAAAAATGCGGGAGCGCGAGGGAAAACATCTGGCCAAAGATTTGATTCATCGTCTCAAGGCGATTCGAAAAAAACTCAAGGAAGTCCGAACACTGCATCCTGATGTGGTAAAACGGTACCGCGCAGCGCTGCTGGATCGGATAGAAAAAGCCGGGCTGCCGCTGCCTAACGAAGACGAACGCGTCTTGAAAGAGATTACGTTCTTTGCCGATCGCGCTGATGTATCGGAAGAGTTGACGCGACTTGAGAGTCATCTTGCTCAATTTGCCCACCATCTGCGCAGCAAAGAGCCGGTTGGGCGCACCCTGGAATTCATCACGCAGGAAATTTTTCGCGAACTCAACACGCTCGGAGCGAAAGGGAATGATGCGGCAATCTCCCAGCGCGTCATCGGCTGCAAGGCCGAATTGGAGAAGATCCGCGAGCAAATTCAAAATCTTGAGTAGCCGATCCTCTGGCCCGAATGGACCCGATTCATGCAGCGCAACCAACGTCGATCTGTTGAAGCGAGCGTTCCCTTTGTCATGTTGAGCGAAGCGCTGCAACGAAACGCGAAGGATCAGGTCAGGCTTTCAAGCATCTCGGGCTGTTGCTTCGGGAGTCGCCAGAAAGAAGTCTGGGATTTTTCGCTACGCTCAGAATGACAATCTGATGAGATTCAGCCGGCACGGAATTCTCTTCGTCATTTCCGCTCCATCGGGCGCGGGAAAGACCACCGTGGTTCAAGCCCTGCGAAAAACCGGGAAGTTTTTTTATTCCGTCTCGTGCACAACGCGACCACCGCGGGTCGGTGAAATTGACGGCGAACATTACCGATTTCTTTCCGCTGCAGATTTTCATTCACAAATCGATGCTGGCGATTTCTTGGAACACGCGAAAGTCCACCAGGATCTTTACGGCACATTGCGGAAACCAGTCCTGGCAAATTTAAAAAATGGTCTGGACGTTCTAATCGACATTGACACGCAGGGAGCCGCCACCATCCGCAACTCTGACGATCCGGTTGTTCGGAAGGCGTTGGCGGACATCTTCATCATGCCGCCTGATATTGAAGAGTTACGGAGACGATTGATGAAACGTGGAACCGAAACGCCGCAACAGATCGAGTCGCGTCTCGCCACCGCCACACGAGAAATGGAATTATGGCGCGATTACCGTTACACTATCGTAAGCGGTTCAGTCGAAGAGGATCTTGAAAACGTCCGCAACATCATGTCTGCGGAAACGTTTTTGAGCAGGCGGCTGACGCCAAATTGATCGAAATGGCTGCGACGGAAAAAAGTCCCAAACGCAAGTTGGAGAAGGCGAGTTCGCGAAAACTGCTGCCGATTCCAACAGCAAAGAAAACCGTCGTGCTCGGCGTCACCGGATCGATCGCCGCTTACAAATCCGCAGAGCTTGCGAGCCTGTTGGTCAAACAAGGTCACGAAGTTTTCGTGGTCATGACGCACGACGCGATCGAATTCATTTCACCGCTTACCCTGCAAACGCTTTCGAAAAATCCGGTGATGACGAGCTTCTTCGACGAAAAAGAAAGTTGGCGGCCGGGACACATTGATCTTGCGGACCGCGCGAATCTGCTGCTGATCGCGCCGGCAACCGCGCAGGTGATCGCCGAGCTCGCGCACGGTCTCGCCGGTCATCCGCTCGCCGCCATCGCGCTGGCCACACGCGCGCCGATTTTAGTCGCGCCGGCGATGAACGGAAAAATGTGGGCGCACCAGGCAACGCAGGAGAACGTGGAGAAACTCAAGGGACGCGGCGTAGAATTCATCGGGCCGGAAGAAGGAATGCTGGCGTGCGGATACGAAGGACTCGGCAGGTTGTGGAAAGTGAACGAGATCGCGTTCCGCGCGGAATTTCTTCTTACCCGGCACGACAAATTGATCGCGTGACGTTTCTCATCAGCGCTGGTCCCACCCGCGAACCGATCGATCCAGTTCGTTACATCTCGAATCGTTCGTCCGGGAAAATGGGCTACGCCATCGCCGAAGCGGCATTGGATATGGGGCATGACGTGATTCTCATTTCCGGTCCGACGAATCTCGCGCCACCGCGCGACGTCAAGGTCGTTTCCGTTTCGACGAGCGACGAAATGTTCCAAGCCGTTCATCAGCACGCGGAGGATTCTGACGTTTGTGTACTCTGCGCTGCTGTGGCGGATTACAAGCCGGCCCAAGTCTCGCCCGTAAAAATCAAGAAACGCGACGAAGGAATTTCGATCGAATTAGTTCCGACGCGCGACATTCTCCAGTCGTTAGGCCGACAGGCCTCTCGTAAATTTCTTCTCGTTGGGTTCGCTGCGGAAACGGATCACCTCGAGGCTAACGCAACGAAAAAACTGCGCGAAAAGAATTGCGATATCATCGTGGCGAACGATGTGCGTATCGGAATGGAAACCGACGAAAATGAGTTGCTGATTCTGTTTCGGAATGGCGAAACGAAGAAGATTTCGCGTGCTCCAAAAAAAATTCTCGCACGTGAGCTCGTGAAAATTTTTTCAAATTTGCAACAAAAAGGTTTGACAAAAAAGATGTGATGATTACTGAAACGCACATAAGTGAAGTTCATTCCCAACTCTTCACAACGTTCCGCGCGTTGCGGATTGAAAGGGGGGAATTAGTCGATGGCAAAGAAAAAAGCAGCAAAGAAAAAAACAGCGAAGAAAAAAAGGCACTGAGCCTAACGCTGAATTAACGGCCCTGATTTTCTTCGGGGCCACAACCCTAAATTCAACCCGGGGGGAGAATTTATTTTCCTCCCGGTTTTTTTTCTGTCATTCCGAGCGGAGTCGAGGAATCTCTAATTTGCTTCCAGAGATGTCTCGACTTCGCTCGACATGACAATCGGACCATTTCCATCGTGCACTTTATATTCTTTGTGCGACGTAATGCTTCCCGATGAAGCAATACCTCGATGCAGCGGAGAACGCCGCCCGCGCCGCGGGCCAGTTGTTGCGCGAAAATTTTCAGCGGCCGCGGCGCGTTAAGGCTCTCGCGCCACATGACATCAAATTGGAGATCGATGTCCAGGCCCAGGAGTTGATCGGCAAATTGCTTCTAGACCAATTTCCCGCGCACGCACTTTATGGCGAAGAAGGAATCGCGGGAGATCAGTCGAGTGATCATCAATGGATTGTCGATCCGCTGGATGGAACCGTGAATTATTTCTACGGCATTCCTCATTTTTGCGTGTCCATCGCGCTGCGCCTGCAGCGGGAGATGGTCGTTGGCGTTATCTTTGATCCCATTCGCAACGAAATGTGGACCGGACAACGCGGCGACGTTTCGAAACTAAACGGAGCTCCGATCCATGTGAGCGATCGCGCCGAGCTCGCCGAAGCCGTTATCTCGATCGGTCTTGCCAAAACCGGTGAAACGATCAACACGAATTTTCCCCTGCTTCAGCAAATGATTCATCGCGTGCGCAAATGTCGCGTGCTTGGCAGCGCGGCGCTCGACCTGGCTTACGTGGCCTCCGGACGATTGGACGCATACATTGAAACAGGAATCAGTTTGTGGGATATCGCCGCGGGTTCGCTTCTGGTTGAAAATGCCGGCGGAACTGTTGATCTTCGCCCGCGCGAGAACATGAAAGAAAAATACAGCATCGCCGCGTTGAACGGTCTGATCGATTTGAAACTGCAATGAACGACGAATTTTTCGCGCACAAAGCGCGCTTTGGACTGCGGCGGTTTGACGCCGCTGTGACGGTTCAACGGCTCGTTAGGCTTCGCCCATGATCCGCTCCGGTATCGGTTACGACATCCATCGTTTCGCCGAGGGCCTGAAACTGGTCCTGGGAGGACTCGAGATCGCGCATGCCCGCGGACTGGAGGGACATTCGGATGCCGACGTTCTGTCGCATGCGATTGCCGACGCGTTGCTGGGCGCCATTGGCGCCGGCGACATAGGCCAGCATTTTCCAAACACCGACGAATCAATTCGCGGCATCAGCAGCATGGAGATCTTGAAGCGCGTCCGGAACGTGCTCGCAGAGAGAAACGCGCGGGTGGTTAACATTGACGCGACGGTGATCGCCGAGGCGCCGAAGCTCGCGCCGCACGCTCTGGCGATGCGAAAAAACATTGCGGCGGCAATCGGTATCAACGAATCCGATGTGAGCGTGAAAGCGACGACCAACGAAAAGCTCGGCCCAATCGGACAGGGCGAAGGCATCGCCGCAATTGCCATCGCGACTGTAGAAATGGAGCCGAAAAACTGACAGGCGAACGAGTCCTGCGGTCCGTCCCCATCAACCTAAATGGCTCTTCGCTTTCTTAATACCTACTCGCGCGAAATCGAGCAGTTCGAGCCACGCGATCCGAGCGTGCGTCCGATCAGAATGTACACGTGCGGGCCAACCGTTTATAGCCGGGCGCACATTGGAAATTTCCGCGCCTACGTCTTCGAAGATCTACTTCAACGGCAGTTGGAGTTGCGCGGCTACAACGTGCATCGCGTGATGAATATCACCGATGTGGAGGACAAGACCATTCGCGGCGCGCGAGAGGCCGGCGTTCTGCTGCAAAAGTTCACAGAACAATTCAAGGACGCCTTCTTCGAGGATGCCCAGACGTTGCGGATAAAACGTGCGGCCGAATATCCGGCAGCGACGGACCAACGGTACATCGAGCGAATGATTGAGATGATCAGTGTGCTGATTTCAAAAGGGTTCGCCTACCAGGCCGACGACAAATCTGTTTACTTTCGCATCAACAAATTTCCCGATTACGGAAAGCTCGCGCACTTTGATCTCACGCAGTTGCAATCGACAGGCCGCGTGAAGCATGACGAATACGACAAGGAACACATCGGCGATTTTGCGTTGTGGAAAGCCTGGGACGAAGCAGACGGCGAGGTAAAATGGGATTCGCCATGGGGACCAGGCCGGCCTGGCTGGCACATCGAGTGCAGTGCGATGTCCACGGCGTTGCTTGGCGATCAGATCGACATCCATTGCGGTGGCGTCGATAACATTTTCCCGCATCACGAGGCGGAGATCGCGCAGAGCGAAGGTGTGACCGGAAAGAAGTTCGTGCATTTCTGGCTGCACTGCGCGCACCTGCTGGTGGAGGGTCAGAAAATGGCGAAGTCGTTAGGTAATTTTTACACTGTGCCGGATATCGTGGCCAAAAGTTATACCGGGCGCGAGCTCCGGTACGCGCTTCTGCGAGTGCACTATCGCGTGCCGTTGAATTTCACATGGGAAGGCATGAATGAGGCACGCGAGTCGTTAGCCCGAATCGATGAGTGGCTTAAGCGGTTACGCGGAGTCGCGGAAAAAGACGATGCCCAATCCTCAACGCCAAACGCCCAACGTCCAGGCTCTGCTTTCGAAGACTCGCTCGATGACGATCTTAACATTTCTGCAGCCCTCGGTTTTCTATTTGAATCCATTCGGGAAACCAATCGCGCGATGGACCAAAACGAAATGGACGCGGTTTCGGCAAGCGCTTGGCTGGACTGGTGGAAACGGATTAACACCGTTCTTGATCTTGAAGCCGAGACTGAAGTTGCGGTTCCAGATGAAGTTGCGCAGCTCGCACAACAACGCGAGAACGCACGGCGCGAAAAGAATTGGAAACGCAGCGACGAACTGCGCCAGCAGATCTCTGCGCTCGGATGGGAGGTGCGCGATACTAAGGACGGACCAAAGCTCACCCGCGGCACCGGATCCGCGTAGCACACATTGGGTTCACTGCTCTTCGAACCTGTAATTAAACCGCTCGATCTCCGCAGCAAATCGTGCGCCCACGAATTCGCGGAGTTCGTCGTCGTAATATTTTGAATAATGGTCGCGGCTTGAGCGGTTGTATCGCGGCAGAGCTGGCGGCGGAATGCCAATCGTGTCGCACACAGCACGAAATTCGTCGGCGAGATTTTCGAACCGCATGATGCAGTCGACATTCGCGAACGGATCTCCTTCGCCATTATCGAGTCGCAAATAGTCTGCCAAGGACACCGCTTTGGAGATTATTTCGCGGAATTTTTTCCTGTTCCAAGTTTCGGGATTTTGCGTAGGCGTGAAATAATACGACACCATTCGATCCCACGGATTCCGTACACAGGTAAACTTGTAAAGATCCCGAAATTGCTCCTCCCCCAAGGCGCGGTGATACTCGTTCAGCGTCGAGTGTTTCTTGATTTTATACTTTGTACTGCGCAATCCGAAGCGCTCGATCCCGTCCTGTTCCTTTCTGAGAGCAATAAGTTGATCCTCCGAGTAATCGCGCAGGACACTCTGAATTGAGTTACCAGCTGTTTTTGGAATGTGAACGAACAAAAAACGTTTCTGCAGCGAGATCATTCCTGAGTCGCAACTCTAGGCGTGTTTTCCGCTGATGCGAGTACTCGGGGAAACAGCGACGCATATCTCCCGTTGCTTATGTCTTGCTACTAAGCCACATGCTACTTATTCTTGTTCAATTGTGAAAACAGCGCCGGTCCCCCCTGGCGGCGGGGCGGAAAGTCGCTATGAATCGTTCGCTTCGACACGTTGGTCGATGGTCCTCCAAGCGGGCAATTCGGCGACAGTCTCCGCTCACGCCTTCAATGCGCTCTCGGAACTATGCCAAATTTATTGGCGTCCCTTGTATTCCTTCTTACGCAGACAAGGATGCAATGCAGAAGATGCGCGAGATTTAATCCAGGGCTTTTTCGCTGACTTGATCGAGACTCGGGCGTACGCACGAGCTGACCGCGAGAAGGGGCGTTTCCGTTCTTTTCTCCTCGGCACACTTAAACATTACGCCGCCGATGTGCACGATCGTGG
>Ga0207678_10000782_pt1 | contig 29044 bp, 27 predicted proteins | sample KBSC63metaG_FD_184319 | JGI IMG/M metagenome (GOLD analysis project Ga0207678, IMG submission 184319) | Corn rhizosphere microbial communities from Kellogg Biological Station, Michigan, USA - KBS C6-3 metaG (SPAdes) (version 2) | ecosystem: Host-associated > Plants > Roots > Rhizosphere > Soil ... | reverse complement strand
GCGCGCCGGCGGCGGCGGGGCGTCGAACCGGTGCCGCCGTTTGCCGCCAGCAGCTCGCTCACCGAACGACCCGCCGCGTGGGAGCCGCTGCCCGGGGCCGGCTCGGGGGCCGCGCGGTGGCCGTTGCGGGCTCCGTTGTGGCCGTTTCCGTTCTGCTGCTGCTCGACGTCGGCCGGGTCGACCGGGGCCATGCCGCGGCGGGACATCGATGCGCGCTCGGCGACCATGCCCTCCCAGGCCGGGGGCTCGCCGTCCGGGCGACGGCGGCGGCCTCCGCCCGGGGGCTCCGCGGCCGCGGCAGGCACCGCCGGCAGCTGCTGCGAGTCGTCCGGCTTGCGGCGACGGCCGCCGGATCGGCCCTGGAAGTTGCGGACCGACTCCGGCAGCGTCGGGTTCGCCATCGGCGCCTCGGCCTTGGCGGCCTCCGCCGGCGCGCGGTGCGAACCACTGTGCCGGGACGACGGCTCCTCCAGGATCGGCGACATGTCGGCCCGCGAGAACTGCTCCAGCCGCGACGGGCGACGGCTGTCGGCGGCCGGGACCGGCGTGGTCGGGGGCACCACCGGGGGCAGGTCGGTGCGCGACGGCTGCCGCGGCGCCGGCTTGTTGCTCGGCACCGGCGTCGTCGGCGGGACCACCGGCGGGATGTCGGTGCGCGACGCCACGGCGTCCCGCGGCATCGGCGGCTTCGGCTCGGGCGGCTTCGGCCGGTTCGGCCGCTGGCGCTCGGCGAAGTCGTCGCGGTTCTGGAAGGCCGCGCTCAGGTCCTTGACCGGCCGGATGTCCGAACGCGACATCTCGGACGGCTTCGGCGGCGGCACGCTCGCCGCCGGACGGCCCGGCGCCGGCCGCGGCGGCTCGGGCGCCTTCCGCGGCTCGGGGCGCACGCCGTTCGGCTGGCCACCGACGCGCGGGAGGTCCGAACGGGACATCTCGACCCGCGGGATATCCGGACGCGACATCTCCACCCGCGGAATGTCCGGCCTGGACATTTCGACGCGCGGAATGTCCGGACGCGACATCTCCACCCGCGGGATGTCCGGACGCGACATCTCGACCCGGGGAATGTCCGGACGCGACATCTCCACGCGAGGGATGTCCGCACGCGACGCTTCACCGCGCGGGACGTTCGGCCGCGGAGCTTCGGGCCGCGGCATGTCCGGCCGCGGCGCCTCGACCCGCGGGATATCCGGACGCGACATCTCCACCCGCGGGATGTCGGGCCGCGACATCTCCACCCGGGGAATGTCCGGACGCGACACCTCGACGCGCGGGATGTCGGGCCGCGACACCTCGACGGGCCGGATGTCCGACCGCGACAGCTCGGCCCGGCGGGCCGGCGGCGGCTCGGGACGGCGGATCTCCGTCTTCGGCTCCGGCGGCTGCGGGCGGCGGATCTCGGTCTTCGGCTCCGACGGACGCCGGATCTCGGTCTTGGGCTCGGGCCGCGGCACGTCCCGGCGCGTCGGCTCGGCGGCCGCCTCGGGACGGCGCTCAGGCTGCTTCGCGACTTCGTCCTGCTTCGGCAGCCGCATCGGCTGGGACTCGGCCTGGCGGCGCGCCGCCTCGGCCCGCAGCTCGGCGGCCTTCAGCTCGCGCTGCGCGGCGTTCAGCGCCGGGTCGACCGGCGGCACCGGCGGACGGCGCTCGCTCAGCGGCTTCGGCCGGGCGATCTGCTGGGTGCTCTGCACGGAAACGTTCGCCGGGGCCTTCGGGACCGGCTTGCCGCCGAAGCCCTTGCCCTTGCCGAGGCCCTTGCCGTTCGCGGGCTTCCCGTTCGACGCCTTGCGGCGGCGCTCGTCGAGGACGCGGTCGATCAGCTCGGTCGGCCGCTCACCGCCGTCGGCCACCGGCTTCTTCCCGGCCATCAGCTGGGCGGGCCGCTTCTTCGGCGCGGCGTCGGGAATCATGCGGTTCTCGTCGGACAGCTTGCGCATCCGGGTCGCCTGCGCGGTCAGCGCGACGCGCTCGAGCAGCACCTCGCCGCCGAACAGCGACTGGAGGCTGTCGCGCAGCGCGGACACCTCGGCGCGCAGCGCCTCCAGCTCCTCGCGGCCCTTGGAGTCGGCCACGGAGGTCTTCTCCGCTTCCATCTCCAGCTCGTACTCGCGCCGGGCCGCGATCTCGCGTTCCAGCTCCAGTTCGTACACAGCCTGCGCCTCGGCGACCGCGTCCTCGCTCTGTGCCGCGCTCTTGCGGTACTTCACGGCGAGGAAAGCGCCGATCAGGGCAGCCCAGAGGGCCGCGACGATCCCGAGCCGGAGGTAGCGGAGATCGTCGCTGAGCACCAGTGCGAGGGTGGCTCCGATGGCGAGGACAAAGCCGACAACGAGCCACGGCCTGCCCAGTAGGCGGCCGCGCGAGTCGTCACCCACGCCGGTCATGACTGACACCGTACCTGCTCGTAATCCGAACGAGACCTACTCGGTCCAGCGAGCGGTGCGATTCCAGCGCTAACCGGTCGTCCCGCGGGTGCGCTCACGATCGTGGTCCTGCGGGGTCCGGCAGCAGTGTTCGAGCCACAAAGCCGCTGCTACCAGGGTTGCGGAGGACACCGCGCCGACCGCCGCGGAGCGCGTGTCGAGCACCGCGGCGACGAGTTCGTCACGTCTGGGAAAAAGATAGGCGAGCGCCGCGAGCCAGGCGCCCGCCATGAACGCGCCAGCGAGTGACGAAGCTTTGGCGAGGGCCACCGATCGGGCTACCCCGATCGCGCCGACGACCCGGCCGTTCTTGATGCGCGACCGGATCGAGAAGGCGAGAACGACCTCGATCACGGCGAGCACAGCGAAGGTGACGCCGGCGAGCAGCGGCAGCTGCGGCAGCGAGCCGTAGGCCGTCTGGAAGAGCAGGTAGCCGAGGCCGAGGCCGAGCAGCCCGGCCACCACCAGGTCGCGGGGCCGGGTGAAGTGCATGTCCCAACCGTACCGTGGGAGGGTTGACTCTCCACCGACTGGAGAGTTCATCATGCGTTTTGTGGGCACCACCGCAACCTTCACCATCGGCGAGCTGTCCCGGCGGACCGGCCTGCCGGTCAAGACCATCCGCTTCTACTCGGACGAAGGCCTCCTGCCCCCGACCGAGCGGACGGACGCCGGCTACCGGCTCTACGACGCGGCGGCGATGGCCCGCCTGGAACTCGTCCGCACGCTGCGGGAGCTGGGTCTGGGCCTCACCGACGTCTCCGCCGCACTGGCCCAGCCGACGACCGTCGGCGAACTGGCGGTCCGGCACGTCGAGGCGCTCGACGAGCAGATCCGGCGACTGCGGCTGCGCCGGGCGGTGCTGCGCGCGGTGGCCAAGCGCAATTCCGAACTGGAGGAAGTGAAACTGATGAACCGTCTCGCGTCGATGTCCGACGAAGAGCGCAAGCGGCTGGTCGACGAGTTCTGGGACGAAATGGTCGCCGGGCTCGACGTCGACCAGGAGTTCTACCGCCGGATGCGCGCGGGCAAGCCGGAGCTGCCCGACGACCCGACGCCGGAGCAGCTCGAGGCCTGGATCGAGTTCGCCGAGCTGGTCCAGGACCCGGACTTCCGGGCCCTGATCCGCCGCATGAGCGAAACCCAGGCCAAGCAGATCGAGGACGGCGAGTTCCAGCAGCCGGCGGAGGCCTGGCAGCAGAACTGGCCGGTCTGGGTCTCCCGTGCGGAGGAGGCTGTGGCGGCAGGCGAATCGCCCAAGTCGGAGACAGGGCAAACGCTTGCGGCCGACCTGGCGGCGGCCTCTGCTCGCGACGACCAGGACCCGGCGTCGCCGGAGTTCCGCGCCGAGCTGGCGGACCGGTTCGCGATGAGCGGCGACCCGCGCGCCGAGCGCTACTGGCAGCTGCTGGCGACGATCAACGGCTGGCCCCCGATCCCCACGGCCCAGCCGGCGGTGCGGTTCATGATCGACGCCCTGCGCGGCTGACCGCACCGGAACGACAGCTCGGCGACGAACCAGCGGTGATCCGTAACGGTCACCCCCGGTTCACCGATGAGTCACCTTTCCGACCTCGGAAACCACGGCTCGGCTCACCTCGGCACGGACTTCGGCTTGGCCTTTTCAGCCCTCGGCCGCTCGGGGGACCCCCGGTTTCAACGTTACTCGCGGGGACCGACAGTTCCGGGGCCGCGCAGCCGAGTTGTCCACAGGGTCCCCACGTTGTCCACAGGGGTCCACCCCGACAAGCCGCGGCGTCAGCGCAGTTCGAGGTCCGTCCGGCGGACCGTGGCCACTTCGTCCGCCGGGCGGGCCTTCAGCAGCGCAGCGATCGGGCCGTGGCCCGGCAGGACCGCGTCCGGGGCGATCTCCACCCACGGCACCAGCACGCTGGCGCGGTCCGGCGTTCCCGGGTGCGGCAGCAGCAGCTCGGGGTCGGCGGACGTCACGCCCTCCACCGTGACCACGTCGACGTCCAGGGTGCGCGGGCCCCAGCGCAGCTCGCGCACCCGGCCGGCCGCCTGCTCTGCCGCCTGGCCCGTCCGCAGCCACGCCCAGTGGTCGCGCGCCGGGTCGTCGACGACGCAGACCGCGTTGAGGAAGTCCGGCTGGTCCTCGACTCCCCACGCCTTCGTCTCGTACACGCTCGACACCGCGACCAGCGCCGGCCGGACCGCGTCCAGCGCCAGCTGCAGGAAGCCCAGCCGGTCACCGAGGTTGGAGCCGAGCGAGAGGACCGCGCGGCTCACCGGTCGCGCCGGACCGTGACGGCCACGTCGTCGAACGTCAGCGGGATCGGCGCGGACGGCTTGTGCACCGTGACCTCGACCGCGCCCAGGCGCTCGTCGCGCATGACCTCGTCGGCGATCCGGCCGGCGACGCTCTCGATGAGGTCGTACGGCTCGCCCGCGACGATCCCGGCCGCCAGCTCGGCCAGCTCGCCGTAGTGCAGGGTCATGGTCAGGTCGTCCGACGCGGCGGCGGGCCCGAGGTCCAGCCACACGGTGATGTCGACGACGAACTCCTGGCCGTCCCGCTTTTCGTGCTCGAACACGCCGTGGCGCCCGAACACGCGCAGGCCGGTCAGCGTGATCCGGTCAGCCATCCGTCCTCCAAGCGGCGGCCACCGCGACCGCGTCCAGCGACGCCCCGACCTCGTGCACGCGCACGCCCCACGCCCCGGCCGCCGCGGCGAGCGCGGAGATCGCGGCGGTGGCGTCCTCACGGCCGTCCGGCGACCGCGGCGTTCCGTCCTCATCGGACAGGAGACGGCCGAGGAACCTCTTGCGCGAGGCACCGACGAGCACCGGGAAACCCAGTGACAGCAGCGAACCCAGCCCACGCAGCAACGCCCAGTCGTGCTCGGCGTTCTTCGCGAAACCCAGCCCGGGGTCGAGCACGATCGCGCTCTCGGCGACCCCGGCGACGAGCGCTTCGTCCACTCTGGACAACAGCTCGGCCCGGACGTCGGCGACGACGTCTTCGTACTTCGCGAGCGCCTGCATGTCCTTGCTGTGCCCGCGCCAGTGCATCAGCACCCACGGCGCCCCGGTCTCCGCGGCGACGCGCGCCATGTCCGGATCGGCGAGCCCGCCCGAGACGTCGTTGATGATGCGCGCCCCCGCTTCGAGCGCCGCGGCGGCGACGGCGGCACGCGTGGTGTCGACCGACAACGCGATCCCTTCGGCGGCCAGCGTCTTGATCACCGGCAGCACGCGCTGCAGTTCGGTCTCGCCGTCCACCCGGGACGCCCCGGGCCGCGTCGACTCGCCGCCGACGTCGATCAGGTCGGCCCCGCGCACCCACATCTCGCGCGCGTGCTCCAGCGCCTGATCGAGCCCGAGGTAGCGGCCACCGTCCGAAAAGGAGTCGGGGGTCACGTTCAGCACGCCCATCACGACGCACCGACCGGGAGCGGGAAGCCCCACGTTCACCGGCGCGCCTTGATCAGATCGAGCGCCTCCGCCCGCGAAGACGGCGAGTTCTTCAGCTGCCCGCGGACAGCGGAGGTGGTGGTGCGCGCGCCGGGCTTCCGGATGCCGCGCATCGCCATGCAGAGGTGCTCGGCCTCGACGACGACGATCACGCCGCGCGGCTCGAGCTTGCGGACGATGGCGTCGGCGACCTGGGACGTCAGGCGCTCCTGGACCTGGGGCCGCTTGGCGTAGAGGTCGACGAGCCGGGCCAGCTTGGACAGCCCGGTGACCTTCCCGGCGGCGTTCGGGATGTACCCGACGTGCGCGACGCCGTGGAAGGGCACCAGGTGGTGTTCACACTGGCTGAACATCGGGATGTCGGTGATCAGCACGAGCTCTTCGTGGGACTCGTCGAAAGTCCGGTCCAGGACCGAGTCCGGCTCGGTGTACAGGCCCGCGAACATCTCCTTGTACGCCCGGGCGACCCGGGCGGGAGTGTCCTTCAGACCGTCCCGCTCCGGGTCTTCACCACAAGCCAGGAGAAGCTCGCGGATCGCCTTTTCCGCCCGGTCGTGGTCGAAGACCGGGCGGTCGGCGTCACTGGGGTTTTTCGGGACCGTCCACGTCACGACGCTCCCCCTCGCTCTGCTGCTTGCCGCCGGCTTGGTCGGCGAACCAGCCGTGCTCACGAGGGCGTTCTTCACCGCCGGGCCGCCACGACTGGCCCGGCTGACCGCCCGGCGAGGTCGCGGGCGTCCAGCCCGGAGGGGCACCGTAGTTCGGCGGGCCGCTCTGGCCTGCCGGGCCGCCCGGCTGCTGGCCGCCGTAGGTCTGCGGCCAGTGGGCCGTGCCGTTGGGGCCACCGTTCGGGCCGCCGTAGGGACGGCCGCCGTTCGGGTAGGCACCCGGCGGGGCGTACGGGTTCGCGTTGGGGTCGACCGGGGACGGCGACGGGTACGGCGGACCGCCCGGCAGGTCGCCCGCGCCCTGCGCCGTGCCGACCGGGGTCGGCTCCGGCTTGAGGACCGGCTTCTCCTTCTCCGGCGGCGGCCACGGCTCGCCGCGCTCCATCGCCAGCTCGCCCGGGGTCTTGATCGGCGGCTTGTCCGACGGCGTCCGCTCACCGAACTCGTTGAACACGGTGATGTGCGGGCGCTTCTCGACCGTCGCGAAGATCCGCTCCAGGTCCTTGCGGGTCAGCGTCTCCTTCTCGAGGAGCTCGATGACCAGCTCGTCGAGCACGTCGCGGTAGGTGTTGAGCACGTGCCACGCCTCGGTGTGCGCCGTCTCGATGAGCTTGCGCACCTCCTCGTCGATCTCGTGCGCCACCTCGAGCGAGTAGTCCGCCTGACGGCCCGCCGAGCGCCCGAGGAACGGGTCGCCCTGCTCCTGGCCGTACTTGACCGCGCCGAGCCGGGCGCTCATGCCGTACTCGGTGACCATCGCGCGGGCGATCTTCGTCGCCTGCTCGATGTCGGACGAGGCGCCGGTGGTCGGCTCGTGGAAGACGAGCTCCTCCGCCGTGCGGCCACCCATCGCGAAGACCAGCCGCCCGATCATCTCGGAGCGGGTCATCAGGTCCTTGTCGTCCTCGGGGACGAGCAGCGCGTGCCCGCCCGTGCGGCCGCGCGGCAGGATGGTCAGCTTGTAGACCGGTTCGATGTCCGGCATCGCCCACGCGGCGAGCGCGTGCCCGCCCTCGTGGTAGGCCGTGATCTTCTTCTCCTTCTCGGAGATGATCCGGCTCTTGCGGGCGGGGCCGCCGACGACGCGGTCGACAGACTCCTCCAGCGCCACGTCGGTGATCACGTGCCCGTTCTGGCGGGCGGTGAGCAGCGCGGCCTCGTTGAGCACGTTCGCCAGGTCGGCGCCGGACATGCCGACGGTCCGCTTGGCCAGGCTGGTCAGGTCCGTGCCCTGGGCGATCGGCTTGCCCTTGGCGTGCACCTCGAGGATCGCCTTGCGGCCGCGCAGGTCGGGCGCGGACACCGGGATCTGCCGGTCGAACCGGCCGGGGCGCAGCAGCGCCGGGTCGAGGATGTCGGGCCGGTTGGTGGCCGCGATCAGGATGATGCCGCCGCGGGCGTCGAAGCCGTCCATCTCGACGAGCAGCTGGTTCAGGGTCTGCTCGCGCTCGTCGTGGCCGCCGCCGAGGCCGGCACCGCGCTGGCGGCCGACCGCGTCGATCTCGTCGACGAAGATGATGCAGGGCGCGTTCTGCTTGGCCTGTTCGAACAGGTCACGGACGCGGGAGGCACCGACACCGACGAACATCTCGACGAAGTCCGAGCCGGAGATCGTGTAGAACGGCACGCCGGCCTCGCCGGCGACGGCCCGCGCGAGCAGCGTCTTGCCCGTACCCGGCGGCCCGTAGAGCAGCACGCCCTTCGGGATCTTCGCGCCGAGCGCCTGGTAGCGCGCCGGGTTCTGCAGGAAGTCCTTGATCTCGTACAGCTCTTCGACGGCCTCGTCGGCGCCCGCGACGTCCCCGAAGGTCGTCTTGGGCATGTCCTTGTTCAGCTGCTTGGCCTTGGACTTGCCGAAGTTGAGGACGCGGTTGCCGCCGCCCTGGGCGTTGTTCATCATCCACATCAGCAGGCCCAGGACGAGGGCGAGCGGGATGGCGAAGATGAGGATCTGCGTCAGCACGCCCTGCTGGGTCACCTTGGTGGTGAACTTGATCGGGTGTGCGCCCGTGTTCGCCGCGATCAGCTCGTCGTAGATCGGACGGGCGGCGAGCGCCGGGAACTGCGAAACGATCTGGGTGACCTGCTGGCCGTCGACGTCGATGGGCTTGGTCAGCAGCAGCTTGAGCTGCTGTTCCTTGTCCTCGAGGCTGGCTTCCTTGACGTTGTTCGAGGTGATCTGGGAGTTCGCCACCGAGATGGGTGCCTGGGTGTACCCACGATCACTGTCGAAGATCGTGTTGTACGCGAACAACGCCAGCAACCCCGCGACGATCCACAGCAGTGGGTTCCTGAGCACGCTCTTCCGGTTCATACGACTCGGCCCTGGTGGCCTCGACCCTCCCTGGTTGGGCGGCTCCTGTGATACCCGCCATGACGATCTTGACAACCCGTGGTGCCTGGACACCTGCTCATCAGGGTACCGCCCGCTGCCGCGTTCATCCCCTGTGAGCCTCTCGCAGGTCAACGGGCGATACCGCGCCCGGGTTCCCGGCCGGGCCCGACGAGGCCACGCTAGCGCGTGCCGTCGGACACACTGTTCACCATCTCGCCCAGCCGGGTGCGCAGCGTGGCCGGGTCGGCCGGGGCGACGGTGATCCACTCGCGCCCGTCCGTACCTGCGCGGGAAAGGCTCAGGTAGCGCCCTGTCGCGGTGTCGAACCAGGCCAGCACCCGGGACCGTTGCTTGGCCCCGACCTGCGAACGGCTGTTCGCTGCCAGCTGACCGCCGCGCTGCCGGGGCTGGCCGGCGAGGCGGCCGTAGGCCTCGCGCGGATCGGCCGTGAGGCGTTCGCTCAGCGGTGTCCGGCGGCCCCGGCCCCGGCGTTTGTCTTCTTCCTCACCCGGCGACGACGGCAGCGACACGGGCACCCGGATCGGCGCCGTGTGCAGGGCGTCGTCCAGTGGGAGTGTGACCGATGCCTCGCTGCCGCGCGGGCCGGCGGGCAGGATCCCGACGACGGCCGAGACCAGGCCGTCCGGCGGGACGTCCCGCAGCCAGATGCCGTCGGCGTCCTGGACCACCAGGACGCCCTTGGTCTCGTCGGCCGCCGCGAGGACGCTGACCGTCGGCGCCTGGAACTGCGGGATGTGCAGCGCGTCGATGGTCAGCGGGGCGAAGGCCATCAGGTGCAGGGCGTCTTCGATCGGCGGTGCAAGCCTGCCGTGTGAGTCGCGGATGCCACGCGCTTTCAGCTCGACGTCGGTGCGGTGGCGCAGCGAGACGCGCTCGTCCTCGGTCGCGCCGTGCGACCGGACGATCAGCGGGTACGGCAGCTCCCCGACCCGCGCCGACTCCCAGAGGAAGTCGAACGCCAATGGCGAGAAGAACTCTTGCATCATCACTCTCCCGGATCGGACTCTTGCTCAGCGTAGCCCGCACCACCGACAAAACCGGATCGTTCCGGCAGCAGGCTGGGCACGTCCGAAGAACCCGGTCCGATCCTTCCAGAGGCCCGGGGATCAGACCGCGCTGGTCGTCGCGGCTCCCGCGAGCATCTCGCCGAGGCGGTGGCGCAGCGTGGCGGCGTCCGCGGGGGCGATCGTGATCCAGTCCCGCCCGTCGCGGCCGGGGGTGGCCTGGGTGAGGTAGCGCCCGGTCTCGGTGTCGAACCAGCCCAGGACCGGCGTGCGGGTGCGCCCGCCCATGCGGGTGCGGGCGTTCGCGCCGATCTGGCCGCCGCGCAACCGCGGCTGGGCCAGCAGCCGGGCCAGTGCCTTGCGGTCCTCGTCGGCCGACGCGCGCTCGTCGCCGTTGCCCCGGCGCTGGTGGAAGTCACCGCCGGTCAGCTGCTCCCGCGGAACGGTGATCGACTTCTCCGTGCCGCGCGGGCCACCGGGGAGCAGCGAGACGATCGCGCTCGCGAGCCCGTCGGCCGGGCACGGCTGCAGGTGCAGGCCGCGGGTGTCCTGCACGGCCAGCAGGCCCAGGCCGCCCCGCACGCCGGCGACCGAGAGCAGCGGTTCGGCGTCCAGGGCGATCAGCTGGATGGCGTCCAGGCTCAGCTCGGGCTGGGCCAGCACGCCGAAGTAGTCCTCGATGTGCGGCTCGGGCCGGCCGCGGCCGTCGGCGAGACCACGCGCGGTGAGCCCTTCCAACGTGCGGCGACGCAGCATCGCCCGCTCGTCGACGGTCGCGCCGTGCGAACGGATGCGCAGCGGGTACGGCAGCTCGCCCAGCCCGGCGGACTCCCACAGGAAGTCCACCTCGACCGGGGTGAGCAGCTCAGCGTTCGGCATCGAGCCACCCCCAAAGGAAACCGGGCCGGGCACACCGTCGGTGTGCCCGGCCCGAAGGATCAGCGGTCTTCGTCGTCCCCGGACCACGCGCCGATGACCGGCGGCGGGGTCGCCTGGTTCGCGCCGAAGGCCTCGTCCGGGTCCGCCTCGATGAGGAAGGACGCGTGTGTGTGCTCCTCGTCCTGCTCCGGCTGGGCGCCCTGCGGGGCCATGCCGCCCATGCCCGGGCTCATCGGCGGCGGGGTCTGCCCGCCGATCGTGCCCGCGGACGAGACGAGACCCTGCTGCGGCCCCTGGGCCGAAGCCGCGCTCTGGCCCTGGCCCTCGGCCGCCGCCAGGCTCGTCTCGTTCTCGGACTTCGCCCCGGACTTGCTGCCCGCGCCCAGCGCCCGCGACGCCAGCGCGCCGAGACCGCCGGCCACGCCACCGATGCCGAGGCCCATGCCGATCTTGCCGAGCGGGTTGCTGCCACCGGGATGCCCGCCACCAGGGGCGACGCTGCCCGCGCCGGTGGCGGTGCCCGCACCGCCGACCGAACCGCCGGCGCCGTCGCTGCCGAGCGCGGCCGCGTCCGGGCCGAAGCCCGCGCCCGGCACACCGCCGTGGACCCCGTTCGGGCCGGCGACCCCGGCGTGCTGCGCGCCGAACGCGCCGCCGTGACCGCCGAAGCCCGCGCCGCCGGAGGCGAAGATCGCGTCACCCGCGCCGGGCAGCCTGTCCACCGAGCCCGTGCTGCCGACGCTGTTCACCGCGTTGAACGAGATGGAGTTGTGCGACGCCGTCGGCTTCATGCCGAGCGACTCGGGGCCGAAGCTCGGGGTCGAGTTGTCGACCTCGCTCATGGCCTGGGTGTAGGCGTTGAACATCGCGACCTGCTGCGCCTTGACGCTGTTGGCCTGGTCGAACGCCGCCTTCTGGTCGACGGTCATCTCCGCCGCGCCTGCCGCCAGCGCCGCCCCCATGTTCAGCTTCGGGTCGTACTCGAGGGGCGGCGGCATCTTGCTGACCTTCTCGGCCGCCGTGGCCTGCCGGCCGAGCCGGTCGGACATCGTGTGCGCGGCCTCGGAGGCCTGCGAACCGGAGTTGGCGATGGCCACCAGCGCACCCTGCGCACCGGCGGCACCCTTGCCGACCCACGCGTTGCCCAGCTCGGAGATCGCGTTGTACAGGTGGTCGGATGCCTGCTTCAGCTCGTTGCCGTGGTGCGCCCAGGCGTGCCCGGTCGTGGTGGCCGTGCCGGGGTCGTTGTTGTTGGTCGCGCTCTTGTACAGATCTTGGCTGGTCTTCCCGTCCCAGTTCGGCGGGTCGGTGATCGCGCGGTCGTCGCCGATGTCGAAGCCGTCGGACCGGCCGCGGGCGTTCTCGACGATGTTCTGCGACGCCGAGTTGCCGCCGAGCGGGACCAGCGAGCCCGGGTCGTTCGCCGACGGCTGATCGTTCTGGTTCGGAGCCATGACTACGAGTTCCCCTCTGGACTCAGGCGTTACGGAACGGGTCGGCCGCGGCCTGGTCGATCTCGTGGTACCGGGCCATCGCCGTGACGATGCCTTCTTCGGCGTCGGAGTACTGCTGGAGCAGGTTCTGCAGCGCGGCGGCGTAGGAGTCGCCGCCGCCGTCCGCGCGCTGCACGAACTTCTCGGCCATCGCGTGGCCGACCGGGTTGTCGCCGAGCTTCGGCGGCTGGGCGAGCGTGCCCGCGCCGGCGAGCAGGGTCTCGACCGCGTCCTTGCCGGTGCGGATCTTGTTCAGCACGGCCTGCGCGGCGTCGGGGTCGATCCCGACCTGACCCGCCGCGGCCGCGGCCTTGAAGGCGTTCGCGTCGGCAGCGCTGCTGTTCGCCATCTGCACTCTCTCCCGTTCCCCCGACCCGGTCACCGCGGGCACGAATGGTCTTCGCATAGGTTAACGCACGTGATCAGAGCCTATGACGCATTCCGCGAAGCCGGGGTTCCGCAGATCCGGTAGTTGCGCCGAACGGTTGGCTCAGGACGTGTAGACCTTAGGGTCCAGGGTGCCGATGTAGGGCAGGTCCCGGTACCGCTCGGCGTAGTCGAGGCCGTATCCGACGACGAACTCGTTGGGGATGTCGAAGCCGATGTACTTCACCGGCACGTCCACCTTCACCGCTTCCGGCTTGCGCAGCAGCGAAACGACTTCGAGCGACGCGGGGTTGCGGCTGGCGAGGTTCTTCAGCAGCCACGACAGCGTCAGGCCGGAGTCGACGATGTCCTCGACGATCAGGACGTCCCGGCCCGCGATGTCGCGGTCGAGGTCCTTGAGGATGCGGACGACGCCGGACGACGACGTCGCCGACCCGTACGAGGACACGGCCATGAATTCCAGCTGCGTCGGCAGCGGCAGCGCGCGGGCGAAGTCGGTCATGAACATGACCGCACCCTTCAGGACGCCCACCAGCAGGAGTTCGCCCTGCCCGTTGGCCGGATAGTCGGCAGCGATCTGCTCCGACAGCTCCGCGATCTTGTCCTTGATCTGCTGCTCGGTGACGAGCACGGAGGCGATTTCGCCCTCGTACACGGGTCATTCCCCTCGGGTGGTGGGTTGGGAGATGACGCAGAGCCTGCCATGCGTCCGGCGTGCTTCCAAGTTGCCCGGCAACCAGACGCCGCCCTGACCGCGCCACCGGGCGACGAGCGCGTCGACCGCGCGGAGGTGGGCGTCCGTGAGTTCGCGCACGTCCGACGCCAGTAGCCACCTGCGAAGAACCCGCCGCCGGACCGCCGCGGGCTCGGGTGCCAGGACACCCACATCCAGCCCATCGGGGCCGCCCGCGCGGGTGAAGATCGTGTCCGCCACTGTGTCGAGCGCCTCATTGTCCTCGCGCAGCTGCGCGGCCGTACGGGCGAGCGCGGCGGCCACTCCGCCGTTGAGGACGTCTTCCAGGAGCGGCAGGACTTCGGTGCGCAGCCGGACGCGGGTGAAGCGCGGTTCGGCGTTGTGCGGGTCCTCCCAGGGCTCGACGCCGAGTTCGGCGCAGGCGGCCCGGGTGGTGGCCCGTGCGACGGCGAGCAGCGGCCGTCCCCACGGCGGGTCGTGCGGCCGCATCCCGGCGACGCTGCGCGGGCCGGAACCGCGGCCGAGGCCGAGCAGCACCGTTTCCGCCTGGTCGTCGAGGGTGTGGCCGAGCAGCACGAGACCGTGGCCGGCGAGCGTCCGGTAGCGGGCCTTGCGCGCGGCGGCTTCCGGGCCGCCCGGCCCGGCGACGTCGGCCCGGCGCACCTCGGCTTCGTCGACGCCGAGAGCCTTCGCGGCAGCGGCCGCGTCGAGCGCGACCTTCGCCGAGCCCTCCTGCAGGCCGTGGTCGACGACCAGTGCGCGGACGACGTGCCCGCGGCGGTGCCCGGCGTACGCGGCGGCCTCGGCCAGCGCGAGCGAGTCCGCGCCGCCGGAGACCGCGACGCACAGCTCGGGCGGCACCTCGACGGTGTCCAGGAAGGCGCGGACGGCCCGGCGGACGGCCGCGACCGCCGGCCCGGTCATCCGTGCAGGCGCCGGACCCACGCCGCCGGGTCGGAGATCTCGGCGCGCGACGGCAGGGTGTTCGGCGACCGCCAGACGGCGTTGAAGCCGTCCATGCCGACGGCGTCCACCACGTGTTTCGTGAACTTCGCGCCTTCTTCGTACTGACGGATCTTCGCGTCGACGCCGAGCAGCGCGCGCAGCAGCCGGTCGAAGACGCCGCCGCCCTTGCGCCGGGCGGTGAACCGCGCGCGGATCTTGTCGACGCTCGGCACGACCTGCGGCCCGACGGCATCCATGACGTAGTCCGCGTGCCCCTCCAGCAGCGTCGAGAGCGCCAGCAGCCTGTCGAACACCGCGCGTTCCTTCGGCGACTGGAGCAGCTCGGCCAAGTTGAGCTTCGGGCCCTGCTTGATCGCCTCGGGCAGCCGGCCGAAGAGGTCGGACAAGCTGTCGGTGCCTCCGCCCGCGAGGCCGGAGACGAGCCGCTCGACCTCGTCGGCGAAGTAGTCGCGCAGCCACCTGACCGCGGTGAACTGGAGCCGGTGGGTGCACTCGTGCAGGCAGACCCAGAGCCGGAAGTCGCGGCCGGGCACGTCCATCGCCTGCTCGGCGGCGACGACGTTCGGCGCCACCAGCAGCAGTGTGCCCGCGCGCTCGGGGCCGCCGAAGGGGTCGTACTGGCCGAGCACGCGGCTGGCGAGGAACGCGAGCACCAGCCCGGTCTGCACGCCGGCGCCGCCGGCCAGGATCGGCCCGAGCGGCCCGCCCTGCTGCGGCAGCGCCCGTCCGGTCAGCGCGTCCAGCCCGGCCGCGGCCGACCGCACCCAGCCGGGCCGGTCGACGACCTCGCCGGGCAGCAGCGGCAGGTCGAGCCCCAGGTTCGTCAGCTGCCGCACGTGCCCCTCGGCCTCGACGGTCAGCTCGCGCAGGTCGGTGACGGCTTCTTCGGCCCGTTCCCGCGGCACCTGCGGGCCGCCGCGCACCAGCAAGGCGCCGGTCTGCGCGGCGATCGCCCAGTCGACCATGGGCCGGGTCTGCGTTTCCTGACTCACCCTTCCGACGCTACCCGGCCCGGCGCGGGTTTCCGGCCACGATCTTCGTACGGTTCGGCGTCCGCTACGCGCAGCCGCACTTGCGGAGGCCCGTCGCGAGGGCGTCGATGGCGTCCCGGCCGGATTCGGTGTCGGAGCCGTTGGACATGAACGCGAACACCAGCACCCGGCCGTCCTGGTCGAGGACCAGCCCGGCGAGGGTGTTGACGCCGGTGAGCGTGCCCGTCTTGGCCCGCACCCAGCCGCGGCCCGCCTGCGACGCCGCCGTGTCGAACCGCTTGTCGGCGAGGGTGCCCGAGCCGCCCGCGACCGGGAGACCGGCCAGCACGGGGCGCAGCTTCGCCGTGTTCGGGTTCTTGCCCTCCTGCGCTGCCGCGGCCGCCAGGAGCTCGGTCAGCAGCCGCGCCGGGATGCGGTTCAGCGAGGAGATGCCGCTGCCGTCGGACAGCTCGACGCCCGAGACGTCGAAGCCGTGGTCCTTCAGGACCTTGATGGTCGCCCTGGCGCCGCCGGCGTAACTGGCCTCCTCGCCGTTCGCGAGCGCGACCTGCCGGGCGACCGCCTCGGCGAGGACGTCGTCGGACAGCTCCATCAGGTCGGACACCAGCTCGGTCAGCGGGGCCGACTTGACCTCGCCGAGCACCTTCGCGTCCTTGGGGGCGGTCGCCTGGCCGCCCGCCGAAGCCCCCAGCTTCGAGGCGATCGACTGGGCGAGCGCGCTGCCCGCGTTCGCCGTCCGCTGCGAGTTGTTGTCCTTGGGGTTGATGCGGCCGCCGTCGGCCATCACGGGCGACATCTGCGTCGCGTAGGTCGACGGCGCGTCGCCGGCCTCCCAGCCGGGCGCGGTCGTCGCTCCCTTGAACAGCGACAGGTCGACCTGGACCTTCTTGACGCCCGGCGCGGCCTTCTTGACCTGCGCGACGAGGTCGTCGACGTGCGCGGCGCCCGGGTACAGCGGGGAGTCGGTGCCCAGCGGCAGGTTGGTGATCGTGGTGTCGCCGCCGCCGACCAGGATGACCGTGCCCGGGTCCGCGCCCTGCACGATCTTGGTCGACAGCCGCAGGTTGTGGTCCAGCGAGAGCAGCGCGGCCGCGGACGTGAGCACCTTCGTCGTCGACGCGGGCGTCACCGGCGTCGCCGAGTTGCGGTCCCACAGGACGGTGCCGGTCACCGGGTCGACCACGCTGGCGGTGAGCTGCCCGAGCGCGCCGCTCCCGGCCGCCGAGGCCAGTGCGGACTTGACGCCGTTCGCGGTCGGCGGCGTCCCGGCCGTGGCCGGGCCCTGCAGCTGGCGCGTGGCGACGGCGGGCGACGGCGGGTCGCCCTTGGGCGCGTTCGGCGCCCACGGCAGGGCCAGCCGGTTGGCCACCTTGGGCGTCGCCGCGGCGACCCCACCCCCGGCCAGCACCAGGAGGACGACGACGACGAGCGCGATCAGCTTGCCCTTGCGCCGCTTCTTCGGCGGCTCCTCGGCGGACGGCGCTTCGGCCGCCGAGGGCACCGGCGGCTCGGCCGGCGGCTCGTTGCGCGGCTGGTCGGTGCGCGGCTGGGGCTGCTGCTGGTCGTTGCGGAGCTGGGGCTGTTGCTGGAAGACGCCGGGGAACTGGGTGGGCCGTTCGATCCCGACGGTCGCTTCGGCGTCGAACCGGCGGCCGTCCGGCTCGATCCGCTGCGGCCGGGCCAGCGACCCGGCGGACGCCGACGGCACCAGCCCGCGCGGCGGCTCCGGCGGCAGCGCGGGACGGCGGTCGCCCGGCTCGGCCGGACGGTCGCCGGTGCGGTCCTCCTGCAGCTCGATGCGCTGGCTCCAGGGCGCGGTGGGCTGCGGCGGGGCCTCCGGCTCTTCGTGGCCTTGCTTGTCATGACGCTGTGCGGTCACGCGGTTCAGCTGCTCTTCACGGCGCTGCTGTTCCTCGCGCCAGTGCTGCAGCTCTTCGCGCCACGGCTGCGACGGCTCCTCCGGCTTCGGCTCCTCGCGAGGCGGCCCGTGCCGCTCGACCGGCACCACCGGCACCGGCCCGGACGGCTTCACCTCGATGTACTGGGTGCTCTCCCCGGCCGGCGCGGGCTTCGGCTCGGCCTGGATGTACCGGGTGCCCTCTTCGGCGGACTCGGCCGGCCGGCCCGGCCCGGCCGGCTTGGCCGCCGGGGGCTGCGGCGGTGTCGGATCCGGCTGCTCGGCCTGGATGTACTGGGTGCCTTCGTCGGCAGGCTTCGCTACCGGGTCCTGCCGGCTCGGCGCGCGGCTGCCGAGGCGGTCGGCGAGGTCCTGCTTGGCGGGCGGCGGCGGAGGCGGAGCTTCCTCCGCCGGGGCGTTGAGGCCGGGGATCGGCTCGGGCGGGACGTTCGGCGCGAACCACGATCCCTTCGGCGCTTCACTGCCTGTGACCTTGGGCACGCCCGAGCTCTCCCGGCCGGCCTTCGGCGGGTCCGGCAGCGCCATCGGAGTGGTCTCCCGCGCGGCCGACGACGAGCCGTCTTCGTCCGACGAAGGCCACATCGGCTGGTCGTTTTCCGGCACCCACCACTCCTTCTCACCTGCCCCCGTAGGGGCCAAGCTCACATGCCGTGTGGCCGACATCGATGCGGCCCCCCGGCAGGGCGTAGTCCACACTAGGAGACGTCAAGACAGTCATGAAGGTTGCCGCCCGCGACGTGCGGGCTGTGACATCCGGGGCTCGGCCCCGGGCCGGGGGCTCCGCCACCCGGACCCCCGAAAAACAGGTAAACCGGATCTGAAGAAGCAGCGAGGACGGCGTGGAGTTCGACGTCACGATCGAAATCCCCAAAGGGGAGCGCAACAAGTACGAGGTCGACCACAAGACCGGCCGGATCAAGCTGGACCGGACCCTGTTCACGGCCACGCAGTACCCGGCCGACTACGGGTTCATCGACGACACCCTCGGCCAGGACGGCGACCCGCTCGACGTGCTCGTCCTCGTCCAGGAGCCGACGTTCCCGGGCTGCCTGATCCGCTGCCGCGCGATCGGCATGTTCCGGATGACCGACGAGAAGGGCCCGGACGACAAGGTGCTCGCGGTCCCGACCAACGACCCGCGCCTGGAGCACCTGCGGGACATCCACCACCTGAACGAGTTCCACAAGCTGGAGATCCAGCACTTCTTCGAGGTCTACAAGGACCTCGAGCCCGGCAAGAGCGTCGAAGGCTCGTCCTGGGTCGGCCGCACCGAGGCCGAGGCCGAGATCGCCCGCTCGTACGAGCGCGAGACCGACCGCCTGGCCAAGGAAGAGGCCAACGGGACCGGTCACTGACCTGCGGAAAGGCCCCCTCGGAAGTTTTCCGAGGGGGCCTTTTTCATGCGGTCAGTGCGCCAGTGCGAGCGCCGGGGCGTCCGCCTCGGCTTCCGCGCGCTGCTCCATGGCCGACTTGTCCGACAGCGGCTTCTCCTTGAGGAACCACACCAGCGCGAAGCCGACGGTCAGCACGATCCCGCCGACCAGGAACACCGTGCTCATCGACTCGGCGAAGCCCTGCAGGATCGGCCGGGCCAGCGTCGGGTCGAGCGTCGACAGGAACGACGTGTCGTTGACGTCGAGGCCGCTCTGCAGCTGCTTCGCGAACTCCGGGTGCTGCGCCAGCGCCGCCGTGTAGGCCGGCGTGGTCATCGCCGAGCGGATGGCGTTCGCGATCCGGTCGCCGACCGTGCCGAACAGGATCGACAGGAACACCGCGGTGCCCGCCGTGCCGCCGATCTGCCGGAAGAACGTCGCCGCCGAGGTGGCGACGCCGATGTCCTGCGGGCGGACGTCGTTGGTCGCGGCCAGCACCAGCGTCTGCATCGAGGCGCCGAGGCCGAGGCCGATCACGAAGGCGATCACCATGACCAGCGCCAGCGAGGTGTCGACGGTGATCGTCGACAGCGCGAACAGCGCCGCCGCCATCAGGCCGATCCCGGCCACCGCGAACATCTTGTACCGGCCGGTCCGGGAGATCACCACGCCGCTGCCCAAGCTGGCGATCATGATGCCGAGCGTCAGCGGGAGCATCTGCAGGCCCGCCTGGGTCGGCGTCGCGCCCTTGACGATCTGCAGGTACAGCGGCAGCGACATCATCGCGCCGAACATCCCGGCGCCCTGCACGACCGTGACGATCGTCGACATCCGGAAAACGGGCCGCTTGAACAGCCGCAGCGGCAGCAGGGCGGCGTCGCCCATCCGGCGTTCGATCCAGACGAAGGCGGCCACTCCCAGCCCGCCGACGACGTACATGGCGACCGAAGCGGCGGAGCCCCAGCCCCACTCGCGGCCCTGCTCGGCGACGATCAGCAGCGGCACCAGGCCGACGGCCAGCGCCACCGCACCCCAGTAGTCGACCTTCTGCTCGACGCGGCTGTGCGGGAGGTTCAGCACCTTGGTGACGACGACCAGCGCGGCCAGCGCGATCGGGACGTTGACCAGGAAGACCCAGCGCCAGCCGGTGATGCCGGCGAAGGTGTCGATACCGGCGAAGAACCCGCCGACGACCGGGCCTGCCACGCTCGAGATGCCGAAGACGGCCATGAAGTAGCCCTGGTACTTGCTGCGCTCCCGCGGCGCGGTGATGTCGGTGATGATCGCCAGCGCGAGGGACATCAGGCCACCGGCGCCGAGGCCCTGGAAGGCGCGGAACGCGGCGAGCTCGTACATCGACGTCGCCATGCCGCTGGCCAGTGAGCCGACCAGGAACAGCGAAATCGCCGTCAGGTACATGGGCTTGCGGCCGTAGAGGTCGGACAGCTTGCCGTACAACGGCGTCGAGAGCGTCGCGGTGATGAGGTAGGCGGTGGTGGCCCAGGCCTGCAGGGACAGGCCGTGGAGTTCGTCGGCGATGGTGCGCATCGAACTCGACACGATGGTCTGGTCGAGCGCGGCGAGGAACATGCCGAGCATCAGCCCGGACAGCACGGTCAGGATCTGGCGGTGAGTCAGTTTGCCGTTCGTAGCGGCTGCTCCTTCCGCCGTGGTGGTGTCGCTCATGGTGGTCTCCCTCGGAAAGTCTCCGGCGTAGTTGCTTGTACCTCTCAACTACTTGCTTGAGCCAAGTATTCCCCGGGAAGCTTGTACCGTGCAATCAAATATTGTGTGACGCCGGTCTCGGACGCGCCGAAGGCCGCCTCCGGGCTCCGGAGACGGCCTTCGGCGGGCTGGGTCAGGCGGAGTAGCCCGGGATCGGGAACGGCGCCAGGAACTCGCGGATCTCCGCGGCGATCGTGTCGAGCGACGACTCGTCGTGCGCGGCAGCCGCCGTCACCGTGCGGTCGATCCACTCCGCCACCTGCGGCTGGTGCTCCGGCTTGAGACCGCGGGTGGTGATCGCGGACGTGCCGAGCCGGATGCCGGAGGGGTCGAACGGCTTGCGCGGGTCGAACGGCACCGTGTTGTAGTTCAGCTCGATACCCGCGCGGTCGAGGGCCTGAGCGGCCGGCTTGCCCGCGACCGCCTTGTTCGTCAGGTCGATCAGCAGCAGGTGGTTGTCCGTGCCGCCGGAGACCAGGTCGTAGCCCTTCGCCAGCAGCGCGTCGGCCAGCGCCCTGGCGTTCGCGACGATCGTGTGCGCGTAGTCGCTGAAGTCCGGACGCTGCGCTTCACCGAGCGCGACGGCGATCGCCGCGGTGGTGTGGTTGTGCGGGCCGCCCTGCAGACCCGGGAACACCGCCTTGTCGACGGCCTTCGCGTGGTCGGCGTCGGACAGGATCATCGCGCCGCGCGGGCCGCGCAGGGTCTTGTGCGTGGTGGTCGTGATGACCTGCGCGTGCCCGACCGGCGACGGGTGCGCGCCGCCCGCGACCAGGCCGGCGATGTGCGCGATGTCGGCGACGAGCACCGCGTCCACCTCACGCGCGATCTCGGCAAACGCGGGGAAGTCGATCGTGCGCGGGATGGCTGTGCCGCCGGCGAAGATCAGCTTCGGCCGGTGCTGGCGGGCGAGGTCGCGCACCTGGTCGAGGTCGACGCGGCCGGTCTCCTTCGCGACGCCGTAGCGCACCGGCGTGAACCACTTGCCGGTCGCGGACACGCTCCAGCCGTGCGTGAGGTGGCCGCCGTCCGGCAGCGCCATGCCGAGCACGGTGTCGCCGGGCTGCGCGAACGCCAGGTACACGGCCAGGTTCGCCGGGGAACCGGAGTACGGCTGGACGTTCGCGTGGTCGGCGCCGAACACGGCCTTCGCCCGCTCGATGGCGAGCTGCTCGACCTGGTCGACGAACTGCTGGCCCTCGTAATAGCGCTTGCCCGCGTAGCCCTCGGAGTACTTGTTGGTGAGCACTGTCCCGGTGGCTTCGAGCACGGCCTGCGAGACGTAGTTCTCCGACGCGATCAGGCGGATCTTGTCGTGCTGGCGCTTGGCCTCGCCCTCGACGAGCCCGGCGATGGCGGGGTCGGCGGCGGCGAGTGCGTTCAGTTTCGGCTGGTGTGTCATGGCGTACTCCGGCTCTGGAGTGGCCTTCACCCAGGCGCGCGGTGCCGGCCTCGTCGTCGCTTCCCGGTGGTGCTCCACCTCGATGGCGCCAGTCGCTGCTGCGCGGTAAAGCCTAGTCCACACCGCTCAAGCCGCGGTGTACGCGACATTCAGGGCACGACCACGACGCCCATGGACCGGGCCGTGCCCGCGATCGTGCGCATCGCCGCCTCGACGTCGGCGGTGTTCAGGTCCGGCAGCTTGCGCTCGGCGATCTCGCGCAGCTGCTCTTTCGTGAGCTGGCCGGCGACCTCGTGCCCCGGCCGCGCGGAACCCTTGTCCCCCAACGCCTTCTTGATGAGGAACGACGTCGGGGGCGTCTTCAGCCGGAGCGCGAACGAGCGGTCCTCGAACACCGAAACGACCACCGGCACGATGTCGCCGCGATGGCTCGCCGTGGCCGCGTCGTAGGCCTTCTTGATCTCGACGAGGTTGACCCCGGTCTGCCCCAGCATCTTGCCGAGGTCGACGACCGGGGCGTTGCCCGCGGCGAGTTCCAGGGTGACCTGGTGGGTGAGTTTCTTCTTCGGAGCCATGCCCCGAAGCTAGAGTCTCCAGTTACTGGAGGGTCAAACCGGTTTTGTGCCCGCGCGGTGCCGGCGCGCCAGCTCCTGGTAGATCGCCGCGTTGTGCTCGACCCACATCCGCGCCGAGTCGGTCAGCGGGACGAACTTCTTCGCCGGGCTGCCCATCGCGATGACCTCCTCCGGCACCTCCGTCGACGGCGTGACCGTCGCCCCGGCCGCGACCAGCGCCCGCGCGCCGATCTTCGCCTTGTCGAGCACCGTCGAGCCGTTGCCGATCAGCGCCTGCTCCCCGATCGTGCAGTCGTGCACCAGGCACTGGTGGCCCACGGTGACGTTCTTGCCCACTTCGCAGACGCCGTCGTTGACGTGGATCACCGAGTTGTCCTGGATGTTGGCGCCCTCGCGGATGACGATCCGGCCGAAGTCGGCCCGGATCACCGCACCGAACCAGATCGAGGCGTCCTTCTCGACGACGACGTCGCCGATGAGGGTGGCGGTGGGCGCGATCCAAGCGTCCGGGTGGACCTGCGGGCTGAGCCCTTCGAACGAGAACAGAGGCATGCCCGCACCCTAAACCGCGCCCGCCCGCGTCAACCCGTGATCGCCGCGTTGATCAGGATGTCGACGGCCTGGTCGTTGCGCGTGGTCTGCGGCCCGATCTGGGTGTCGCGCGGGTAGAAGCCCGGGCTGCTGCCCTTCGGGTACATCTCGAAGGTGAAGCTCCAGATCTTGTGCTGCGCCCACATCCAGTCGTTGACGCTGCCGTCGGTGATGTAGAGGTCGCTGGACTGCTCCGGCGTGTAGCCGTTGGTCGCGGCCATCTGCCTGCCGAGCGTCTGGAACTTCTGCGCCTCGGCCGCGGTCAGGCCCGGCGCGGTGTCGGCGTAGGTGTAGCCGAACGGCCAGAGCACCAGCTCGGAGTAGGTGTGGAAGTCGATGTGCGTCTTGATCTGCTGAGCGCCGCCGACCACCCGCGAGTTCACCCAGTTCGAGACGGCCCGGGTCTCGGGCGCGGAGAACGCCGCCGTGCCGCGGTAGGTCTCGCTGGACGTCGTACCCGACGAGCCGCCGCAGCAGCCCCACTTGTAGCCCCAGTTGCGGTTGGGGTCGGTGCCGGGGCCCTGGCGGTTCTTGCGCCAGCTGTGGAACGTGCCGCCGGAGATGTCGTACTCGGCGCCGTCCGGGTTGACGCTCGGGATCACCCAGATCTCGGTGCTGTCGACGAGCCGCTTGACCGCGCTGTTCGTGGCGTACTGGCTGGTCAGCCGCTGCACGATGCGCAGGCACATCTCGACGGTGAGGTGCTCGCGGGCGTGCTGGTTGCAGGTGAAGAGGACCTCGGGCTCGTTCTCGTCGGTGGCGGCGTTGTCGCTGATCTTGATCATGGACAGCGCGCGGCCTTCGTACGAGTTGCCTGCGCTGCCGAGCTTGGTCAGCGACGGGTAGTTCGCGACCGCCTTCTGCAGCTCGGTCTGCGTCTCCGCGTACGTGTGGTAGCCGGTGTAGCCGGCCGGGAAGTCCGCGGCGGCCGCCGTGCTCTGCGGCCGGTTCACCTTGCCGAGCGACTTGACGCCGAAGCCCTTCGCGCGCAGCTGGGCGGCTTCGCCGGGATTGGCGATGACGGTGGTCGTCGCGCCGTCGGCGTCGAGGATGTCCGCGCCGGTCCGCGCGACCTCGGTACGTTGCTGGGCGGTGGCGGCGCCGGTCACCTCGTAGACCTGGGGGCCGTCGGGCTGGGCGGCGCCGGCCTGACCGCCGGTGGTGAGCACCAAGAGGACGGCCGCGGCCGCTGCCATGCACGTTCGTGTGCGCATCACGTCTCCTGCTCTCGGGGGTGCCTCGACCTTGGCCGGAGCCGGACGTAGCACGCAATCCGGAGCAGTACGGATCTATTGGCCGTTTCTACCCGTAGTTCGCGAAGCAGAGCGCCTCGATGTCGGCACGCAGCGTGGCGAACGGCCGAGGGCGCACGCGCTGCTGGACCACCGTGCCCAGCAGGTACGACAGGAGAGCGCGGGCCCTGGCGCGCGGGTCGTCGACGTCGAGCGGGGCGAGGAGCTCGGCCAGCAGCTCGGTGAGCGACGTGAGCATGACGTCGATGGCCTGCGGGTGCTGCGCCCGGCCGGCGGCGATCCAGTACTCGAACCAGAGGAAGGCGGCGTTCGGGTTCGCGGCGAAGACGCTCAGGTACTCCTCGAGGACGGCGAAGAGCCGCTCGCGGGGTTCGTCGTGCTTCGCGGCGACCTCGCGCAGGCCCGCGGCGAAGGCGGTGATGTGCGCGGCCATCGCCCGGTCGATGAGGACGTCGATGTCGGCGAAGTAGTAGTGGATCGCGCTCTTGGTGAGCGGCCCGGCGTCGGCGATGGCCCGGACGGTGCACCCGGCGAGGCCGTCGCGGGCGAGCACGAGGCGGGCGGCTTCGACGATCTGTTCCTGCTTGGCCAGCTGGTTCGGCGAGAGCCGCTCGCTGCGGCCGGGGACTGCGCTCACGGTGATTCTCGTTACCTTCTTCCTGGACGCCGGACCCGAAATCCTAGGGCAGACGTCCTGCGGGTGGCTTTCGGGTGAAAAACCGGATTGGCCACCCCGGTCCGCGCAGCGGACAATGCCCGGCATGGTGATCTCAGGGGACAAGGGGCTCAGCCCGGCTGCGCGCAGCCAGCTGGAGAAGGAAATCGAGAACTTGCGCGCGCAGCGGGCAGCTCTGGCGCCGCAACCCGGCGAGCAGGAGCGCACCGGGGACGCGGCGGACCAGGCGGACGTGATCGACCGGGCGGAGTCCGCGGCCCGCCTCGACCGCCAGATCGCCGAACTGGCGGCCAAGATGGAGCACGGCGGCTACGGCAACAGCCAGCTCCCGGACGGCACGGTGGTCTCCCTGCGCTTCTCCGACGGAGACGAAGAGACGTTCCAGGTGGTGACGGTCCCGGGCGAGGACGCGGACGCGATCACCTCGGACAGCCCCCTGGGCCTGGCCCTGGTGGGAGCCAAAGCGGGCGACGAGATCACCTACCGGACCCCCCGCGGCGACGCCAAGGCGACGGTGGTGAAGCTGACCCCGCCGAAGTAGGTAGGTTTGCCCTCCGAAGGGCCCTCGGCCCTTCGGACGGGTGATTTTTCCGGCGTTGGGGGAGTTCCGGTGAACGACGACGTGTCCCAGAACCTCGTGGTGTTCCGCCTCGAGGGCTTCGACGAGCCGGTGCTGGCCAGCGCGCCGACCCAGGCCGAAGACGCGGTCGAACAGGCATGGGCTCGTGTTCGGCAACAGCACGAGGTCAGCGCCTCCGCGGTTTCGGCGGTCTACAGCGAGTGGCAGCCCTCGGCGGCCGACCAGGAGTTCATGGCCAGGCACTTCGGCAAGGCCGAGTGCACCTACAGCTTCGCCCGCCCGGCCCCCGGCGAGTGGGAGCGCGCGTTCGCCGAAGCACGTGCGGTGATGGCCGAAACCCACGAGGCCCGGGAGTCGTCCGAGGAACTCCTGCCGGTGTTGTGGAGCACGTCGTCACCGCGCGCCGGCCTCCTCGAGGCCCTGCCCCACCGGCCGTTGGTCCCCGGCCGGTTGTCGGTCGCGTTCGCGGTGGTGTCCCGGACCCCGGAGGGCAAGATCGGGATGCACCACGTCACCCGCCACCAGCACGAGGAGATGGGCGCCCCGGACCTCGCCGGCGTCGCGTACCCGAGCTTGGCTCGCAGTCTGAAGTTCGAAATCCGCAGTTCGGGTTCGGACGTGTTGGTCTCGGTGGTGAGGGAGAACCTGCTGGCGGCGTCGGCACTGGCCCTGCCGGACCTGTACGCGCAGCTGTCAGAGCAGTTCGGCGCGGGCGATCTGCTGGTCGGCCTGCCCTGCCCGGACGAGATGTACGTGGCCCGGGAGGACTCCGGTTTGGCGGCGGCGGTCCGGGAACTGGTGCTCGAGTCGCCGTACGAGACGACGGAGCTGGTCCCGTCCCTGCTGCGGCTGGGCCCGGACGGTCTGGAGCTGCTCGCCGAACGCGGCTGAGCCACCCCCCGGCGGTTGGTGTGGCTCAGCCGCTGCCCCGGCTATTCGACCACGCCGCACCGAGCCCAATGTTCGGTGAAGTTGCTGGCGCTCACCTCCAGCGGATCCGGATTGGACAGACGCTCGTTGCCGATGCCCGGCGACAGCATGATCATCTGCTCCGGTCGCTGGATGGACAGCCGGGCGTCGCCCGCACCGTAGATCTTGGCCGTCGCCGTGCGGAACCGGGCATCCGAGTGGGCCATGTACTGGGTCAGCTTGTTGCCGACCGTGAGCCGCTCGGTCACGAAGTAGGCGAAGGGCTGAAGGTACTGCGTGGCGCCCCCGGTGGGATGGGTCCAGAATCCCGAGAAGTTCTGGCCGTTCTCGAGATCCGACACGGTCAGCGACCAGTTGTAGCGGTCCGCGTAGTGCACATCGAGGTAGTACCGGTGGCCTGCGATGTAGGGAACACCGACGTCGATCAGGTGCTCGGTATCCCACGACCCTCCGACGAACTCGATGAAGCTGCCTGAAATGTCCGATCCGGAGTACTGGTTGGCGTAGACGCCTGCCTGAACCAGGACGTTGTCGTTGGAGACGCCCACCCACTGCGACATGCTTTCCTGGGCGCACGTCGACAGGTAGTAGCTGGGCGCCGTGATCGAGCTGTGCGCCCCCGAGTAGGTCTCACCTGACGCGGCTGTCGCGCGGTAGCCGCTGTAGTTGTAGTTGTGGATCGCGGCACGCACGCCCGGTACGCCGCAGGGCGCCTTGGGCTTCGCGCGGGTGAGACCGCCGGCCAGCCTGTCCCAATCCGCTCGGCTGAGCTCGCCTGCCGCCAATGCACCGGAGGCCGGCCGAGCGGGAAGTCCGACCTTGGCCAGCCGGGCGGCCGACGCGGTCGCCGGGGCGAAGGTGGGGCCGGGTACGACCTGGTCCACCAGCAGTCCGCCGGGCATCCGGAAAGCGTGGTGCTGATCGCCGTCAGCGTCGGTGGTAACGGAGAGAGCTTCGCCGCACAGCTTCGCCGAGGCGTCGGACGGGAGACCGGCCTGACTCGGCGTAGCTCCGGCTCCCACGAGCAGGACGGCGATGGGAATGGCCAAAAGGCGCAGTTGGCGCTTCAAGTGAGTCCCCTCGGTTCATGTGGCTTGGACAGATGCGTACCGGCCTGCGTTGCCCGGCCCACAACCGCCGCCACGCTCAACCCGCCACCCCCGTTGAGCCCCGACGGCTGACATCACCCGGATGGCCGAAGACGACGTCCCACCGGTCGTCCGTACCGGTCGCCGTGCCAGAGCGGCACTTCCGCCGGATCACCGAAGCCATGCGCCTGCGTTCGGGCCGGCTATGGCGTGACCGCGGGGACGGCACGGTCTACTGGTCGGAAGGCCGTCAGCGCTGGATCGCCGACCTGGAACGCATATTCCGCGAGGCCAGCGGCAAGACCAAGACCGAAGCAAGAACAAGCTCAAGGAGCTGATTCGCGACGTCGAAGAGGGCGCCGCCAACGCGTCGACCGGGTACACGGTCGAGCAAGCGGTCAACGACTGGCTGGTGAGCTACGAACGCGGCGAACGAGGCCCCAACACCGCCAAGGCCGTCCGGTCGTTGGGCAACCACATCGTGCCCGCCATCGGCGCCCGGCCGCTGGTCAAGCTCGAAGTCGACGACGTCGAAGACTGGCTGGCGGAGTAAGCCGAAGTGCAACGTGGCATTGCCAAGCGCTTTTCTTCCCGCGAGAGTCGCCGACCTGAACTCTAGAGAGACACTTCGGCTGCGATAGTCGTGTTTGAGCTACTCGCACCGCCACGCACACCACGTCCACACCAGTCTTTGGCCGGGCGCTGCGCGGACGGTGAGGATCAACCGCCCGCGCCCTCACCATTCCGGGTCATTCGGGCGTGCCGGGCATCGCCGACGCGTCGAACGAGAGCAGTTCCCAGCTGTGGCCATCCGGGTCGTCCACAGCACGGTTGTACAGCCAGCCCATGTCCTGAGCAGGGCGCGGCTCGGACCCGCCCGCCTTCACCGCGGCGTCGGCCAGCCGGTCGACGTCCTCCTTCGACTCGGCGGGCAGCGCCAGGATCAACTCGATCGCACCGGAGGCGATCGGCCGCGAAGTGAACTGGCCGAACTGCTCGTGCGTCATCAGCTGCACGGTCACCACCTCGCCGAGGGCGACCTGCGCGGACGTCTCGTCGGTGAACTGCGGGTTGAGCACACCACCCAGCGCCATGTAGAACGACGTGCTCGCGTCCAGGTCGGTGACCGGCAGGTTGACATAGATCTGCGTGAAAGCCACTGGTGCTCCTCGGTTCTTGTGGCCGGCCCTTCCGGCTGACTTCGAACCTACGGCCGTACCTCGACCTCGGTCTTGTACAGCAGCGACACCATCTCGCCGGTGGTGGGCCGCCGCAGCTGGGTCGCCGTCCGGCCGACGAACCGGGTCAGCGACCGCGCCAGATGTGGCTGGTCGTGATACCCGACCAGATGCACGACCTCGGTCGCGGCCACGCCCTGCCGCAGCAGCATCGTGGCCTGCCGCACCCGCTCGACCTGGCGGATCATGCCCTGCGTCAGGCCCGTGGCCGCGGCGACCCGGCGCTGCACCGAGCGCGGTGTGACCAGCACAGGCCGCTCCCCGGCGAGGACGTCGGTCACCAACGGGTCCCGCACCAGCAACCCCGCCCGGACCAGGCGCTCCACAAACGTCTCCGCGTTCTCGTAGGTGGGGATCTCCCACTCGCTGCCCTGCAGCACGAAGGATCGCGGCGTCGT
>Ga0207678_10000781_pt1 | contig 29060 bp, 15 predicted proteins | sample KBSC63metaG_FD_184319 | JGI IMG/M metagenome (GOLD analysis project Ga0207678, IMG submission 184319) | Corn rhizosphere microbial communities from Kellogg Biological Station, Michigan, USA - KBS C6-3 metaG (SPAdes) (version 2) | ecosystem: Host-associated > Plants > Roots > Rhizosphere > Soil ... | reverse complement strand
ATGACGGTCGTCAATCCCCGCTTGCATCTTGCACAGTGGACGAAGCGACGTCTATGTTTTGCGCGTCATTCTTCGGGGTGTGAAATGCACAAAGTTCGGTGTGGTGCCGCGTGGCTGGCGACAATCGTTCTCCTTGGCGGTTGCACCCGGGCCGGTACGGGCAGCACTTCCACGCCTACCGATTTCTCCGGCCCGTTCGACGTCATAATAGCCAACGGCCGAGTAGTGGATGGGACCGGTAATCCGTGGTACTACGCCGACGTAGCAATTCGCGGTGACCGGATCGCCGCCGTGGCGCCGCCACACGCGCTCGACTCCGCGAAGGCGACGCGTCGCATCGACGCGAAGGGCCTCGTGGTCACGCCCGGCTTCATCGACATGCAGGGCCAGTCTGCCGACGCATTCGTGAACGGGGACGGCCGTGCGATCAGCAAGATCACGCAGGGCGTCACATCCGAAATACTCGGCGAAGGCAGCACGCCGGCGCCGGCGAACGAAAAGATACTGGCGTTGGATTCCGCAGCGGCGTCGCCATCGGATACCGCGATGATACGCGCGATGCACGGATTCACCGGCGAGCACGGGTTCGGCGCGTGGCTCGATGCGATGGAGCGTCACGGCGTTGCGGTGAACGTAGGTTCGTATCTCGGCGCGGCGACCGTGCGCACGTACGCGATGGGAGCGGCGCCTGGAGCGCCGTCCGCGGCGCAGCTCGATACGATGCGCAGAGTTGTTCGCGACGCGATGCGCGACGGCGCGTTCGGGGTTGCGAGCGCGCTGATCTATCCGCCGGGCTCATACGCGGGCACGCCGGAGCTGATAGAGATCGCGCGCGCGATGTCGCCGTTTCACGGAACCTACATCACGCACATGCGCTCGGAGGATGACTCGCTCCTTGAAGCGACCGATGAAGCGATGCGGATCGGGCGTGAGGGTGGGGTACCAGTGATTCTCTATCATCTGAAGGCGGCAGGGCCCAGGAACTGGTTCAAGGAACCTGCGCTGCTTGCGAAGATCGATTCGGCGCGCGCGGCAGGACAGGACGTGACAGCGACGATGTATCCGTATCCTGCATCGTCCAACGGATTGGCTTCCTGCATTCCGCCGTATGCATCAGCAAATGGAAAGCTGCTGGAGAATCTGCGGGATGCGACAAAGAGTGCGCGCATCGAGCGCGAGATGGCCGATGCGTCGCTTGGCGTCACCGCCGATTGCCAGGGGATCGCACCGGATCAGATAATGGTGGTCGGCTTCACGAAGCCCCAATTCAAGAAGTACGAGGGTAAGCGACTGTCGGAGATCGCGAAGTCGATGGGCACGACCTGGCAGCATGCAGTGGTAGAGATAACGCTCGCGGGAGATACGCCGGGTCGCGTGACGTTCTCGATGAACGAATCCAACGTTGCGATGCAGATGCAGAAGCCGTGGATGATGTTCGGTACCGATGCCGAAGCATGGAATCCTGCGGACTCGCTCAAGGGACTCACGCATCCGCGTGCGTACGGGAGCTTCCCGCGCATACTCGGGCGATACGTTCGCGAGCAGAAGCTGCTCACGCTGGAGGATGCGGTTCGGAAGATGACGTCGTTGCCGGCTGACAGGCTTGGACTGCGCGAGCGCGGACAGCTTCGCACTGGTTTCTTCGCGGATGTCGTGGTGCTCGATCCGAAGACGGTGATCGACCGTGCGACGTACGACAGGCCGCACCAGTTGTCTGAGGGAATACAGGATGTATTCGTGAACGGGACCGCCGTCGTGAGCAATGGTGCGGTGACGAACGCGAAGCCGGGAAGGGCGGTGAGAGGGGCGGGGTGGAAGCAGTGAGAATCGAGTGTGAGTAGCGCCGGTGGGGCGCGCATTCACGCGCGGCCGGATTCAGCGCATCGTGGTCGTCACGATTTCCCACGCGGCTACCCCTCCGTCGATCACATCGAACATGGGATGCGGGCGCGGGTTCTGCACGTTGCCGAGCTCTTCGCGCCAGGAGGGAGCGCGTGTCGCGAGCTTGCGGCACAGGTGCAACCACTCGTAGTCCAGCTGACCGCGCGTCACCAGCAACTGCTTGGCTTCCTCGGGCGCGCCGAGCTTTGATGAGTCGAAGTTGTAGTTCCGGCGTGTGGCTTCGGCGTGCACGGCGCGCAGATATGCAGCGATCTGCGCGCCCGGATTCTCCACTTCGAGGAAACGGCTCAGCTGGGGATGCCTGGTGTAGCCGCGCGTTCTCCCATTGATCACAGCCTGTGCGAGCAGTCCCTCGCGCCACAGCGCAACAAGTCCCTTCTGATCGAGATATTCCGGGTGAAGAGACCAGAGTCGCATGACTACCGAATGGCCAGTACGCCGGGTGCGCCGAGGAGTTTCGCGATGGCATGCGCGCGGAAGGCGAAGATGTGATTCAGTTGCATCGCGACGAGCGGGTGCGCGAGTTCACCGAACGGGTAGAGCGGTAGACGGTAGCGGACAACGTCCGTCATCTCCGTACCTCCGTCCACCTCACGAAACGAGTGGGTGTGGATCCACTCGGCGTACGGGCCCGCGAGCTGTTCATCGACGAAGCTGCTGTCAGGGTTCCACTCGATGATTCGCGTTTTCCAGTAGATGGGAACTGCGAGCAGCCGTAGGTGATACTCGATGATCGCGCCGGCGCGCATCCGTATCGGCGTTGGAGTGATCATCGCGAAGTGGAGTTGCGGTGGCGTGATCTGTTCGAGGTTTTCGACGTTGGAGAAGAACGCGAATACCTCGCTGCGCGGTCGGGAGATGAAGGTCCGGGTCGATAGAACGTGCTGTCGGTGCTCCATCACGGAAGCTAGCACGGGGTTGGCGGATTCATCAGACCGGTCGAGAAGTAACTGGAGCGGCAGTTTCGCGGTACATTGGCGGCATGGACGAATCTCCGGGAAGCACGAACGCGATGAAGCCAGGACGAGGAGAGTTGCAGGAATCGGCGTTGCTGCGATCGCTGCGACTGGAGACCGAAGCATATCCGTACGAACCCAAGCGGCTGATCGGGCCTGACGTGTATTACGGGCGGGAGCTGCTCGCCGCACTCGCGCAACGGACCGGCGGCTGGATCGGATGGACGGCGACGAGCCTGCGACGACTCGCCGACGAGGTTGCGTTCGTGCCTCTTCACGCGGCTGGGATCCGCATCGGCAGCGACATCAGCATTCGTGTCCTCGTGAATCGGGCACTGGAGGGTGTAATCGAGCGTGATCTGGTCAGCCGGGAATTCGCGCGGCTCGGTCGGAGCGTCGGATTCCGGCAGGCGCTGCTGGACTCGGTGCTGGAGTTGCGCGTCGGCGGCATCACACCGGACGCGTTGCACGCTGTGACGGCGACGGGATCACCCGCCCGCGGGGTCGCGGCGGTTCTCGGGGAATACGAGGCGTTGCTGCAGAAGCATCGCACCGCCGATCCTGCCGGCGTATTCGAAGCAGCGCTCGCGAATTTCGACGACCAGGCGCCGTACTGCCTGGGCGGACGGCTGCTGCTCGCGCCGTCGATCGTGGAGCGCGGGCTGCCGGGCGCGTTTCTCGAGCGCCTGGTGTCGTTCGGAGCGCAGCGCCTGGATTGCGATAAGGAAGGCGTGAATGCCACACATGTAGACATGTTCGTGGCCACCTCGCCAGCCGACGAATTGCGCGAGGTGTTCCGCAGGGTGGTCGCGGAAGGGCTGCGCTGGGACGACGTGGAGATCGTATCAACAAATGTTGATACGTACGGAGTGTCGCTGGATGTGCTGTGCCAGCAGACCGGCGTTGGCGGAACGATGACGCGCGGTGTCCCGCTCGCGCGTACTCGTTTCGGGCGTATACTGGAACGTTGTTTCACGTGGCTTGGCGACGGTCTGCCAGCGGACGTGCTGCGCGAGGCGCTGGAAGCCGGTGAGATCGGCGCGAACGTCGAGGTGCAGCCGGTGCTGCTTGCGCGCAAGCTTCGCAAACTGCACATCGGATGGGGACGCGGGCGCTACACGAACGCCGTGGATCACCTGAACGAGCGGGATGCGGAGTCGCATCTCCGCCGTTACGACGACGAGTCGGAGGATGAATTCCGCGTGCGCGTGGCATTCGAAGCCACGTGCGCCGATGCACTGCGAACCGTGCTGCAGGAACTGCTCGCATCGACACCTCCCGTTCCGGAGCGCGGCGATGACACGGTAATCAGGTCATCGGTATCGAAGCTCGCGACGGCCACTCTCGGATGGATCTCTCTCGCGTACGTACACGGGCCAGCCGAGTCTCAGACGCGTGAGCGTGTCTGCAATCGCTTGCGCGATCTCGTCGAGGTCGATGACGCGGAGACGACGTTCGGCGCTGCACTAGCGACACTGCGCGACGCGTTGAGCGACATGCGCGCGTGGCCGCTCATGACGAGCGAAGCGAAGCCGTGGGCCGCAAGCGGCGGCATGGTGCACCTGACCGACGTGGCACACGCTGGAACGACGGGTCGCGCTCGGGTATTTCTGGTAGGATTGGATGCCGATGCGACCGCCGGTTCGTCGCGCCAGGATCCGTTGATCGGCGACTCGGTACGCGCGGCGCTCCAGCACGACGCGCTGTCGACGAGCGCTCAGCGGCGCCAGGATCGTGCCGAGCAGATCGCGAGCGCACTGGCGTCTGCACGTGGACGCATCACGCTGTCGTACGCCGCCGCGCGATCGGTCGATGCCGGCGAGGCGAGGCCTGCACCCGAGCTGCTGCAACTCAGGCGTACGCTCGACTGTGAAAGCAATCTGTCGTACGCAGAGTTGCGGGTGCGACTGGGAGCGCCGGCCTGCGCGGTACCTTCAGATACAAGCGGCGGCTCCGAGTCGCTCGATGCGAGAGATGTATGGTTCGGAGCTCTGAGTGACGGAACGATGCTGCTGGATGGCGAGTCGCTGGTGCGAGCGTACTTCAAGGGTCTCGACAGCGGAATGCGCGCGGCGGTCGAGATGAGACGCGCGGAGCTGACGCAGTTCAACGGATTGGTGAGGCGTGCCGCGGGAGAACTGGATCCGCGAGATCGTCTGGACAGGCCGATCTCACCTTCGTCGCTCGAGCTGCTCGCAAAGTGTCCGCTGGCGTGGTTCTATCGTTACGGACTGTGGCTGCGTGCTCCGGAAGATCCGGAGTACGATCCGGAAGCGTGGCTCGATTCGAGGCAGCGAGGTGCGCTCCTGCACCAGGTCTTCGAGCAATTCGGCGTTCGCTTCGCCGATCGCATGGAGGCCATCGCAACGCCTGCGGCATCCAGAGAGATGGACGCGATCGTTGATGAGATCATCGCACAATGGCAAGTCGACGTACCGCCGCCCGGCGGGCTGGTCCTGGCGCAGGAGATCGATGAGCTGAGGCGCGCCGCGGCTTCGTTCCATCGGATGGAAAGCGACGCGCGTGCGGACGGAGACACCGCCACGTGGCGGCATCTCGAATATGCATTCGGAGAGGACGGCCAGAACGTGCACTACACGCTCACCGACGGCAGCTCACTTCCCGTGCGCGGCCGCGTCGATCGAATCGACGCGCTGACGGACGGGTCATTCCGGGTCGTCGATTACAAGGCCGGCAAGCCGGATCGCTTCAGGAGCGTATCGAAGATGGGCCGGTTCAACGGCGGCAGGCAGTTGCAGCCGGGGATCTATGCGGGTGCATTGCAGGATCTGCTTGGCGGCGACGTTTCACGGTTCGAGTACCGGTTTCCCACCGCGAGAGGCCACAACGAGACCATAGCATACGACTCCACGGAGCTCGCTGGTGCGCGGCCGGTCGTGACGCAGTTGCTGGAGCACGTTCGCGACGGAGAGTTCATTCCGACTACCGACAAGAACGATTGCAGATACTGCGACGCGCGAACGATCTGTCGGACGCGCGAGGACAACTACGGGATGGTAAGGGAGTCGCCACGTGCGGAATGGGCGAAAGCCAATTCGGGGCTCGACGCGTTCCGGGGAATGCGGGAACGGCGTGGCATCAGGGAGAGTGAATGAGAGCCGCAACGGATGCCGGAAACGACCATGCGGCGTGGGAGGGCGATGCTGTTGCCCGCGAGCGGATTCGCACCGATCTCGACTGCAACATGCTCGTGGAGGCCGGTGCCGGCTCGGGGAAGACGACGTCTCTGGTAGGCCGGATGTGCTCGCTAGTCATGCGGGGCGAGCCCGTCGAGAGCATCGCGGCGGTGACATTCACGAGGAAGGCAGCCAACGAACTGAGCGAGCGGTTTCAGAACGAACTGGAGAAGCACCGCGCGGAATCGGAAGCGGGCAGCGAACCGTGGCTGCGTTGCGAGCGCGCGCTGCGTGATATCGATCGTGCATTTCTGGGCACGATCCACTCGTTCTGCGCGCGAATTCTGCGGGAACATCCGCTCGAAATTTCTCTCGACCCCAACTTTGCCGAGGTGAGCGAGAACGGTTGGGAGGAGCTGTGCAGAAAGTTCTGGAACCGGTGGCTGGAGCGTTGCAAGTCCAACGGCGACGCGATGCTGGCCGGTCTTGCCGGCGTGGGCGTCGATCCACGGGCGCTGTACAGGAGTTTCACGCGCGTGCTGCAGTACATGGACGTGGACTTTCCACTCGTGGAAACGGTATTGCCCGAGACGACGGCATGCCGGGGCAAGCTCGAGGCGCTGCTCGCGCGCGCGCGTGAGATGATGCCGAAGATGGAGCCGGAGGGCGGGCGCGATGAGTTGATGATGCTGGTCAATCGCCTCGAATACGCCCGTCGAAGCGGTGACTGGAGCGACGCCGCAACATTCTGCGCAACACTGGAGCAGATCACAGCGACTTCCTGCGCTGTCACGCTGAACCGCTGGGGCAGCGACAATACGACGAGAAGCGCGGCGAAGAACCTGGGGGCTGATTTCGTCCGGTTGCTCGGGGGTGAGATAGCGGAGGTTCTCGGTTGCTGGTACGAGTTCCGTTATCCACCTGTGATGCGCTTCCTCAAGCGTGCGTCCCAGGACTTCGCGCGCGAGCGGCACGAGACGGGCCAGCTCGGCTTCGAGGACCTGCTGATGCTCTCGGCAACGCTGTTGCGCGAGCATCCTCGCGTACGTGATGCGCTTGGGATGCGCTACAGGCGGCTGCTCGTTGATGAATTTCAGGATACTGATCCTGTGCAGGCCGAAGTGTGCTTTCTGCTCGCATCCGAGTCGTCGGAGGGGAACGACTGGCGCAACGTGAAGCCGCGTGCAGGTGCAATATTTCTTGTCGGCGACCCCAAGCAGAGCATCTATCGGTTCCGCCGCGCGGATATTCAGGTGTACGAATTCGCGAAGGAGCGCGTGGCGGCGCACGGTGTCGTGCTCGCGCTGACGCGCAACTTCCGCTCGGTGACGCCGATCGCCGAGTTCGTCGATCGCTACTTTCAGGACGTGTTCGGTGCGACCGCGTCGGATGTCCAGGCCGCGTTCACGCCGATGCACGCGACGCATGACGGCGGTGCGACGGACGGGGTGAAGGCGTACACGGTCACGCCGGCGAAGCGCGACATCGGCTCGATCGTCGACGCGGACTGTGCGCTGGTGGCATCGTGGATCGCGCAGCGGGTGGCGAGTGGTGAATGTGAGCCCGGAGACTTTCTCATACTGACCGCGAAACGCGATCCCGTCGCCAGCTATGCGCGTGCGCTCGCCGAACGCAATATCCCGGTCACGACTGCCGGAGCGAAGATCCCGCGCGAGCTGGAGTTGTCCGAGCTGCTGCTGGTGTTGCACGCAATCGCCGATCCTGACAATGCCATTGCCGTGGCCGCCGCGCTGGAGGGATTGTTCTTCGGCTGCGGACCGGCGGATCTCTACGACGCCCACGCCGATGGAATTCGCTTCCGGGTAACGAGCTCCCCGGGCACCGGCGAAGGGATCGTCGTGCGAGCACTGCGCCAGTTGCACGAATGGTGGACGGCATCGCAGCGGCAGTCGGCGGACGTGCTACTGGAACGGATACTGGATGACACGGGTCTTCTGTACTTCGCCGCGAGCCAGACGCTGGGTGATGTTCGCGCCGGTGCACTGATGCGTGTCATCGAAATGCTTCGTGAAACATCATTGACCGGGGCGTCGGGAACTGCGGATGCCATCGATCGCATCGAGCTCCTGCTGGGCCAGGATTCCGACGACGCGACGCTAATGGGTGGGGGATCCGATGCGGTTCGCGTGATGAACCTGCACAAGGCGAAAGGACTGGAAGCGAAGGTAGTGATACTTGCAGCACCGATCCCGGACGGGGAGCATCCACCCAAGGTGCACATCACACGTGACGCCTCCGGGCCCGTTACCAGCGGGATCGTTCTGGAGAACGAGAGGAAGACCATTGCGCGGCCCACGGGTTGGGCAGCGATGGCGGCTGAGGAGCGTGGCTTCGCCGAAGCAGAGAAGGAGCGCCTTCGCTACGTTGCCGCCACGCGTGCGGCCAGGGAACTGGTGATTGCGCGCTGCAAATATCCTCCGCTGAAAACCTCTACCGGCGACAAGCCGGATATGTCGGCGTGGGCACCGTTCGCAGCGGTGCTGAGCGCCGTCGGTGGAGAGGCTGAGATGCAGGTCACACCCGCACCCGGCCGGCAGACTTCGAAACGGTCTCTATCCGAGGTGCTCGATGCGATCACCGCCGCGAATGGACGCGTGATGACGGCAGCTGCGTCGTCGCTCATACGTCGTACGGTTACGGAATCGGCGCGTGATGCACGCGAGACGGCGCGTGCGTACGATCTGCCGCGCGCCTCCGGACGCGGAGTGGCGTGGGGCCGCGCGGTTCACCGTTGCATCGAGGCGGCGGGGCGCGGGAGAAGTGGTGCGGCGCTGAGTGCATTCGCCGCCGCAGTAGTCGCGGACGAAGAGCTGAACGAGGAGTGCACCGCCGAGCTGTTCACGCTGATTAGCGAATTGCAACGGTCGGACGTCTGGAAGCAATTGATGCGGGGTGAGAATGCACGGTTCGAACTCCCGCTCATGCACGTCAGCGACCATGATGGTCGTGCGCTGCTGACCGAAGGCGTCATCGACGCCGCCGCATTGACGGATGGTGAATGGCTGATTGTGGACTGGAAGACCGACGCAGCGAGCGGCGATGAATGGGCAGCGCGCAAGTCCAGATATGACAAGCAGGTTGGTGCGTACGAGGCGATACTTGAAGCGCTATCGCAGCATCGCGCGACGGGTGAAATTCATCGCATACGCGCGGACGTGGCGGAGTAACTGGGCGTCGCCGGTGCGGCGAACGCAGGAAGCGCCGAGGTTATAGCGCCGTAGCCGCTGGGCCGGCGCGCGTGCTGAAGAAATCCGATCGGTCTGCGCGTTCCGGGAACGCCATATGATAGCGCTGCATCCATTCGCGCCGAAAATCCTCGACGGACGATGAATCGACCAGTGCCCACACACTTCCGCCGAAACCTGCCCCAAACGCCGACGCGGCGACGGCGCCTATCGCGCGAGCACGACGCACCAGCGCGACCGTTTCCGGAATCTGATTCTCCAGCGCGCGTTCCGCACCGCGCTGAGATTCAGCGACGTGATTGGCAAACGCGGCCACGTCTCCACGAGCGAGCGCGTCCGCCGCTGCGGGAATGATCTCGTTCGCCTCGGTATCGAACTGGTCGAATCTTCGTAGTAGCGACTCCGGCGGATAAGCCGCGTCGGTAGTTGTGCGAAGCACTTCCCGGATCTGCATCCGGGCATCCGGCGACGACGCGATGGCCGCGCCCATAGACACGTCAGTCCGGCCAGTCACGCGATTCCACGATTCGAGTCCCACGCTCAGGCGGCGTGATACGCGATTGTAAAGCTCCAGAGCGGAGCCGGTTTTCTCTGCAAGTACGCCGCTCGCTGCGATCACGAATGTAAGATCGTTCGGAACAGCGATCGCGCGCTCGAATCTCACCGGACAGAACGAGTACTGTACCAGAGCGTTCGGTCGTGCGCAGAGAATCGCCGTCTGATCCTCGCTCCCACCGAACGTTCCGACCCCTGCACGACCGTGCAGTGATTTGAAATCGAGTCCATTCTCGACGCACCCAAGGTAGCCGGCCAGGTCTTCCGGCGTCTGAATGCTGTCGCGATACTCCTGTCGCGCAGGCAGATCGTTGATTGCGGAGAGCGCCAGGAAGAACGCAACAACGAGAGCGCTCGAGCTGCTCACACCGGCAGCGGGCGGCAGATCGCTCGTGAATGCGATGTCCGCGCCACGCATCTCACCGGGAAAGTTCATCGCGATGCGGCGCGCAACGGTGATCGCGTAGTTGGACCAGTGGCCCGGCGTCGACTCGACCTCGGGCGAAAGTTCCAACTCCGCGACGTCGCCAGAGCGTGCATCGAGTATGCGCACAGTGCTCGCAGTGCTCGTGGACGCTGCATGCCCCGGCCGTGCGCTCGCTACGATGCAGATTCCGCGTTCCACGGCACACAACAGACTGCGGCCGCCGCCGTAATCGGTGTGCTTGCCCAGAACCTCGATTCGTCCCGGCACCCAGAAGGCCACCGGGCTGTCGGCAGCGGCTGGCACATCACCGCGGAGCCGTGCGAGCTCACGCGCGAGCTGCGCGATGCGTCGGGCCTTGACCTCTGATTCCGCGATACTCATTCCCGCCGCGTTGAGGCGGGCCGCTACATCGGTCAGAGTGATACCTCAGTCCCTGAGAGCAGCGCCGCGACGCGCGGGATATCCGCTCGTCTGGAGAGGTCGAGCACAGCTTCGTTCACAGGAATGACCTTGAAGCGCATCCCGAGAATGTCGATTGCATACTGCACCGCGAGCGGAAGCTCCAGCTCGCCGCGCGGCGACGGTTGTACGTCTCTGCATGCACGGAAGAACTGAGACGTGAGGCGCCAGCAATTCATGCTCACGTCGACGTCGTCGCCCAGCGCAGCGAGCGATGCTGCGTCCGGCTTCTCGGATATTTTGCGCAGCGTGCCATCCGGCGCGACGTCGAGCAAGGCAAATGCCGCCACGCGCTCGGCGGGAATGTTGCCGCGCAACAGCCCCGCGCGGGCGAACCCGAGCGTTGCCGGTCCATTGGCAAGGCGGAGACGCGTGAGCGGAGCAGACGGGTAGTAGTTATCGGAATTGAGTACGACAAATGGCTCGCCCGCAGTGAACTCCTCAGCGGCCAGCACAGCGTCGGCGGTACCGATCGCCGCGGACTGAACGGCGAACGAGATGCGCAGTCGTTTCGGGATGGCGCGGCTCGTGTAGTAGCTCTCCATCTCTGTATGATCCGGCGCGACGACGATGCAGACGTCGGTGAACCCGGCGTCGGCGAGCGAGCTGAGCACGTAATCAAGGAAGGGCCGGCCGATGGGAATCATCCCCTTGACGCCGGACTCGGCGGCCGCGGCCTGGGCAGGATCGAGAGCGGCGCTGGAGTCGGCTTCGCGCATGCGCTTGCCAAGGCCGCGGGCCAGAATCACAGCCTTGGTGCACGGCCGGTTGGCGGCAATCGCAGATGTGTCGTCACTGCGCACCGGCTCGTCTGCCGACCAGATGCGTCGCACGACCTGCATGAGAACAACACCGCTTACGATGAACGCCACGAACCATACCGAAGCCTGGAACGTACGCCCGTAGATGATGCTACCAGTTCCGAAGAGGCCTGCGTAAACGAACATGACACCGGAAGTCCAGCCGAGCAGCATCTGTGGCAGACTGTCAGGCGAGGCGGCTATTTTGGACTCCGCACGAATCGCCTTCCATCCCGGGCCGGCGGGACGCGTGAGCTCGTAGAAGCGAAGCAGCGTCGCGTGATCGGCAGGGCTCGTGAACACGGTGACGGAAACCCAGACCACGGTAGTTACAGCAACGGTGACGAGAAGCGGCATCGGCTCGGGGGCCGCGTGACCCATCTTCTCAGCCACGAAGAATCCAATCGCGACGATGAACGACGATGCCATCGCCGATATCTCGCTCCACGCATTTATGCGCCACCAGAACCAGCGGAGCAGGTAGATGAGTCCCGTTCCGGCTCCGACGGACAGCAGCAACTGAAATGCGTCACTGGCGGTCGATAGAAACAGAGTGAACGCACCCGCGGCAATCATCAGGACAGCAGTGAGTGAACGCGAGATCCAGAGGTAGTGACGCTCGCTCTTTCCAGGCGCGAGAAAGCGCTGGTAGAAGTCGATCACCAGATAGGATGATCCCCAGTTGAGATGCGTTTCCATGGTCGATCTGTACGCTGCGAACAACGCGGCGATGATCAGTCCCTTCATTCCGACTGGCAGCAACGTGAGCATCGCCGGATAGGCGAGATCGTTGCCGATAAGCTTCGGATCGACGTTTGGCAATGCACGGTGAATGTCGCCAAGCGTCGGGAAGACCAGCATGGAACAGAGCGCGACGATTATCCACGGCCAGGGGCGCAAGGCGTAGTTCGCAACGTTGAACCAGAGGGTCGCGCCGAGAGCGTGACGCTCGTTCCTGGACGCGAGGATGCGCTGCGCGACGTAGCTACCGCCCCCTGGCTCCGAGCCCGGGTACCAGACCGACCACCATTGGATTGTGAGCGGAATGACGAGAACGGTGAGAGTGAGCGAAGTGTCGTTGAAATCGGGGAGGAGCGACAGCGTCTTGGGGTCGATCTTCGAGAGCATTCCGGCGAGGCCGCCGACGGCCGGCTGATCCAGCGAGACATACGCGGCAGCGATCACGCCGATCATCGCGAGCGCGAACTGAACCATGTCGGTCGCGAGTACACCCCACAGGCCCGATATAGAGGCAAACAGAACGCACGCCGTTCCGGCGATCACGATCGTTTCGAGACGGCCCCAGCCGAGCATCACGTTTGCGATCTTGACGGCGGCGAGCGTTACCGTCGACATGATCATGATGTTGAAGAAGAAGCCGAGGTACACAGCCCGGAATCCGCGCACGAGCGCAGCGGGGCGACCGGAGTAGCGCAGCTCGTAGAACTCGAGATCGGTGAGAACGCCCGAGCGACGCCACAGCTGAGCGTAGAAGAAGACCGTGGCCATTCCCGTGAGGAGGAACGCCCACCAGACCCAGTTGTACGAGACGCCGTGGGAGCGCACGAAGTCCGTGACCAGGTTCGGCGTGTCCGTGCTGAACGTTGTCGCCACCATCGACGTTCCGACCAGCCACCACGGCGCCGACTGACCGGATGTAAAGAACTCCGCTACGCTCGACTGAGAGCGCCGGATGTAGAACAGTGCCGGCAGATAGCAGAGAAAGAGGCTTACCGCGACGATCACCCAATCAAGCGACGTCAGCTGCATTCGGTTGTACCCTGTTGGCTGTGTAGGTGTAGGTGCGGTAACGTCACGGGCGCGCGAGCGTAGGCAATGCGTGGTGCGGAAGGATGCGCGGATGCATCCGCGGTAGCGATATAAATAACTGCGTGGTGCCAGAGACGGCGCGGATGCATCCGCGCCCTACACGGCGACCATCTCGAATGTCAGTACCTCGAACGGCTCCAGTCGGACCTTGCGCTCTTCGCCGGCGCGAAAACGGATCGGGGCCTTTCCGTGATACTGCGCCCACGGACTCCTGGCAGAATACTGGCGCGGCGCCGAGTGCGGAAGCTCGAACACGCGCTCGGGATCGATCGCGATGTTCTGTGCGACGTTGCTCGGATTACGGAGCGTGAGAATTCCCTTGCGAGGCGACCACGACGCCCAGCCATAGGGCTCGAGTCGTTGCGGATCACCGCCCACCCAGTGGGTGTCGACCAGGGTCTGAGCGTTGTTGCGGGACCACTTTGCGCATTCAGCGATCGTATCCCAGTTCGCCTGCGAGAGCAGCGAAGGGGTGATGTACATCTCCTGCAGCTGCGTCCCCGTGCCAAAGTAGTCGCGAACTTCGGATGTGAAGTCGTTGCCCGGATCGGTCATCAGATTGTGCGCCTGCCTGGCATAGATCATTCCATGCAGCATCAACGAATTGATCGGGAAGAGGGCGCCTGCACGGACGACGTGCTCATATGTATCGGCGTCGCGATACGTGATCCAGCGCTGTCTGCTCGTGCCGATTCCAGCGAAGTCGTGGTCGTCCCCGCCACGCCAGATCGAGTCGGCGTAACGCAGCCAGAAGGGCGACGGATACGTGCCCGTCGTGAGGTTCACATACAGATCCGGCTTCTCCGTGCGCAGTTCGCCAATGAGATGGATTGCTGCATCGAAGTCGCTGTCGAATGGACTGCCGGGGTAGGTGCTCGCATAGTTCCCCGTTCCGTCGAACTTGAACTGATTCACGCCGTACTTCCGGATCATGTCGATGCATGTATCGCGGAAGTGCTTGTAGTAGATGGGACCGGAAAGCGCGAAACCGTCCTTATTGGTCTCGTAGCCCTGCGCCTTGCCGTACTCGATGCGTTCCCTGTGCGGTTCACCGTATCCGCCCCACGGCGACATCCAGACTCCGGGCGCGGCGCCGTATTTGTGAGTTGCAGCTTCTACGTTGGTGAATCCGTTGGGGAATCCCGAATTGAAGTGCCACAATGTCTTCGAGTCGTCCCAGCCGTCGTCGAAGAGAAACGAATCGAGCGTCACGCCACGCTTCTCGTGAAGCTCGGTTCCGAATGCCGCTATGGCGCCGAGTGCGTCGGCCTCGGTGTACTTGTTGAAGTATCCGATGTCATACCATGAGTTGTAGTGCAGAAAGGTGCGATACGGATGGGCACGCTCGCGCTCGACGTACTTGAGAAAGTCGCGTCGCAGCTGGCCCGGGAGCGTGACGCCGACGACCGAACTGAATTCGATTGTCGTCCCCGGGCGCAGTGGCAACGTGCGCGATATCCGGCAGCGAACGCGATCGCCGTCCACTGCATTGTTGGCGAGAGGATGCTCGAATGCGAAGTACGCGTCTCCGACAACGATCGGCGTGCCGCGCACGGTTCCGGGCGCCATGGCGTTGCGCGCGTTGAAGTCGAGCAGGGCGATCTCGTGCACCGGTACCTCTCCACCAAGCGCGCGCAACGTGATTTCCTGGCGAACGTAGCTCGATCCGTCGCGCAGTATTCCACGCCACACCGCTTCGATGCGTCCGGCCGGATCCTGAAGCGTCATCGTCACCTGATGGCCCGCGAGCCGCTCGACCATGCGCGACGCGCTGGCATTCGGGGACAGTACTTCTGTCCGCGGCGCGGATGTGATGCGCATCTCGCTCGCCTGGATCGTGGACTTGTCCGCGAGCGTCAGGGTGAATGCCTGTGTGGATACAGGGAGGGCCGCGTTATTGAGCACGTCGGCCAGCCGAACCGGACGAAAGGAGCCGCCTGCGGTGGTCCAGATCGCAGTAATGGCATCGTTGCCGAGCGTGAACTCATCTGCCGAGGCCGAGGCGCGACTCGCGAGTGGCGTGGCGGAGCCGCCGAGCAGGCTGAGTCCTTCTGCGAAGCCAGTGCGACCCAAGCCGAGCTGCAGTGCGCCGAGTCCGGCGGCGATCCGGCCGGTCCGGTCGAGGAAGTCGCGCCGACTGAGCCCGGAACCGGACGTAGGCGATGAATTGGAACGATCCCGGCTATCTGCCACAGGTCCGTGCTCCTTATATATGCGTGTTGCGAGCGGATCGGAATCGATCGCCGTGGTGGCGAGATTATCGCCTGGGTGGGCGCCGGTCAAGGACAGGCAGCACCTTATTCGTGCCTCTGGCCGGTCGCAGACGGAAGCGCAAATTCTTCAGGATGAATCACATGCGACTATCTGACGCCTTTGGACGTTTCTGGATCGTGATGGCGTGCCTCGTCGGCATGGCGCAGCCGTCCGTAGCTCAGAAACCAGCCACGCATTCGTTCCAGATCGCGAAGGGCGCGTTTCTGCTCGACGGAAAGCCGCTCCAGATCATATCGGGCGAGTTGCACTATGCACGCATTCCTCGCGAGTACTGGCGCCATCGCCTCAGGATGGCAAAGGCGATGGGTCTCAACACCATCGCCACCTACGTGTTCTGGAACTATCACGAAGTGCGGCCCGGCGTGTTCGACTTTCACACCGGGAATCGCGACCTCGGCGAGTTCATCAGGATCGCGCAGGAGGAAGGCTTGTGGGTGATTCTGCGTCCGGGACCGTACGTCTGCGCCGAATGGGACTTCGGAGGATTGCCATCGTATCTGCTCAAGACGCCGGCGGTGGCTGTACGCAGCAACGATCCTCGCTATATGAAAGCCGCGCAACGGTACATCGACGCGATGGCGAAGGAGATACGGCCGTTACTCGTGACGCACGGCGGCCCGATCCTCATGGTGCAGGTAGAGAACGAGTACGGGTCCTTCGGCTCAGACTCCAGCTACAAGGAAGCGACTCGCAGAATGCTGGTCCACGCCGGCATCGATGTGCCACTGTTCACAGCCGATGGCGACTGGCTGTTTCAGAAGGGCGGAATTCCTGGCGTGTTCGCGGCTGCGAACGGTGAGATGAATTACGACAGTCTCACCAAGCGAGTCGACGCATTCAACAAGGGCACCGGTCCGTACATGGTTGCGGAGTTGTATCCCGGATGGCTCACGCACTGGGCGGAGCCGTTTCCCGTCACGCCTGTCGACAGTTTTCTGCCCGCGTACGACAGTCTGCTGAAGCGGGGGGTGAGCATCAACCTGTACATGTTTCACGGCGGCACCAACTTCGGCTTCACTTCCGGTGCGAACTACACCAAGGCGATGCCGATCGAGCCGAGCATGACGAGTTATGATTACGACGCACCGCTGTCCGAGGCTGGATGGGCGACTCCCAAGTATTACGCGTTGCGCGACGTGATACGGCGGCACGTGTCATACGCGATTCCGGATGTGCCGGATTCATTGCCTGTGATTGCTGTGCCGCCAGTTCGTCTCACTGCTGTGACTGATCTCTTCGGCATCGTCGATCGTGTCGCACCGGTGAATTCCAGTCAGCCGATGTCATTCGAGGATCTCGATCAGTCCAGTGGATACGTGCTGTATCGCCACCGATCTGCGAGTGCAATGCACGGCGTTCTGAGCGTGCCCGGTCTGCGCGATTACGCAGCGGTATTCGTGGATGGACGTCGCGTTGCGACACTCGATCGCCGCACGAAGAACTTCTCCTGTGCAGTGGATATTCCCGCCGGTGGCCGGCTGGACATTCTGGTCGAGAACATGGGGCGAATCAACTATGGATCGGCACTCGTGAGTGACCGGAAGGGGATAGTTCAGCCCGTGACGATCGAGAGTGCGGAGATCACCGGCTGGTCGATGTATCGGCTGCCGTTCGCCAGCGTACCAAGCCATGGAACTGCCAAGCCAGCGGTAAGTGCAGCAGCAGGAACACCGACGCTGTATCGGGGCAGTTTCACGCTCGATCGAACTGGCGACACGTTTCTCGACATGCGGGAGTGGAAGAAGGGAATCGTTTTTGTGAACGGCATCAACATCGGCAGATACTGGAATTCCGGTCCGCAGCAGACCTTGTACCTTCCGGGTGCATGGCTCCGGCGCGGGCGAAACGACGTCGTTGTGTTCGAGCTGAACGGTCACGATGGGGCATCTGAAATTGCCGGGCTGGCGCGGCCAATTCTCACGCAGCTGAACGCGGAATCACATCCTCAGTAGCCTGGGCCGCCGGAAAAGGCGTGCTTGCGCAATCCAAAATGGGATACTATATCCTGCCTGTCCTCGGCGGAGGGCGCCGGAGTCCCGGGTGGGCGGCGCCCGTCTGCTTTCACATTTCTGCCGCACTTTGCTGCGTGCGGTCGGAGAGGAGTCATGAGAGCTACGGTATGGTTGGTGTTGCCGCTCTGTATTGGCGCGGAGATCGCGCCCCAGCGCGCAGCCGCGCAGCAAACTGGAACCACGATCGTCGGCGTGGTCACAACAGACAAGGGCGTGCCGCTTCAGGCTGCGGAAGTCGTGGTGCAGACGATGGGACTCGGCGCGGCGACGCGCCCTGACGGTCACTACACCATCACCGTGTCTGCCGCCCGATCACTCGGGCAGAAGGTCACGCTCACGGCCCGACTGATCGGGTTCGCACCGAAATCGGTCCAGATCACACTCAATCCCGGGACTGTAACGCAGAACTTCAGTCTTGCGAGCAATCCACTGCGTCTTGGCGAGGTTGTCGTCACCGGCGCCGGCACGAGCAGCACGCGCGAGAAGCTGGGTAACGTGATCAACTCCGTCGACTCGACAGCCATTGCGAAGAGCAACGAGTCGAATGTGGTCAACGCACTTGCAGCCAAGGCGCCGGGTGTGTCGGTCGTATCCGAATCGGGCGTTCCCGGATCGTCGGCGTACATCCGCATTCGCGGTATCAAGTCGCTATCGGGTGACGGACAGCCGCTGTTCGTGGTCGATGGAGTGCCGATCGACAACACGACCAACGTCAATGGCAGCGCCCTCACGGGCTCGAACACGCCGAACCGTGCGTCGGATATCAACCCCGACGACATCGCGTCGGTCGACATACTCAAGGGTGCCGCAGCGGCCGCGATCTACGGCGCGCGCGCATCCAACGGTGTCGTGCTCATCACAACGAAATCGGGACAGGCGGGCCCGACGCGTTACACGCTGAATTCGAGCTATTCCGTGGACGACGTCAGTCACAGCGTTCCGTTGCAGACCAAGTATGGCCAGGGCAGCAATGGCAAGCCTGGCGCATGCTCGACACCAGACTGCTCCGCGGCGAGCGGTTCGTGGGGACCGGCGCTCTCGGGAGTTCCCACGTACGATCACTTCAGCGAGCTGTTCCACACTGGTCATACGACGAACAACCACATCACGATATCGGGTGGAAACGAGCGCACCACGTTCTTCGCATCCGGCGGACGCGATGCGCAGAACGGCGTGATCATCGGCCCGAACAATTACTACGACAGAACCGACGTGCGTCTCAAGGCGACGCACCAGGTCTTCGACAATTTCAAGCTTGGCGGCAACATCTCGTTCGCGGACGACCGCGGTGCATCAATCCTGCGCGGCGGGTCGGTGTCCGGTCTGATGCTGGGCGCACTGCGGACGCCGCCGGATTTCAACCAGTTCCCATATCTCTCGCCGACGACGGGGCTGCAGCGTTCATATCGCTTTCCCGACCCATCGCCGGCATCGCTCACGCGGTCGCGCGGTTATGACAACCCGCTGTTCGCCGTATACGAGAATCCGAGCACGGAAGAGACGAACCGCACGATCGCCAATCTCACGGCCGACTGGCAGCCGAAGAGCTGGCTGCGCCTGGCGGAGAATCTTGGCGGCGACTACTTCGGTGACACCCAGCTCACGGGCGAGTCGTTCACCGCGAGCGAATCACCGCTCGGTCTCGTCAGACGCGCAGATCTGATGCACCTCCAGATCGACCAGAATCTCATCGCAACCGCAACGCACACCTTCAATTCCAACGTGAGCGGCACGTTGACGGTTGGGAACAACGTCAACAGCCGGCGGGGTCGCGAAGTGGATGCGACCGGCAACGGACTCATTGCACCGTCGCCGTTCTCGCTGAACAACACGGTGACGCAGCTCGCGACGGAATACGACTACGTGATCCACGCACTGTCGTATTTCGGCGAGGCAACTGTCGATCTGTACAACCAGTTGTATCTCACCGGCGCTGTTCGAAACGACGGGTTCTCGACGTTCGGTGCGAGCAATCCGCGTGCGTCGTATCCCAAGGGGAGCCTCGCCTGGACGTTCACGAATGCACTGGGCAATACCGACCATCGCGGGCTTCTCAGCTATGGAAAGCTGCGCGCGTCGTACGGCGAGACGGGCAAGGAGCCGAACGTCTACTCCACGCTTTCGACACTCGGTCGCGCGACCTTCGCCAGCGGCTACACCGATCAGCTGTCGTCGACGCAGGGTGGCTACGGCGGTCTGGTCACCTCTGGTACACAGGGCAACAACAACCTCAGGCCCGAGCGACAGAAGGAGTTCGAGACAGGCCTCGACGTCGGTCTGTTCAATCAGATGGCGGACGCAGGCATCACGTATTATCGCGACAACTCGACCGACGTCATCCTCAGTGTGCCGCGTCCATCCACGACGGGCTTCTCGGCGCAGCTTCTCAATGGAGCGGCGATCCTCAACCGCGGTTGGGAGGCTACACTGAACGTGCGGCCGATAACGACGCAGAAGCTGACGTGGGAAATTGGTGGTCAGTGGGCACAGAATGAAACTCGCGTTCTCAGCCTCAACGGTGCCACGTACATTGGCGCTGGTGGCGGAACGTTCTCCGAAGCACAGCCGTCAGCAACAGTCGGTGGAACATTCGCGTTCCGCGGGCTGGGCTACGTTCGCTGCGGCGTCACCAAGAGCACCAATCTGAAGGATCCCGCCGGTCATCCGGTCGACCTTGCGTCAGCATGCGCGGGTGCGCCGCGAGGCGCGTTGTACATCGCAGCGTCCGGTTTCCCGGTGAACGATCCGGTGAATCGCGTAATCGGCGATCCCAATCCGCACTGGACCGGCAACATGCACACGACCGTCCACTTCGGAAGCTGGGCGCTGTCGGCGCTGCTCGACCACAAGCAGGGTGGTATGGTCGCGAACATGACCAAGGGTGCACTCAACAACTTCGGGACGTCCATTGAAACAGAGCAGCGCGACGTCACCCGCACCTTCGGAGTGGACTTCATGCCGGGAGCAACGGTGGGACCGGGCAAGGGCACTCCTGTTCAGATCGGGCAGTCATGGTACACGGGGCTTGGAAGCATCTACTCCGGAATTGGCGAGCCGTTCATGGAGGATGGCACGTACACCAAGCTGCGCGAGTTGTCGGTGACGTACTCGCTCACCGGCGCATTCGTGCGCCATGCCGGGTTCAGCAGCGCCGACCTTCGGATTTCGGGGCGCAATCTGCACACGTGGACGAAGTACTCGGGCATAGATCCCGAAACCAATCTCGCTGGAGCAGACGCGCTGGTGCAGGGCTATGACTTCTTCAACATGCCGCAGACGCGATCGTTCGTGTTTTCAGTCGCTCTGAACCGCTGATCCCAAAGGAGATCCATCCGTGAAGCGATACATCAGAAGTGCGGCACTGGCAGCGGCGATTCCAGTCGTCGTTGCGAGCTGCGGCGATAACTATCTCAAGTGCGCCGACTGCATCACCAGTCCAAACGCGCCGACCGCAGCAACTTCCACGCAGCGTCTCGTCGCTGTGCAGGCGAAGCTCACACAGTTTCTCAACGGCAACCTGCCACGCGTGATATCCATGTGGATGCAGCAGATGGCGGGGACTCAGCTGCAGTATCAGGTGCAGGATCTGTACGTTCTGGACGGCGGTAGTGGCGATTTCAGCATGCCGTACACCGGCGGCGGGCTGATCGACATCCGCTCGATCGAGGCAAACTCGGCTGCGTCCGGGGACAAGATATTTCTTGGTATAGCGCAGACGATCAAGGCATGGGAGATTGGAACGCTCGCCGACGTCTGGGGCGACGTGCCGTACAGCCAGGCTGCCAAGGCCGATTCGTTCCCGACGCCAAAGTACGATCCGCAGCAGGTCGTGTACGACAGTGTGCTGGCAACGCTGGATCAGGCGATCGCGAATCTCAGTGCTGCCACGGGAGTGGGGCCGGGCGCTGCGGAGATCGTCTACAAGGGGAATCCAGCTCTCTGGTTGCAGCTTGCGCACACGCTCAAGGCCCGCTTCTATCTGCATCTGGCCGAGCGGGATCCGACCAACTATGCAAAGGCGCTGACCGAGGCCAATCTGGGCATCTCGAGCAACGCGGCTGACTACATCACGTACCAGACGAGCAACGCGAACGAGCAGAATGACTGGTATCAGTTCATGCTCACCGGAACGCGTACCGGCTTCATGCGCGCCGGCAAGTATCAGGTGGACCTGCTCAAGGGCCTCGGTGATCCACGGTTGGCCGAGTATTACCAGATTGCGGCTGGCGCGACAGATTACATCGGCGCGTCGCCGGGACAGGGGCTCGCGGGAAACATGTCTACGATCAGCGCGAAGCGACTTGCGCCTGATTATCGCCAACCGCTCGTCACATACAACGAGAATCTGTTGATCAAGGCGGAGGCGTTGTTCCAGCTGGGTAACACTCAGGCAGCGCTCGATACGCTCAACCGTGAGCGTGCCGCATGGGCGACGGCAACACCGTGGCACTCGGCGTTGACGCTTCCGGCGATAGCGGGGCCTGCATCGCTCGCCAGCATCATGCAGGAGAAGTACATCACTCTGTTCCAGAACGTAGAGGCTTGGAACGACTACAAGCGCACGTGCCTGCCAGCGCTCGTACCGGCTAATGGTGCGGCGTCGCTGCCTGGCCGAATGCTGTACACGAATTCAGAGCGTCAGACAAATCCGAACGTCCCTGCGGATCCGACGCTCAACTGGAACGATCCGCACGCGTGCGGCGCCTGATAACAACACACCGGGATTTCAATGCACAATCGCTCGATTTTCCTGATCGCCGCAACTATCGCAATAGCGACAACGCTTGGCCCTGCGTCCGCTGTTGCGCAGCGTACGGGTCCGCCAAATCGCGGGCTTGAAACGGAGCCGTTTGCTTTCGAGTACATGGGGCCGGCGAACGGTGGTCGCATCGCTTCGGTGTCGGGCGTCGCGGGTGATCCGCGTACGTGGTACATGGGCTCGGCGTCGGGCGGTGTGTGGAAGTCGAGCGATAGCGGGCGCACCTTCGTGCCAGTGTTTGACAGTATGGATGTTCAGGCGATCGGTGCGCTCGCCACTGCTCCGTCGGAACCCGGCACCGTATGGGCCGGGACCGGCGAGGCGTGGGCGATTCGCGATGCGGACGTCATGGGTGACGGGATTTACAAGTCCACGGATGCAGGCAAGACGTGGAAGAACATGGGCTTGCGCGAGACGGGGCGAATTGGCCGGATCATAGTCAATCCGACCAACGCGAACATCGTATTCGTCTGCGCGCTCGGGCGCACGACCGGCCCGCAGCAGGAGCGCGGAGTGTATCGCACGACTGATGGGGGCAAGTCGTGGACACGCGTGCTGTTTGTCGACGATGGCACGGGATGTTCCGGGTTGTCGATGGATGCGCACGATCCGAACGTTGTATTCGCGGGAATGTGGCAGGTCGTGATGCACACCTGGGTAATGTTGGGCGGTGGTCCATCGAGCGGACTCTACGTCACGCGCGATGGCGGCAATACGTGGAGCAAGCTCACTGATCCAGGTCTTCCCAAGTCACCGCTCGGCAAGATCGACGTCGCCGTTGCGCCGACCAATTCGAATCGCGTCTATGCACTGATACAAACCGCAGATCAGGGATCCGTGTGGCGATCCGATGACGCCGGACGCACGTGGAAGAACGTGAACTGGCAGCGAACACTCATAGGCCGCGCGGGCTACTACATCAACATCAAGGTGTCCAGCGGGAACGCGGATGAAATACTCGTTGCCAACAGCAGCTTCTGGCAATCGAAAGACGGCGGGAAGACGTTCAAGGCAGTGCCGTGGGGCGGCGATACGCACGACATCTGGATCGATCCAAAGAACCCGGACAGCTTTGCGCTGACGGATGACGCTGGCGCGCACATCACGCTCAATCACGGGAAGAGCTTCACGCAGGTATCGCTTCCCAACGGGCAGATGTACCACGTCGCCGTCGATGACAGGGTGCCGTACTGGATCTACTCCAACCGTCAGGACAACAGCTTTCCGATGCGCGGCGCGAGCGACGCACCGATTCGCAACTTCGAGCGCCGCCGTCCGGAGCCGCCAGCCGACACGGTCCACGCCGACAGCATGCGAAAGGATTCGACGATCCGGCGCGGAGCGGCTCGTGACACGACAGCGGGCGAGGGGCGTCGTCGCGCTCCGGCTGCGAGTGAGAATCCGGAATTTCCGCCGCAGAGCTTTGGCAATGTGTACAGCCGCACGCCATGGGAAAATGGACTTGGCGGATGCGAGTCGGGCTTCACGCTGCCAGACAAGGCAAACACCGACATAGTGTGGGCGAGCTGCTACGGAAACGAGGTCACTCGTTACGATGCACGCACCAAGCTTGCGCACTCGGTGAGTCCGTGGGTTCACACACTCGATTCTCCGCCCGACAAGACGAAGTATCGCTGTCACTGGACGCCGCCGCTCGCAATCGATCCATTCGATACCAAGACCGTGTACTACGGCTGCCAGGTGATATTCCGCACGTCGGATGCGGGACAGCACTGGACCGTGATCAGTCCGGATCTCTCGACGCGCGATCCTTCGCGCATCGTGTCGTCCGGCGGAATCGTCGCCGACAACCTCGGACAGTTCTACGGCGAAGTTGTATTCGCGATTGCTCCGTCGGAGATCAAGCGTGGCCTGATCTGGGCTGGCACGAACGACGGGCAGGTATGGTACACTGCCGACGCTGGCGGTCACTGGAACAACGTCACGGCCAACATGAAGGGATTGCCGCCGTGGGGAACGATCCGGAGGATCGAGCCGTCGCACTTCGATCCGGCGACGGCATACGTGGCGATCGATTTCCACATCATGGACAACCGCAAGCCGTACATCTACAAGACGACCGATTACGGACACACGTGGACCAACATCACCTCGGATCTCCCGAACGATCACCCGCTCGCGTACGTGATGACGATCGCGGAAAATCCGGACAGGAAGGGGATGTTGTTTGCGGGAACCGGGAACGCGTTCTACTACTCGGCGAACGACGGCGCGCACTGGACGAAGTTCAACGCCGGTCTCCCGGCGGCGCCGGTGACGTGGATAGCCGTTCCGAAGAAATGGAACGACGTCGTCGTGTCGACGTATGGACGTGGGCTGTACATTCTGCGCGACGTCACGGCGCTCGAGCAGGGAGCGTCCGCGACGCCGACGGCGCCACGTCTCTTCGCGCCGCATCTGGCGTTCCGCCAGTCGCGGTCCGGCCGTGCCGACTTCACCTTCGAGCTACCACAGGCGCAGGACAGCGTGGGCGTCGAAGTGCTGGATGCATCCGGCACCCCGATTCGCACGTTCCATCTCCGAGCTCGTGCAGGACTCAATCGTGTGCCGTGGGATCTGCGCTACGAAGCGGCGCCGCAGGTCGTACTGCGCACGGTCGCTCCTGACAACCCGCACATCTTTGCCGATCCGCGATTCGCCGGAAGCTCGACTCGTCCCGTGTTGCACTGGGGAATCGAAGCTCCGGTGCGGACTGGCCCGATCGCATCGCCTGGCAAGTATTCCGTGCGGCTCACGGCGTCGGGAAAGAGCTGGACTGAGCCGTTCGAAGTGATTCGCGACCCGGACATGCCGTCGCCGACAGCGGACCTCATCGCATCGACCCAGACGCAGCTGCGGATTCGCAACGACATGACAGAGGCGGTGAACATGATCAACCACATCGAGTCGATGCGGAAGACCATCGCCGACGAGCGCGCCGCCAATACGGGCAAATCGGACGTCGTTGCGGCGCTGGACCGTCTGAACGACCAGATGCTCGGCGTCGAGCTGCAATTGTTGACGCGCTCGGACATGGAGAGCGATGACAAGTATTACGTCGAGCAGTTCAAGGTATACATGAACCTGGTCTGGCTCTCGGGCGAGGTGGGTAGCGGCGCTGGCGACGTAGCCGGCGGGGCGGATTATCGGCCCACATCGCAGTCGCTCGAGGTGCTGAGCGGGATCGAGCGGGATCTGGCCGCGGCACGGGCCAGCTATACGACCCTGGTCGATCGCGACGTACCGGCGTTCAACAGCCGGATGCAGGGAAAGGTGGGGGCGATCCCCACGTCGTTCGGCAGCGGCGGCCGCCGGTAGTTGTCGAGGAACTGGTGCCGCCGCTGCCGCGGCGGCACTCCGCACTTGCCGCGCGTCGAAAAATAGGATATTGTATCCAATCCACCAGCACTGCTGGCGAGTCGCGGCAAGTCGGCTTATCTCTACGGATTGCTTGGCCCAAAAGGCCACATCCCAACTCCGGAGAACATAGCAAATGGGTCGCACCCTCGGTTCATCCAACAAGGCCGTCAAGGCCGTCGGCAAGAGTTCGAACGAGACGAAGATGATGGTAGTGCCGATCACGCGTCAGACCGTCACGCACCAGGCGACGGAGGCGTTGCGCGAGAGGATCCTGCGCGGGGTTTACGCCGACGACACGCCGCTTCGACAGGACGCGCTTGCCGCCGAACTGGGCGTGAGTCGAATCCCGATTCGCGAAGCACTTCGTCAGCTGGAAGCGGAAGGACTCGTCGTATTCAATCCGCATCGCGGTGCGGTGGTTTCGTCGCTCTCCGTGGATGAGATCAACGAGTTGTTCGAGCTGCGCGCGCAGATCGAGGGCGACCTGGTCCGCCGCGCGATCATGCGGACAACGGTGGAAAGCATCTCCCGCGCCAAGGACATACTCAAGGCGTACGAGGCGGCGTTCCGCGCTGGTGAGGTCGCTGAGTGGGGCAAGTTGAACTGGGAATTTCACTCGACCCTCTATGCGGCCGCCGATCGCCCATTCACCATGGCGATCATTCAGCGATTGCACCAGCAGAGCGATCGGTATCTGCGTATGCAACTGGTGCTCACGCACGGTGAATCGCGTGCGATCGACGAGCATCGCGCCATTCTTGCGGCCGTCGCGGCACAGGATGTCAAGCAGGCTTGCTCGCTCATGCGGCAACACATACTCGGCGCCGGCCGTCAGCTCGTCAGATACGTCAGTGCGGAGCGAGAGGCTGAAGAAGGGCGACCAACAAAGGAACGAAGATCATGACAGGTAGTACTGCCAGACGACTGCAGCACTTCATCGATAATGGCTGGCGTGACAGCGAGACAGATGGATGGATAAATGATGTAAACCCTTCCGACGTGCGCGACGTCATCGCACTCGTGCCGAAGGGGTCGACGAATGACGCGCGTGCTGCGGCAAGTGCCGCTGCGCGGGCGTTCCCGGCGTGGCGCGCCCTCACGGGTCCCGCACGCGCCGAGCATCTTTACAAATGGGCCGCGGCGATCGGCGACCGGGCCGAAGAGCTGGCGCAGGTCATGGCGCGCGAGGTCGGAAAGCCGATCGGCGAGGCGCGGGGCGAAGTATCCCGCTGCGTTGTGATTCTGCGGTATTACGCCGGTGACGCGGTGCGCCAGATCGGCGACGTGATCCCAGCACAATCCCCAGGCGCGCTTCAATTCAGTTTGCGCGAGCCGCTCGGTGTGGTGGCGATGATCACGCCGTGGAATTTTCCACTGGCGATTCCGCTATGGAAAGTCGCGCCTGCGCTCGCATTCGGTAACACCGTCGTACTCAAGCCCGCGGAGTCGTCGTCGTACCTCGCGGCATTGCTTGCCGAAACCGCGTCCGCAGCGGGCATTCCTGCCGGCGTGTTCAATGTATTGTTCGGTGCCGGCGCCACGGTTGGCGCGGCAATACTCGAAGCGCCGGAAGTTCGCGCCGTCAGCTTCACCGGATCCGGCGCCGTGGGGGCACGCGTCGCTGCGACCGCGACGGCGCGCAATATACGGTATCAGACCGAGATGGGCGGCAAGAACGTCGTCATCGTCATGCCGGATGCCGACATTGCAAAGGCTGCGTCACTCACCGCGGCGGGCGCAATGCGCTACGCGGGCCAGAAGTGCACCGCAACGAGCAGAGTAGTCGTCGCGCGCAGCGTCGAGAATGAGTTTCTGAGCCAGCTTCGCTCGCAGGTCGAATCGCTTCCCATCGGCCCGGTCACGGACGCAAAGGCCGCAGTGGGTCCACTGATCAGTCGAGTGTCGCACGATTCGATAACGCAGGCGCTCAGGGATGCGAACGCCGAGGCGCTGTTTTCGGTCCCCATACCAGGGTCCGCCGAGTTCAGCAACGGCAATTTCTTTCCGCCGACAGTCGTGCGTGGAGGCGATCCGGATGGATTGCTCGCGCAACGCGAACTGTTCGGCCCGGTGCTGGCCGAATTCACCGCAGAGGACGCAGATCACGCAATCGAACTGGCGAATCACACGTCCTATGGTCTCAGTGCATCGATCTTCACGCGCGATCTGACGACTGCGCTGGATTACATCAATCGCATTCACGTCGGCCTGGTGCGCGTGAATGGAGACACCACTGGTGTCGACCCGCATGCGCCCTTTGGCGGAATGAAGGGCTCGAGCTCCGGTAGTCGCGAGCAGGGACCTGCTGCGCGCGAGTTCTACACCGAGATCAAGACCGTACAGGTGAATCCGTGACTGACGCCACTGCCACCCTGGACTCGGGTGTAATTGCAGAAGAACCGACCGCGACCTTTCCCGCGAAGATTCACGTTGTCGATTCGCACACCGAGGGTGAGCCCACGCGCGTGGTGCTGGATGGATGGCCACAGCCGCGCGGCGCGACGATGGCGGAGCGGAGCGACGATATGCGCACGCACTTCGATCATCTGCGGCGTGCAGTAGTGTGCGAGCCGCGCGGCAACGACGCGATCGTCGGTGCGCTGTTGACGTCGCCGGTGAATCCGGATTCGACGACCGGTGTGATCTTCTTCAACAACGGAACGTATCTGGGGATGTGCGGGCATGGCGCGATCGGTGTCGTGCGCACGCTGCAGCACCTCGGCCGCGTGCAACCGGGCACAATCCGTCTGGACACGCCAGTCGGAACGGTGTCGGCGGAGCTGAGTGTCGATGGCAGCGTGACGATCGAGAACGTTCCCTCATTCTGTCATGCGCGCAACGTCGAGGTTCAGGTGCCAGGCATTGGTCTCGTAGTTGGCGACGTCGCGTGGGGCGGCAACTGGTTCTTCATCACGCACAACACACCGATCCCGGTAACTGCCTCGAACGCGAAGGAATTGACCCGCGTGACGCAGGCGATTCAGGATGCGATCAACGCCGCCGGCATCACCGGCGCGAACGGGGAGCCGATCGATCACATCGAGATCTCGGCGGCGCCGACGCGCGCGGATGCGGATTGCAGAAACTTCGTCCTGTGCTCTGGCGGTGAATACGACCGCTCTCCGTGTGGCACCGGAACGTCGGCCAAGCTTGCCGTACTGTATGCCAAGGGTGAGATCACACTCGGGACTCGGTGGCGCCAGGAGAGCATCAGCGGAAGCCTTTTCACGGGTTGGCTCACGACGAACGAGCGCGGTGAGCTGATTCCGCACATTCGCGGCACGGCTTACGTGACTGCGGAGGCGACGCTGCTATTCGACCCGACGGACCCGTTCCGCGGTGGAATCCCTTCGGCGTGATCCGCACTGCATGGGTGCTGCACG
>Ga0207678_10000777_pt1 | contig 29131 bp, 21 predicted proteins | sample KBSC63metaG_FD_184319 | JGI IMG/M metagenome (GOLD analysis project Ga0207678, IMG submission 184319) | Corn rhizosphere microbial communities from Kellogg Biological Station, Michigan, USA - KBS C6-3 metaG (SPAdes) (version 2) | ecosystem: Host-associated > Plants > Roots > Rhizosphere > Soil ... | reverse complement strand
GCGCCGTTCGCCGCGGGTTTCTGGCGTCATGGACTGGCGGCGGGAATGACGCTGGCTGGACGGGGCGAGGCGAGCGAAAAGGTGCAGATGGCTGGGCTGGGACTTGGCGCGCTCCTGTCCTCCTGGGGCGAATTGTCGCTATCGGCCGCCGCATCGCACAGCCGCGACGGCGACGGCCTGATGTGGCGGGCGCAGGTCCAGCGGATCACCCCGCATTATTCGGTGACGGCGAGCTATATGGAGGAAGATGCGCATTTCACGCAGGTCGGAGAGGATGAGCGGGCCGCCGCGGGACGTCGGGAACTGGCGGTCGCGGGCAGCATCAACCTGGGCCGCCGCGGCAGCATCAATGCCCATTATCTGGAAAGCCGGAGCGATGGAGACCGTTTCTCCATGGGTTCGCTTTCCTATGCCGCTGGCCTGGGCCCGGCCTGGATTACGCTGGGCGCGCGGCGGACGCGCCTCTCGGAAAGCCGGACCAGCAGTCTTTTCGGGTCGCTCACCCTGCCGCTCGGCGCGCGTTCAAGTGTCGGCCTGTTCGCGGATGGCGGGCGTACCGCCGCCAGTTTCAACCAAAGCCCGCCGCCCGACCAGGGGTGGGGCTATCGCATGCTGGCGTCGCGCGGGTCCGACGCGCCGACGCAGGTGGAAGGCGGCGTGACATGGCGCACCGCGGCCGGCGATCTCGACCTTTCCGCATCGCATATGGGGGGAATGGAGGGCGTGCGTTTCCAGGCCCGTGGCGCGCTGCTGCGGGTGGGGGGACAGATCGTCGCCGCGCCGCAACTCGACTATGCCTTCGCGGTGGTGGACGTGTCGGCCGATCAGGATGTGACGGTCTTCTTCGAGAACCGGCCTGTCGCGGGTCGGGCCGGGTCGGGCAGGTCGGCGATCGTCGCGGGCCTGCAACCCTATGCCGCCAACCGTATCGCCATTGATCTGGATGCCTTGCCGATCGATACCCTTGTGACCGCGGCCGAGCAGGTGGTGGTGCCGGGGTACAGGCAGGCGGTGAGGGTCAGCTTCGGCGGCCCGGCCGCCCGGCCGCTGACATTGCGGCTGGTGGACGGCAGCGGCCTTCCCGTTCCGGCGGGGCTGACCGTAACGCTGGAGGGTACGTCGTCGGGCATTTCGGGGCATGATGGCGAAATCTACCTGGCCGACGCGCAGGAGGGGCAGGAAATCCTGCTGGCGGGGCCGGCCATCGCGTGCCGCGCGACCGTTCCGGCGAGGCGGGCCGACGCCGGTATCTCGCAATCGGCGCCTCTTGCCTGCCTGCCCTATCAGGAGGGGAAATGATGAAGCTGATCGGATGGACGCTTGCCATTTCGGCTGGCCTGGGGCTGGCGAGCCCGGCCTGGGCCTGCACGCTTTGCAGTTGTTCGGCATCGACGACGGGGATCAGCTTCGGCGGCTATGATCCCACCGCCTCCGCGCCCAGGGATGGCGCGGGCAGCGTGACGCTGAGCTGCACAGGGGTGATCTCGCTGGCCGGCACCATTGATATAGCGATCAGCCCCGGCCTGTCGGGCGATGCCCTGGCGCGCCAGATGGCGCAGGGCAGTGCGCGGCTCAACTATAATCTCTACACCACCGCCAGCCGGACCACCATTTGGGGAAATGGATCGTCGGGGACCAGCACCGTGACCGCGTCATTGAACGGATTGCTGTCGTTCAGCCAGACCGTCCCCGTCTATGGCCGAATAGCCGCGGGGCAGTGGCCCCAGGCGGGGGCCTATGCCGACAGCCTGATCGTCACGATCACATATTGAACCCTCGGCTTCAGCTGCCCGCGTCCGCCGCCACGGGGCCGATCATGAAGACGCCCTCCCTCTGGCCGGAGGCAGACAGAAGCGGCACGGCCTTGACCTGGACGAGCTGGCTTTCGCCATGGCCGCCCAGCAGCCTCGCCCTCATGCCGAACGGCTTGCCGTGGGTGAGAAGTTCCTCGACCGCATCGTTGATCGCGCCGCGCGCGGAAGCATCGAACAGGGTCGCGAAGCGGGTGCCGGCCAGCCGGCCTTTCTCGGTCCCGACCAGCGCCGCAAGTGCGGGTGAGATGTCGGTGATGACCGACCGGACGTTGAACGCGCCGCGGGCAAGGCCGGGCAACCCGTCGATCAGATCCTCATAGGCCGCGATCTGCGCATCCTGCGCGCGCAGCGTCACCCGATCGGCAATCTCGTCGACCAGCACGATGAATCCGCCCGGAAAGGCCGCGGCCTGCACGCGATAGACCAGCGGCGGCGGTCCCGCGACATTATGTTCGAACGTCTCCGGCACGCCGGTGTCATGGACCCTTTCCAGCGCGCGCAACAGGAAGTGCGCGTCCGAACTCTCCAGCATCTGCGGCAGGAACAGCTTGCCGACATGCTTCTCGCTGATGCCCAGCCGCCGGCGGGCGGCGAGGTTGACCCGCACCGGCTTCAGATCCCGGTCGGTCAGCAGGACCTGGGTCGGAATCATGTCGAGCAGGATTTCCAGCTGCGCGCCCTGGTCGGGGCCGGTGGATTGATCGCCCGCCAGCCGATGGAACAGGTCCGTCGCGATGAGCGTCAGCCCGACATGCCCATGGTTCATGATATGGACGGGTTCGGTCATGGCCTGGCGCGAATGCACGGCAAAATGCCGAATCAACGCTGTGGCGGTGACCACTTGGCCGGGCGGCAGATCGTCCACGGACTGGCTCCCCTTTGCCTCCATCCCTGTCGATATCGGTATTATATGTTCGACGGGGTGTAAATCATCAAAACGGAATCGTAACGATTTTGTCTTTGCCGATCAGATATTTCCTCGACTCGCCTATCCGCCTTCGGAAAATGCAGAAGGGCCAGACGGGCAAGATGGTTCCAGCATAATGCGCAGATACGAATTTTGCGTAAAATCCTGTCCTTTCGCCTTCGCGCGGCCTTAGCGGCGACGCCTCCATTCTGGCCTGGGGACATCGCAAAGCCTGATCGAGCCGTCACCGGGGCGATCAGGCCTGCCTTCAGGGGGCGGATCTATGGACCGAGAGGCGAAATGGCATCGAACCGGGATTGCCGGGAGCACCAGCCGGGGCAGGGGCCGCCGGGCTTGGCTGGCGGGCGCCGGCCTGATCGCCGGCCTGGCGCCAGGGATGACCGCCCATGCCAATGTGGTCAGCGCCTGTTCGGGCGTCAGCCTGCCGAAATCAGTGCTGACCGACACGATCGGCGATGTCATCACGCCGGTGCTGGCACCGGTTGAATCGACCCTCAGCACCCTGACCTTCGGGACGGTCAATCTGGGCATCAACGCCGCCCTGGCCAACGCGGCGGCAGGCGCGCCGATCACCCTCAACGTTCTGGACGTGAACGGCAATGCCGTCGACCTGCTGTCGGACCCGACATGCGAAACCACGTCCGACAGTTTCAGCCTGACCACGCCCAAGGGCATCTCCTTTGGCGGCAACAAGATCACCGGACTGGGCACGCCGGGGTCCGAAGCCAGCGCGGGCGAGCTGGACGCCATCGCCATCGGCAATCTCGCCAGCACGGCCACGGGCGCCTATGGAGCGGTCGCGATCGGCGCGGGCGCGTCCGCCACCCATGCGGGCAGCGTGGCGCTGGGTTCGGGATCGCTGGCGAACGGCATGACGCTGAACCTGCCCGCCTTCCTGATCGGCGGCACGGCCAGCGCGGAAGTCAATATCGGCGGCCGCCGCCTGACGGGGCTGGCGGGCGGCGCCGATCCCGGCGACGCCGTCAATGTCGCCCAATTGCAGGCGGTGAACGATGCGCTCGGAACGCTTGCCGGCAATGCGGTGCAATATGATGACGGCACCAGGACGCAGGTGACGTTGCAGGGTTCGGGCGGCACGCGCATCACCAATGTTGGCGCGGGGGCGGTGAACAGCACCAGCAGCGACGCGATCAACGGTTCCCAGTTGCAGGCGACCAACAATCTGGTGGCGCAGAACAGCGCGGCCATCACCCAGTTGAGCTATGACCTGGCGGTGCTGAACGACCTTGCCGTCAAATATCAGGACAGCAGCAAGGCCACCGTCGTGCTGGGCGGCGCGGGCGGCACGACCATAGCCAATGTCGCGGCCGGCAGCGCCCCGACCGACGCGGTCAACCTGTCGCAACTGGGTAGCGGCGGCGGAGGGACTGGCGGTGGAGGCGGGGGCGGCGGAACTGGCGGAGGCGGGACTGCACCGCAGGACGCGCTGCCCTATGATCCGTCGATCCAGGCCTATAATGCGGCGCGCGGCGGCATCGACCAGACGATCAGCGGCGTTGCCGCCGGTGAGTTGAGCGAAACCTCGACACAGGCGGTCAACGGTGCGCAGCTTCATGCGACCAATGTGCAACTGGCCTATAATCTGACCGCGATCACCGAGCTTCAGCAAGGGCGCGCAGGCTATCTTCAGGTCAATAACAGTTCCGGCTACGCCACGCCGGTCGCCAGCGGCGCGGACAGCATGGCCGCCGGCGCGGGCGCGGTCGCCTCCGGCAGCGGCAGCCTGGCGCTGGGGACGCAGGCCCAGGCGATCGCGCCGGGCAGCGTCGCGCTGGGCTATGCTTCCGTCGCGGACCGGGCCAATACGGTATCCGTGGGCAGCGCGGGAGCCGAACGGCAGATCGTCCATGTGGCCGACGGCATCGCGCCGACCGATGCGGTGAACCTGCGCCAGCTTCAGGGCGGGATGGCAGGGGCGGTCGACAGCGCCAACGCCTATACCGACATCCGCTTCAACCTGATCAATGCCGGTCTGCGCGACCTGCGGCGCGACGCGGAGGGGGGTACCGCCGCCGCCATGGCGATTGCCGGCATACCCCAATTGTCGGAGGCGGGTGGCGGTACGCTGGGCGTCGGCGTCAGCACCTGGCAGGGGGAACATGCGATCGCCATGGGAATATCGAAGGTGTCGGACAATGGCCGCTTCATCATCCGGGCTTCAGCAGCCTATAACAGCCGCAATCAGGGAGGCGCCAATGCGGGCATGGGCATTGCTTTCTGATCGGCGGTGGATCGCCCTGCTGGCGCTGGCCCTGCATCCATGGCCCGGCCACGCGGCGGAGCCCCAGTTCCTGCCGGAAGTTGCGCCCCTGTCGGAATTTCCCGACGCGGGCAGCGCGACACGGCGCGAGGGCGTCTTCCTGCCGCCGCAGGCGCCACGCCTGCTGACGCCCGGCATGACGAAGCGGCAGGTCTATGCCCTGCTGGGCGTCCCGCATTTTCATGAGGGCCTGCTGGGCGCGCGGCGGTGGAACTATATTCTGGACTTCTACACCGGGCAGGGGACGGAATATCGGATCTGCCGCCTGCAATTGCGCTGGGATCGGCGGATGCGGCTGGAACGCATCGCCTGGAGCGACGCGTCGTGTCGCGACATGGTCTATCCTCCCGCGCAACCGCAGGCCGCCGCCGGACCGCTGCCACCTCCGGTTCCGGCGGTCCGGCCCCGGTCGCTCACTGTCCATTTCGATTTCGACAAGGCCGCTCTCAGTGAAGAAGCGCAGCGCGACCTGGCCGCCTTCATGACCGAAGCAGGCCCTGACGGCGGGATGCTCTCCGTCACGGGCTTCACCGACAGTGCAGGGCCTGACGCCTATAATGATCGGTTGAGCCTGATGCGCGCGGACAATGTCGCCAGGCATCTGGTGGCGATGGGCGTGCCGCTGTCGAAGCTGCAAATTTCCGGAGCCGGGGAGCGATCCCCGGCCCGATCATCCGACGGTCCGGCGAAAGAGCCCCTCAACCGGCGCGTTCTTCTGGAGTGGAGGGTGGGTGCCGGTTGACGCCGGGAGGGTTGCTGCCGGGCGGCGGAAAATTCACCGCAGCCATGCATCGCCGTCCCGGCCGGCCGACCGCGCAAGCTGGACGAATTCCTGCCGCCAATAGTCATTCTGGCCGCCGGCGAGCCGGGCGATGTCGGCATAGCTGTAGTCGCCCAGCCGCGTGTCGCCGCGCAGCCTTTGTCCGAAGGCGGCGACCGCCACGGCAAAGGCCATGTCGCCCCGCGGCCTGTCGGCGTCGGCAAGGAGCGAGGCGGCAACCGGCCGCTCTATCAGCCGGCTATGCGTCTCTTCGGGCAATTTGTAGCGCAGGCGGACGGTGGCGAACTCGCTGTTGTCCGCCGCGGGAGGGAAAGGCGCGCGATTGCCGGCATATCTGCGCGGAGCGACCCAACCCGCTTCGCCGGCCGGGACGATCTCGTACAGCGCCGTCACCTGATGACCGGCGCCGATCTCGCCCGCGTCGACGCGATCATCGGCGAAGTCCTGTTCGGCAAGGCCGCGATTCTCATAGCCGATCAGGCGATATTGGCTGACCAGGGCCGGGTTGAACTCCACCTGTACCTTCACATCCTTCGCGATGGTGAAGAGGGTGGAGGACAGTTCATCGTCCAGCACTTTGCGCGCCTCCATCGCGCTGTCTATGTAAGCGTGATTGCCATTGCCCAGGTCGGCCACCGCCTCCATCATCGCATCATTGTAATTGCCCTGCCCGAAGCCCAGGGTGGTGAGCGTTACGCCGTCGTCCCTGTTGCGCTTCACCATCTCTTCCAGGCCATGCTGATCGGACAGGCCGACGTTGAAGTCGCCATCGGTCGCCATGATGATGCGGTTGATGCCCCCCGGAATGAAGTGGGCGCGGGCCAGGTCATAGGCACGTGCCAGGGCCGGGCCGCCAGCGGTCGAACCATTCGCGTCCAGCCCGTCCAGCGCGGCCTTGATCTCCGCCGGATCGTGGCTGCCCTCGACCAAGGTTTCGACGAACCCGGCATAGGTGATGATGGATATGCTGTCGTCCGGCCGCAGCGCGTCCGCCAATATGGAAAGCGACTGCTTGACCAGAGGCAGCTTGTCGGCGTCCTGCATCGAACCGGACACATCGACCATGAACACCAGATTGGCGGGCGGCCGTTGCGACCGGGCGACGTCATAGCCGCGCAGGCCGATGCGCAACAGTCGCGTGCCGGCATTCCACGGTGTCGTCGAAACCTCCGTCGTAACGCTGAACGGCGCCGAGCGGTCATCGGGCAGCGGATAATCATAGCGGAAATAGTTGATCATCTCCTCCGTGCGCACGGCTTCCGCAGGAACGGCCTGGCCGCCCAGCAACATGCGGCGGACATTGGCGTAGGCGCCCGTATCCACATCGACCGCGAAGGTTGAGACCGGCTCGGCCGCGACCTGGTGGATCGGGCTGACCGGATGACCGTCATAGCGCTCGTTGCTTGCGGCCGGACCGGCATCGTTGACGGCTTCATAGGCGACGGAACCGCCGGGAGCCTGGCCGCAGCCCGCGAGCAGGAGGCCGGGCAGAAGGGTGAGGGTGATCGCCAGATGTGATCGCATGCGCGTTTCTCCACTGTTTCGATAGAGAGAAATAGGGGCGGCAAAGCGAGGCTTGCAAGCGACGAATCGATGGTGAACGGCACGCATCGATGAGTGTCGAGGCCGGGGTTCGTATCTTTTCGGCGGAATTCCGTCCTTCTCGCGGTGGCCTGCACATTTTCTGCACCGGAACTGCGCCGATTATTGATCGGCGGTTCTCACCGATCTGCTTGGGACAGCGGCATTCTGGCACGGACATTCAGGGAGAAAGACTGATGCGCTACTCCGCCGCGCGGCCGTCCCTGGCCGCATCATGGCCCCTCTTCGCCCGCTTTCGCTGGAAGCTGGCGCCTGCCTTGCTGATTGTAGGGACCGGGGACTGGCTGTTCTGCCAGCGGCATCTATATGGCGGCTATCTCGGCTTTTTCGCGCTGGCCGTGCTGGGCGCTCTGCTGGCGGGGCGGCCCGTGCTGCGGCGCGAAGGCGGGGCCTTGCTGGCGATGGCGGCGGCAGGGCTGTTCGCCTTTCCCCTGCTCTACGACGCAGGCCTGCTGGCCTGGACCCTGTTCTGGGTGGCGGCCGGGTTGGCGGCTTTGATACCGGCAACGGCGCGCTTCGACGATGGCTGGCGCTGGTTCCAGCGGCTGATCTGGTTTGGCTTGCGCGCGCCGTTCGGGCCGCTGATCGATCTGAAGCGCATCTTGAAGCTGCGCGCGGCGGGACGCGCAGGGGCCTGGAGCCTGCATGCGGCGCTGGGGACGCTGGCCTTGCCGGTGATCGGCAGCGCGGTGATCCTGCTTCTCTTTTCCGCGGCCAATCCGTTGTTCGAGCAATTTTTCTCCTCGCTGCTGCTGCCGGACCTGTCGCCTGAATTGATCGCCAGGCTGGCCTTTTGGGGGGTGTTGTTCGCGATGGCCTGGGCCTTGCTGCGGCCGCGCCTGCCCCGGCGCCTGCTGCCGGCATTTGATGGCTGGAACGACCGGCGCCTGCCGGGCGTGTCGGTCGCTTCGGTCACGCTGTCGTTGGTGGTCTTCAACCTGATCTTCGCGCTTCAGAACCTGATGGATGTCGCCTGGCTCTGGGGCTGGGCGCCGATGCCCGCGGGCATGACCATGGCCGGCTATGCCCATCGCGGTGCCTATCCGCTGGTCGCCACCGCACTGCTTGCGGCGCTGTTCGTGCTCGTGACGCTGCGGCCCGGATCGGAAACGGCGCAGAATCGGGTGGTCCGCAGCCTGGTGATGTTCTGGATCGGACAGAATGTCTTTCTGGTCGCATCGTCCATGTTGCGCACGGCGGATTATATCGAAGCCTATTCGCTTACCCGGCTCCGGATCGCCGCGCTGGTCTGGATGGCGCTCGTCGCCTTCGGCCTCGCCGCGATCTGCTGGCGGCTGCTGCGGGCGCGAAGCGCGGCATGGCTCATCAACGTCAATCTGGCGGCCGCCGGGCTGGTGCTGGGCGTGATCTGCTTTGTCGATCTGGGGGCGGTGGCGGCCCAATGGAATGTGCGTCATGCGCGGGATGTCGGTGGACAAGGCGTAGCGCTGGACCTCTGCTACCTGCGCCAGTTGGGCGATTCCGCGCTGTTGCCTTTGCTGTCGCTGGAGCAACGGACCGACCTGCGACCTGATTTTCGCGAGCGTGTGAGGGCGGTGAGGATGGACCTTCATGCCAGGCTGGCGCGGGAACTTGGCCAGCGCTGGACCCTGCTTGGGCAGCGGCGGCTGGAAATGGCGCGGACCATGACGGCGGCGATCGGGTCCGTCGCCGTCGATGCGGGAGCGAGGGATTGCTCTGGCGCGCTGATTCCGCCCGCGGCGGCGGCTGCACCCAATGGGAATGTTGGTCCGCAGACGGATCGCGCGTTGACAGCGGAGACGGGGAGATGATCCTATGCCCCATGCCCAGCACGATCCTGATCGTCGACGATGATCCCCATATCCGCCAACTGCTCGTCTTCGCCTTCGGCAAGGCGGGGCTCGGGACGATCGAGGCCGCCGATGGAGAAGCTGCGCTGGCGGAGGTCGAACGGCACGCGCCCGACCTCGTCATCCTCGACATCAACATGCCGCGCATGGACGGGCTGGAGGTCTGTCGCCGGCTGCGGGCGCATAATGACGTGCCGATCTTCTTCCTGTCCTCCCGCGATGATGAGATCGACCGGGTGCTGGGCATAGAGCTTGGCGGCGACGACTATGTGGTAAAGCCCTTTTCCCCGCGGGAGGTGGTGGCGCGGTCCATGGCGATCCTGCGCCGCACCTCGGCCCGGCCGCCGGCGGCGGAGGCGATTGGCACGATCCGCCATGGGCGGCTTGCCCTGGATACCGAAAGCTGGTCGGCGCATTGGGGCACGGAGGAGGTGAGCCTGACGGTGACGGAATTCACCATATTGCGCACCCTGCTGGCCATGCCTTCCCGCATCTTCTCCCGCGACCAGATCATCGATCGGTTTCGTGGGCCGGGCTTTGCCTTGACCGATCGGACGGTGGACAGCCATGTCCGCAACCTGCGCCGCAAATTTGCCGATGTCGGCGGCATCGACATCATAGAGACGCGCCCCGGCATCGGCTATCGGCTGGGCGGATGCAACGGGACGGCGCCGCCTGCATGAGCGCGGCGTTGAAGGCGTGGATCGCCCGGCATTGGCCGGTCTTGCGGTTGCGCACGATCCTGCTCGGCACCCTGCTGTTCGTGGCGGCGCTGCCGGGATTGGGGGCGATCTTCCTGCGGGTCTATGAAAATGCCCTGGTGCGACGGACCGAGGCGGAACTGGTGGCGCAGGGCGCGGCGCTGGCGGCGAGCGCGGCGGTCGTGGGGAGCGGCATGGGCGCCGATCACGCCGCGGCTGCCTCGCCGGTGCGTTATCATGACCGGATGACGGAGGTGGACCTGCGCTCTTCCCCGATCCTGCCGCCGCGCCCCCGGGCGGCGGCGACGCGCGTCGGCCCTGATCGCGCCGCCCTTGCGCTTGCGAAGCGGATGATGCCCGCCTTTGCCGAAACCAAGGTGACGACCTTGTCCTCGATCCTGATGCTGGATCGGCACGGCATAGTCCTGAACGGCCCGGAAGGCGGACGGAGCCTGGCTGCCCTGCCGGAGATCAGGGCCGCGCTCGGCGGCAGGGCCGTGACCGTGCTGCGGAAGAATGAAGGCATCGCCACCCATTATCCGCTGGAATGGCTGAGCCGGGCGGCGGGCATCCGCCTGCACCATGCCCGACCCATCAGCGTCGATGGGCAAGTGACGGGCGTGCTGCTGGTGTCGCGCTCGCCGCGCGCCCTTTCCCTGGGACTATATGAGGACCGCGGCAAGATCGTGCTCGGCGTGGTGGCGATTTTCCTGATGCTGGTGCTGCTGTCGGCCATATTGTCGCGCGCCATAGTCCGCCCGATCGAAAGCCTGAGCCGCGCCACACGCGATCTGGCATTGGGCCGCCGCGTCGCGCCGCGCCATCCCTCCCTGCAGGTAGTGGAAATCCGGGCCCTCTATCGGGATTTCGAGCAGATGGCTCAGAGTATCGAAAAGCGATCCCGCTATCTGCGCGACTTTGCCTCTTCGGTCAGCCATGAATTCAAGACGCCGCTGGCCGGCATCTCCGGCGCGATCGAACTGTTGCAGGATCATGGGGCCGACATGGCGCCCGCCGATCGCCAACGCTTCCTCACCAATATGGCGGCCGATGCCCAGCGGCTGGCGCGGCTGGTGCGGCGGCTGATGGAACTGGCACGCGCCGACGTGCTGGTGGGCGAAAGCGATGCGCGAACCGATGCCGCGCCATTGCTGGCGTCGGTGGCGGATGCATTGTGCGCAGAGGATTTCGTCATCAACCTCCGTCTGCCGCAGGACCTGCCGCCGCTGAAAGTGGACGCCGGGGCGCTGGAAGCCGTGTTGACGACGCTTGCGGAAAATGCGCGGCAGGCGGGGGCGTCGCGCCTGGACATCGACGTCGCCTTGCGTGAGGGCGCGGCATGGATCAACTTTGCCGATGATGGGCCCGGCATACCGCCAGGGGACCGGAGCCGCATCTTCGACCTTTTCTTCACCACCCGGAGGGGAGAAGGCGGGACGGGCCTTGGCCTCGCCATCGCCCGGTCGCTGCTCGACGCCTATCATGGCGAACTCCACCTGCTCCCAACAGCGCGCGGCGCCGGTTTCAGGCTTGTGGTCGGCACAGAAGGTTGAAGCGGACCGAGGCGCGATTCAGCCGGTCAGCGCTCCTGGTCCATCATCCAGGCGGCATCAGCGGGAATAGCCGGGCGCGGCCAAAGGCATAGACCCCATCTATGGGATATATAGCGGAATGACCTCTGGCGTGATGGGGGCGGTTTCGCGAACCTGCATCGACGTCATGCGCACGGGGGCGGGACATGGTCCTCGTCCTGGAGCGCGCCGTACAGGACCCGCAACGGCCGGGCAGCGATGTGAGGACGGTATGGACGGAGTTCGGGTAGGTAAAAGGATCATAGGCGCGCAGGCGCCCGTCGTCGTGGGGTGGGAAAACATACCGCGCGTGGAAGGAGGACCGTTGAAGCGGTTCGTCTTCACCTGGTTCCAGCCCAGCTTGCTGTTCGCGCTGATCGCCTTCTGGTATTATGCGCCCAATTCGATCGCCAAGGCATCGACCGCCATCGGTATCGGCATCGGCGTCAGAATCCTGTTGCTCGCGCTTGAGTGGGTGAACCCGCGCCACGCAAGCTGGCGCCTGACATGGAAGGAACTCGCCAGCGATCTTTTCTATGTGGGGCTTGGCTATACGCTGCTGAACCTGGTGGAACGCTATATCGGCAGCGATGTCGTGATCGAAGCGGTGCAGCATGATTTCGACTGGGACAAGCTGGCCTGGTTCACGGGCCTGCCCCTGCTGCTGCAGGCGTTGCTGATCTCGTTCATCTTCGATTTCGGCCAATATTGGATGCATCGCGGGATGCACAACTGGTATCCGCTGTGGCTGACCCATGCGCCGCATCATTACATCACCCAGTTGAACATCAACAAGGGCGCGGTCGGCAATCCGGTTGAACTGTTCCTGATCGGCCTCGGCATAGGCGGTTTCTTCGACTTCCTGCCCCGCGCCGCCCTGCTCGCGGGTACATTGGGCCTGGCCGTCGGCACCTACCAGCATATCAATGTCCGCTTCAACTCGCCGCGCTGGTGGCGTTTCCTGTTCAATACGACGGAACATCACAGCATGCACCATTCGCAGGATTATGAAGCCACGCGCAGCAACTATGCGAGCACCTGGATCGTCATCGACCGCCTTTTCGGCACCTGCGTGGATGGCGAGGCGGAACTGTTGGGCATGGAGGGCGGGCGCAAGATGTCGATCGCCGAAACGATGACCTATCCCTTCACCGAGGGCTGGAAATCGCTGAAAGAGCGTTTTGGCAAGGCGCGTTCCGCCCCGGTGATCGCCCAGCCGGCCGAATGATCGACTCCCGGTGCCTGCAAGGGGACATCCAGTGAACCGTCGCTTCATCGATTGGCTCTGGCACGTCCGGGGCAGCCTGCCGCTCGCGCCGGGGCAATCGCGTGACGACGCCTTTGGCAGGCTTGACCCCCTGTTCCGCGAGGCGGGCACCAGCCACGACCGGACGGACGATACCCTGACCTTCCGCAAAAAGGGGCAGGGGGCGCAGGACAGGATGTCGATCTTCGACGGCGGCGTGCTTCAGATCAGGAAGGGTGCGGCGGGACTTGTGCTGCACTATCATCTCAGCAGCCGGGCCTTGCTGTTCTGCTTTCTGGCGCCCCTGCTTTTCCTGGGCTTTGCCCAATTGACCATCGCCGCCGGGAAGATCGAGAAGGCAACCGCCCATGCGACGGCGAAAAAGCCCGAGAAAAAGGATGCGATCCTGCAGCTGCATCCGATCGACAAGTTTCTGGGTGCGCCCGCGCCCGAAAAGCCGAAGAAGGACAAGGCGAAGTCGGAGGAGGATGACAAGAAACCTTCCCCCAGGGCCGCCTATATCTTCGCCGCGATCTTCGCCTGCCTCTATGTCGTCGGGCGCGTTCTGGAAGGCAGGCTGGTCAGGTCGCTGTTTCGAAAGAGTCTGCTCGGCGCATAGCGTCTTTCCGTCCGCCTGGAGCATCGTACGCAAAAGTGAGAACCGGTTTTGCGCACGATGCGACATCAAAAGCATAGCGCGCGCTGCATGACTCGGATTTAACGCAACGCGCTCTAGCGAAAACGCTCCGGCCATGCATCCTCAATTGGGACGTGGGGCGACCGGATATATGATGAAATCGTCATGCACCTGCGGCTGCTCCGGCACATCCAGGGCGGCCTTGAGCCCGGTCTGAAGCTCCGTGATGCTTGCTGCCGGCAATTCCAGCAGATGTTCGTCAGGATGCGCCTTTGCTTCGTGGGGATAATCCTGGCCGGGCGACCGCGTCATTTCGATATGCGCGCCCAGTACGGCGCGGACGGGATGCCGGGCCGCGAACGCCGCCACCCGATCGACGCTGGCGCGATCGTCGGGCAGGAAATTGACGGGCACATAGAGACGGCCGGGATAAAGCGTGTCGCCTGACAGCAGGATCTTCAGCCTTGGATCATAGACCATGATCGCCGCGGCCTGGTGGCCGGGCGCCGGAATGATGGTGAGCGCGCGGCCGCCAAGGTCGAATGTGGCCAGGCTGTCGGGCCAGCGCGCAATGCCGAAGAAGCGGGCCACGTCCTGGGGCTCAAGCCCGATGACGGTTGTGTCGGGCCGTTCGCGAAAGGCGCTGTCGCCGGCGACATGATCGCCATGGCTGTGGCTGTGCGCCACGACCAGCGGGACCATGGGGCGTCCATGCGCCGCCGACCATTGCGCGACCAGCCGGTCCACCGCGGGTCGGATGCGGCCGCCCTCCGCGCCCGTGTCGATCAGCAGCGCCTTGTCGCGACCGAAGAGCAGGTAGAGAAAGGGCGCCTCGAAATTGGTCTTCACCGACTGGCGGATGACGAAACTGTCGTTGTCCAGCGCCTGCACCTGGACTTCCGGTTCCTGCGGCAACGTCCCGTCGATCCAACTCTCGGCAAACAGCCGGGGCGCCGCAGCTCCCTTGGCCGACAGGGATGGCTGGCCGCAAGGGACCATGATCGCCAGCATGATCCCGGCCAGCCTGGCCGATCGAACGACCGCAGTGCCGCGCGCTGTCATGTCCTGCCACCCTTTCCTTGCAATATCTTCGGGAAAATTATCATGGGAAGGAAAGAAATCTTCCCGTAGATGTCGGCTCCTGGGTAACATCGGGCATAGGAGATCGACTTAAAAATGATCGATATATGGAAATCGGGGAGAAATCCTTCATAGGATTCTCCCCGTTCCCGGATGTGGTTCAATATTTGAACCGTGCTTCAATACCGAAGGTTCGTGGGCTGATGACTGCCCGCTTGTAGTAACGCAGGACCACTCCATCGTTCAGGCCGACGCGGGATCGGTCGTTGGCGACCGAAGACACCGCATATTTGTCGAAGATGTTGTTGGCAAAGATGCCCAGGCTGTATCTTTCGGTTTCATAGGCCAGCGAGGCGCGATGGAGCACATAGCCGGGCAGCTTGTCGCCAAAGGCGCGATCCCAGCCGAGCCGCGTCACGACGCTGCCGCGATAGGTCGCCGTCCAGTCTGCGACGATGTTGCCCTCCTTGAACGGCAGGGTGTAGGTCGCGCCCAGGCTGCCGCTGTTCTTCGCCGAACCGGGCAGGCGGTCGCCGGATAGCGCGTCGAGCTTGATCGGAACGCTGGGATAGGTTCCCGCCGGATCGTTGACGGGTATGTTGTCCGGCACATTCTGGGTCAATTTGGCATTCGTGTAGGAATAGGTGCCCTGGATCGACAGGCCGTCGACAGGCTTTACCTGGAAAGAGGTTTCAAAGCCTTCCGACTTCGCCTTGCCGCCGTTCACCGTGATGCCGACAATTCCGTTCAGCGTGGCCGAATCAAGCTGAATACCATCCCATTTGATATGGAAAACGTTGAAATTGAACGTCAGCTTGCGGTCGAACCATTGGGTGCGGATGCCGATCTCCGCATTCTTGGTGGTATCCGGGCCATATTGGACTTCATTGGGCAGGCCGCAGGGCAGCTGGGTATTGTTGATATTGTCGCCGTCCGGATCGTTGGGCAGCGGATTGGGGCAGGGGGCGACACTGTTCGGACCGCCGATGCGATAGCCCTTGCTATATGTCCCATAGAGCATGATGTCGGGCGTGAAATTATAGGAGCTGTTGAACTTCCACACCCAGCCGCTCTTCTTCGCCTTGCCCCCGGCCGGCGGCATGTCATAGGGACTGACCGGATCACCGATCAGCGGCACCACAAGCGCGCCGGCGATCTTCGAAGTATATCCGAAGTATCGTGCACCTGCGGTAAGTTGCCAGTTCGGCGTCACCCTGAACGTGCCTTCGCCGAAGACCGCCTTTTCGGTGACTTTCGAGCTCACATAGGATGCATATTCGACTTCGTCCGGATTGGGCTGCGTTCCGAATTCAACCCAGGGATGGTTCGGCACATGCTCGACATAGTCGCGATGCAGCTTCTGACGGTTGAAGAATCCACCCAGCACCCAGCTGAACGGCCCGCCATGCCGTGAAACGAAGCGGACCTCCTGGTTGAACTGCTTGCGTCGATCGACGGACTCGTTCCAGCTGGAGAAGGCCGGAAACGTCTCATAGCCATAATCGAGGTCGAGCAGCAGGTCGGTATTGTCGCTCCGCCTCTGGTTCCTGACGTCGGTATAGGCAGTCGTCGCGACGAGATCGGCGAAGTCCGCCAGGTTCGCGTTGATTTCCATGCTGCCAAGGTGCGCCCGACGCTTCACAGGTTCGAGATAACGGGCGGCATTTTCATATCGGCCCGTCCCCAGAACGCCATTGCTGTTATATTGGCCGCCGTCGGTCCTGGTCTGCTGATAGGCATAAGTGAAATTGGCCTGCAGATCCTCGCTGAACTGCACCAGCAACTGGTTGCGCGTGGTGAAGGTCTTTTCGAAGTTGACGTCGTCCCGCCTTTTCAGATTCGCGGCATAATCCGCGGGGGTGACGGCGTCAGGACCGCTCGGCTGCGGCAGGGACACGCCAGGCTGCTGCAACAGCAGGGGGGAATCGATGAAGCCGGGATCGTAATAATAGCCTGTCGCCGACCGGAAGGCGACATGATCCTGGAAGATCGGTATGTTGATGACCCCGTCCAGCTGGAAGCCGGTATTGCCGCTATGATCCTTGCCATAAAGGCGGCCATGCGCCTCGCTGCCGAAGGTCGTCAGGTTGGGCCGGTTCGGGATGTTGCGGATCGCGCCCGCCAGCGTGCCAAGGCCGTAAAGCGTGCCCTGCGGGCCCAGCAGCGTTTCCACCCGCGCGATGTCCAGCATCTTGAAGTCGTAATAGAGCGGAACCTCGCCCAGATATACGCCGATCGCATCGTCATAGGAATTGCCCGAGCTGTCCGTGTCCGACGCGTTGAGGCCGCGCAGCACGATCGTGCCGGTCGAACCGGGGCCAGTGTCGGAAATGGTCATGCCGGGCGTGAAGTCAGCGAGATCGCGCACATCGTCGATCCGCTGCTTGGCAATCTGCTCCGCGCCCACGGCGCTGATGTTGATCGGAACGTCCTGGATGGTGGCTGCGCGGCGGGTGGCCGTGACCACGATCTCGTTGCGGTCGCCGCTCGATCCGTCATTTTCCGCGGCATCCTGCGCGAAAACCGTATTGGTGCCGACGCCCATCAAAATGGTCGCGCCCATTAGCGTATTGCGTAGCAATTTCATAGTCTCTCCGACCCCCTTGCCGTTGAGCCTTGAGTGACATCCTTCCTCTTGACGCTCTGGACGAGCCGGCGTCTTGTCACATAATTTGCCCGCCGCAGGACCGATCATTTTTATAATGGCTTACACTGCAGCCGTTTCTGAACAGCCTGTCATGGCGAAGCGGAAAGGTGACGATAAGTTTCCGAACATCGCGCAAATCACATGGAGTCCCGCGCTTGAATGCCGCGCGCGCTATGCGGGCGACAGCCGGTATCTCGCCCGGCACTGCTGCATCGCTGACCCCTGTTCGATCCACATGCCCTCACTTTGCGGCAGATCGCCCTTTCCCGTTCCGCCGCTCGCATGAACGACACAGGACACGGTATGGATATTACCTATCGCGTCAAGCGTAATAATTCCGCACCTGCTCAGTATGAAGGACGGAATGTGTTGCATTGCATTAAATGGCGGATTTTGGCGGGATGAGCATCTTGTCCGACAAGATGGCATCTCTCGCAACACCTCGTCAGACCCGTGTGCCGCCCAAGGATGGAAAGGCTTCGACCCGGCGAATCGCCCCGATGGCGAGCGTGTTTCGAATCGTCCGATAATCCGCTGAATGCAGCAGGATGAGAGAAGGATCTCGACGGTGTCCTCGCACGGTGACGATTTTCCGACAGCGCCGGGCCGGCCCATGTCTGGTTTCGACGTTATTACATTTTATGAATGTCGTAATATTTTCTATGGACAAGGCCATGCAGCAAGGCGATGCTGCATTGCGAAAGGGGATCGAATCATGATCAGGACGGTTGGCAAGGCAGGCATGATCGCAGCGCTCGCCGGGGCTTTCATGCTCGCCTCCTGTTCACGGGCGCCCGATCCCGCGACCGGGCAGCGGAAAGAGTTCAGCATCGGCTGGTCAATCTACGCTGGATGGATGCCGTGGCCCTATGCGCAACAGGCGGGCATCGTGAAGAAATGGGCCGATAAATACGGCATCAAGATCAATGTCGTGCAGGTCAACGACTATGTGGAATCGATCAATCAATATACTGCGGGCAAGTTCGACGGCGTGACCGTCACGAACATGGATGCGCTCACCATTCCCGCTGCCGGCGGCAAGGATACGAGCGCGATCATCGTGGGCGATTATTCGAACGGCAATGATGGCATCCTGCTGAAGGGCGCGGATCAGCTCGCCGCGATCAAGGGGCGGCAGGTGTATCTGGTCGAGCTTTCCGTGTCGCATTATTTGCTGGCGCGCGGGCTCCAGACGGCGGGCCTCAAGCCCACCGACGTCCGGACGGTGAACACGTCCGACGCGGACATAGTGGGCGCCTTTGGCAGCCCAGCGGCCAATGCGGCGGTGGCCTGGAATCCGCAGCTTTCGGTCATGAAGGCGCAGCCGGGCGTGAAGCAGGTGTTCAGCTCGGCCCAGATCCCGGGCGAAATACTGGACCTGCTCGCCGTCGATACCGCGACGCTCAAGGCGAACCCCAATCTCGGCAAGGCGCTGACAGGCATCTGGTATGAAACCGTCGCGTTGATGCAGCGGCAGGACGCGCAGGGGAAGGCGGCGCGCGCCGCCATGGCCAAATTGTCGGGCGCCACGCCGGAAAGTTTCGACGGCCAGTTGTCGACCACGCATCTCTATGCCGATCCCAAGGCAGCGGTGGCCGCGACCGTTGCTCCGGCGCTGGTCAAGACCATGACCCAGGTTCGCGACTTCAGCTTTTCCAAGGGGCTGTTCAAGGGTGCGTCGTCGGCCGACGCCGTGGGCATCGCCTTTCCCGGCGGAAAGACGCTTGGCGATCCGCAGCGGGTGACGCTTCGGTTCGACGACAGCTTCATGAAGCTGGCGGCGGACGGAAAACTCTGATCGCGTTCATTCGATCCTGCCGAAGGTGATGAGACGATGCGTTGGGTGAATCGACATGCGCGCCGAAGCGAACGGATCTTCTGGGGTTCGCTGCCGATCCTGTTGCTGGTGCTGCTTTACCTGTTCATCGCGACGCAGCGCCATGCCGCCAATCCGCTGGACAAGATCCTGCCGCTTCCCGGCAGCATGGCAACGGCGATGGCCACGCTGCTCTTTCAGCCGGACCCGCTGACCGGCCAGCTTGTCTTCTGGGCCGACACGCTGGCCAGCCTTCAGCGCCTGGGGCTGGGCCTGGGCATCGCCACGCTCTCGGCGTTGGTGGTGGGGCTTGTGCTCGGCGTCCTGCCGCCGGTGCGCGCGACCTTCGGACCCCTGGTGACGGCGGTCGCGGTCATCCCCCCCATTGCGCTGCTGCCGATATTGTTCATCGCGCTGGGCCTGGGGGAGACGGCGAAGGTTGCGCTCATCGTGATCGGCATCGCGCCGGTCATGATGCGCGACATCGCCGCCCATGTGGCAGCCCTCCCGCGGGAGCAGATCATCAAGGCGCAGACGCTGGGCGCCAGTTCCTGGCAGATCATGATCCGCATCGCCCTGCCGCAGGCCATGCCGCGCCTGCTGCACGCGGTCCGCCTGTCGCTTGGTCCGGCCTGGGTGTTCCTGATCTCAGCGGAGGCGATCGCGTCTGATGTGGGTCTTGGCTACCGGATATTCCTTGTCCGCCGCTATCTCTCGATGGACGTGATCATTCCCTATGTCGCCTGGATCGCGATCCTTGCGATCCTGATGGACGTGGCGCTGACCTTCGCCAGCCAATGGCTTTACCCCTGGGCACATGGAGAGCGGCATTGAGCGCGCTGCTGTCCCTTCGCGACATCTGGGTCGAATATGGCGACAAGATCGTCCTGGAGAAGGTGAACCTCGACATCGAAACGGGTTCCTTCGTCTCGATCATAGGGCCCTCCGGCGCCGGAAAGAGCAGCCTGCTGCGCGTCGTCCTGGGCCAGGAAGTGCCCAGCCGCGGGACCATATTGCTGGACGGAACGCCGCTTACGCCGGAATGCGGGCCCGATCGCGGCGTCGTGTTCCAGCGCTATTCGGTGTTCCCGCACCTTTCCGCCCTGCAGAACACGATCTTCGGGCTGGAATGCGCCAAGGCTCCCTTCGCGGGCCGGCTGTTCGGCCATGCGCGCCGCGCAGCCAGGGCGGAGGCGGAGGAGATGCTGGACGCGGTCGGCCTGCGCGATTCGATGCATCTCTATCCCGCGCAGATGTCGGGCGGCATGCAGCAACGTCTTGCCATCGCCCAGGCCCTCATCAAACAGCCTCGCATCCTGCTTCTCGACGAGCCGTTCGGCGCCCTGGATCCCGGCATCCGCGCGGACATGCATGTGCTGATCACGCGGCTTTGGCGGGATTATTCGCTGACGATCATCATGGTGACCCACGACATCAGGGAAGCCTTTTCGCTCGGCACGCGGGTGCTTGCGCTCGACAAGCGCCGCCATGACCCGCACGCGCCCCATCGGTTCGGCGCGACCGCGGTTTACGACCTGCCGCTGCGCGACCGGTCAGAACCGGCGGCGAGCGAAGAATCCGACGCTCCGGACGAGAGCGAACGGAATGAAGAGGAAAGGACGGATCATGAGTAGCGACACCGGAACTCTGGCGCGGCTCAGCATGAGCCTGCCGGGCGATCTGTTCCGGCAACTCGACGCCATGGTGGAGGAACGCGGGCTGCCGTCGCGGTCCCAGCTCATTGCCGAACTGATCCGCCACGCGCTGGCCGAGCATGAGGCCTTCACCCGCCCGGACGAGATGCTCGCGGGTACCATCACGATCGTCTATCGCGGCGATCGGGGGCGGGTGCGGCATCAGCTTGCCCAGACGCAGGCGGATTATCTCAAGGAGGTGATCTCGTCCCAGCATGTGTTCCTGGAAGGGGACCAGTCGCTTGAAGTGCTGCTGGTGCAGGGGCCTGCGTCCCTGTTGAAGGAATTGTGCGACGCGCTGCGCCGGGTCCGGGGGGTCCACCAGCTTCAGCTCGTCACGACCACCGCGCTGCTGCCGCCGCTCTATGAGCAGGAAAACGGCAGCCAGAAGGGGAATGCCGCATGACCGGATCTCTCGCCAATCCCTTGGCCGCCCGTGATCACGCCCGCAGCATGGCGGGGACGGTGGTGGAGGCGATGCCGCTGTTGCCGCCGGCGGCGGATGACCTTCCGGCCGACGTGCCTGCCCAGGACCTGTTGTGGGAAGAAACGATCGCGGCCGGCGGTTATGCCACGCGCCGCCTGCCGCGCGGCGCGCGCCTGCGCCTGATCGACCTCAGGGGCGATGCCTGCGCATCGATGCTGCTGTTCAACGCGGACATGCCGACCGAGCGGCTCAACGTGGCCGATACGGTGAAGGTGCAATGGAACGCCTATCTGGGCCAGGGCAAGCTGCTGCTGTCGGACATGGGCAGGGTGCTCATGAGCTTTCTGGAGGACAGCGCGGGCACGCATGACAGCTTCTGCGGGACTTCCAACGCCGCGACCAATGCCGCCCGCTACGGCAATGGCGCCAATAGCGGGCCTTGTCCCAACGGACGCGACCGTTTCCTGCTGGGCGCGGCGAAGCACGGGTTGCAGCGGCGCGACGTCCATCCCTGCGTGACGCTGTTCAAGGGCGCGAAGATCGAGGTGGATGGCGCGATCACGCCGCTGATCGGACCCTTTCCTGCCGGCCGCAGCGTCGTGCTGCGCGCCGAGATGGACGTGACCCTGGTCATCGCCAACTGCCCCCATGTCCTGGACCCGCGGGAGCGGTGGACCGTGACGCCGCTGCGGGCCAGCGCCTGGCGCGGCCCCGTGACGCCGGAGGACGACGTCATCCGCAATGCCACGCCGGAGGGACTGCGCGCCTTCCTGAATGTCGAAGATTATTATCGCCGCTAGAGCGCCTTTACCGTCGAGCGAAAACGCTCTGTCTTTTGATCCCGCATCTTCCGGATTGTCGACCATCAGGGGCCAACTGGAAAAATGCCCAGGAAAGAACGGGTTTCCGCATGAGCTTTGATCCCCATTTGACGGGCCTTTCGGGGGCCATTGTCCATGATGTCGTGGTGCCCGCACGGGCGCCGTGGCTGCATCATGTCTATGCCGGCCAGACGCTGCGCATCGTCGACCTGGAAGGCAATCAGGCCGTCGACTTCCTCCTCTATTCGGCGGCGGACGACGCTGAACGGTACAGCGCGCAGGATACCGTGGCCGCGCAGGGCAATCTGTTCCTGCGCGAGGGCACGGTGCTGCGATCCAATGAGGGGCGCGCGATGATGACCATCGCGGCGACGTCGGTCGACTATCACGATACCATCGGCGGCGCCTGTTCGTGCGAATCCAACACGCTGCGCTACGGCCACCACACCAAGGCCGAACATGCCTGCGTGGAAAACTTCCTGGAGGCCAATCTGCTGGAAGGGCGCGGCAAGCGCGACATCGTTTCCAACATCAACTTCTTCATGAACGTGCCGGTCGAGGAAGATGGTTCGCTCGGCATCGTCGACGGGATCTCCGCGCCCGGCCTGACCGTGGACCTGAAGGCGGAAATGGACGTGATCGTCGTCGTGTCGAACTGCCCGCAGATCAACAATCCCTGCAACGGCTTCAACCCAACCCCCGTCCGCATGATCGTGACCGCATGAGCTTCGATACGGTCCTCATCGCCAATCGCGGCGCCATCGCCACGCGCATCATTCGCACCTTGCGGCGCATGGGCCTGCGCTCGGTCGCGGTCTATTCCGAAGCGGACGAAAATTCCCTGCACGTCGCGCAGGCGGACGAGGCGGTCTGCATCGGCCCGGCGCGGGCGTCGGACAGCTATCTCGACATCGATGCCATATTGAGCGCCGCCCGCGCCACGGGCGCCGGCGCGATCCATCCGGGCTACGGCTTCCTTGCCGAAAATGTGGAGTTTGCCGAAGCCTGCGCCGCAGCCGGCATCGTCTTCATCGGCCCGACGACCGACAATATCCGCACCTTTGGCCTGAAGCACAGCGCGCGCGCCCTGGCGGCGGCCCATGGCGTGCCGCTGGCGCCGGGCACCGGCCTGCTGACCGATGAGGAGGAGGCCGTGGCGGCGGCGCGGGATATCGGGTTCCCCGTCATCCTGAAGGCAACGGCCGGCGGCGGCGGCATCGGCATGCGCATCTGCGAGGAGGAAAGCGACGTTCGGGAGGGCTTTGCCGCCGTGGCACGCCAGGGCCAGAGCAATTTCGGCGACGCGGGCATATTCCTTGAACGCTATATCCGCAGGGCGCGGCACATTGAAGTGCAGCTTTTCGGCGATGGCGAAGGCCGGGTCATGCCGCTGGGAGAGCGCGACTGTTCGCTCCAGCGCCGCAACCAGAAGGTGGTAGAGGAATCGCCCGCGCCCCTGTTGCCGCCCGCCGTCCGCCGCGAGTTGATCGCCGCCGCCACCCGCCTGGGCCAGGCCGCCGTCTACCGCTCCGCCGGGACGGTGGAATTCCTCTACGACGCCGAACGCCAGCAATTCTTCTTTCTTGAGATGAACACGCGCCTGCAGGTCGAACATGGCGTCACCGAAGAGGTGATGGGCATTGATCTGGTCGAATGGATGATCCGCGGCGGCGCGGGCGACTTTGCCTTTCTCGACGCGCCGCCGCCCCAGCCGCGCGGCCATTCGGTGGAGGTGCGGCTCTATGCCGAAGATCCGACGCTCGATTATCGTCCGACTTCCGGAACGCTGACGGCGGTTCAGTTCCCCCCCGACATCCGCGCCGAAACCTGGTGCATGGCAGGCAGCGACGTCAGCATCTGGTACGATCCGATGCTGGCCAAGCTGATCGTTCATGCCCCGACGCGTGATGAGGCGATCGCAAAGATGCAGGCCGCGCTCGACCAGAGCCGCGTCGATGGCATAGAGACAAATCTGCGCTGGCTGCGCGATGTGGTCCGGTCCGACGCCTTCGTCAGCGGCGAGGTGTCCACCCGCGCTCTTGACGGCGTCGTTTCCCATCCCAGCAGCATCCGCGTGATCAGCGGCGGCACCGCCACCACCGTTCAGGACTGGCCGGGCCGGCAGAAATTATGGGCGGTCGGCGTCCCTCCTTCGGGGCCGATGGACGATCAGTCCTTCCGCATGGGCAACCGGCTGCTGGGCAATCCCGAAGGGACCGCCGGACTGGAAGTCACGGTGACCGGCCCGACGCTGGACTTCACCGCGCCGGCGCGCATCTGCCTCATGGGCGCTGATTTCGGGGCGACGCTGGATGGCCAGGCCGTGGTACGGGGCGTCGCGATCGACGTGGTGGCCGGCCAGACGCTTGCCCTTGGCCGCGCGTCCGGCGGCGGCCTGCGGGCCTATATCCTGTTCGCCGGCGGTCTCGACATCGCGCCTTATCTCGGTAGCCGCAGCACCTTCGAACTCGGCCAGTTCGGCGGGCACGCCGCTCGCCGGCTGCTGGCGGGCGATACCCTGCACCTCGCGCGCGATCGAACAGGCGCGCCCCTTGCTTCCGCCGACCTGCCGGCTCTTTCGACGCAATGGACGTTGCGCGTCCTCTATGGTCCCCACGGCGCGCCGGATTTCTTCACCGATGCCGATATAGAGGCCATCGTCGCCGCTGAATGGCAGGTCCATTACAACAGCAATCGCACCGGCGTCCGCCTGATCGGACCCAAGCCGCAATGGGCTCGCGCCGACGGCGGCGAGGCCGGGTTGCACCCATCCAACATTCACGACAATCCCTATGCCATCGGTGCCGTCGACTTTACCGGCGACATGCCGATCATCCTGGGCCCTGACGGCCCTTCGCTTGGGGGTTTCGTCTGCCCCTTCGTGGTGATCGCGGCCGATCGGTGGAAAATCGGCCAGCTTGCGCCGGGCGACAAGCTGCGTTTCGCCCCCGTCAACATCGACGATGCGGCCGTGGCGGATGCGTTGCAGCGGCGGCTGCTCGCCTCCGGATCGGTGGAGGATGCCGCGCCGGTGCGGCCGATCGAAATGCTCTCGCCCATCCTTGCAGAGATGCCGGAGCAGCCCGGCCGTCCACGGACTGTCTATCGCCAGCAGGGTGATCGCAACATCCTGGTCGAATATGGTCCCATCATACTCGACATAGAATTGCGGATTCGGGTCCACGCACTGATGACGGAGCTGGAACGGATCGCTCTGCCCGGCATAATCGATGTTGTTCCGGGCATCCGTTCGCTGCAACTGCATTTCGACGGCGAACAACTGGATCAGCGTGCCGCGCTGGCAGCGCTGATCTCTGCGGAGGAGCGCCTGGGCGACCTTGAGGATTTCACCATTCCTTCCCGCGTGGTCCATATGCCGCTCAGCTGGCGCGATCCGGCGACGATCGAGACGATCGAGAAATATATGGGCGGCGTGCGCGCCGACGCGCCCTGGTGCCCGGACAACATCGAATTCATCCGTCGCGTCAACGGCCTTCCCGACGCGGCGGCGGTGGAGCAACTGATCTTCGAGGCGAATTACCTCGTCCTGGGGCTGGGCGACGTCTATCTGGGCGCGCCGGTCGCGACCCCGGTCGATCCGCGGCACCGGCTCGTCACCACCAAATACAACCCCGCCCGCACCTGGACGCCGCCCAATGTCGTGGGCATCGGCGGCGCCTATATGTGCATCTACGGGATGGAAGGACCGGGCGGCTATCAACTGTTCGGCCGGACCATCCAGGTGTGGAACACGCATCGCCAGACCGATGTCTTTGTCGAGGGGAAGCCCTGGCTGCTGCGCTTCTTCGATCAGATCCGATTCTATCCGGTCAGCGCGGAGGAACTGGCCGAATGGCGCCGCGATTTCCCGAGCGGGCGGCGTTCCATCCGGATCGAGCCGTCGGAGTTCCGGCTGGCCGACTATCGCGCCTTCCTGGCTGAAAATGCCGATGCCATCGCCGCCTTCGAGGCGCACCGGCAGGACGCCTTCGACGAGGAGCGTGCCGAATGGCAGCGCAGCGGCGAGTTCGACCGCATCACCAGCCTGACGGAGGCCGACGCGGCCGAGCCGGACGTGATCGACGTGCCGGAGGGGGCCGATCTGGTCGAAACGCCCTTTGGCGGCAGCATCTGGAAATTGCTGGTTGAGGTCGGCGACGAAGTGAAGGCGGGCGATACGATTGCCGTCATCGAGGCCATGAAGATGGAATGCGCGGTGCAGAGCCCCATCACCGGCACGGTCGCGGCCATCTATGTGCAGGAGCGGCAGGCATTGCAGCCCGGCGCACCGGTGCTGGCGTTGAGGGCCGGGGCATGACCGCGTTCGACCGGCGCAGCGCTGCGGCAATCGCGGGAGACATCAGGGCGGGCCATGCCAGTGCGGTTGCCGTGATGGAGGAGACGGTTGCCCGGATCGCCGCCTATGACGCCGTGCAGCCGCAGATCTGGATCAGCCGGGCAAGGCCCGACGACCTGATCGCGGCCGCGCGGGCCATCGACGCCCGCCTCGCCGCGGGAGAGGACCTGCCGCTGGCCGGCGTTCCGTTCGCGGTCAAGGACAATATCGACGCCGCCGGGTTCGACACGACCGCCGCCTGCCCGGCCTTCGCCTATCGTCCGGGACGGTCGGCGACGGTCGTCGAACGCCTGGCCGCGGCCGGCGCGATCTGCGTCGGCAAGACCAATCTCGACCAGTTCGCCACCGGCCTCAACGGCACGCGCAGCCCCTATGGCAGTCCGCGCAACGCCTATGATCTCGCCTATGTCAGCGGGGGGTCCAGTTCGGGTTCCTCGGTGGCGGTGGCGGCCGGGCTGGTCCCCTTCGCGCTGGGGACGGACACGGCCGGTTCGGGCCGCGTGCCCGCCGCCTTCCAGCATCTGGTCGGGTTCAAGCCGAGCAAGGGGAGATGGAGCAATCGCGGACTGGTGCCCGCTTGCCGCACGCTGGATTGCATCACCGTCTTCACCGGCGACACCGCTGACGCCGGCTTGCTCGACGGGATCATTGCCGGCTTCGATCCGGCGGACCCCTATTCGAAGCCGCTGTCGGACCTCCCGCGCCGGTGCAGGACCATCGGCGTGCCCCGCCGGGACCAGCGCGCCTGGTTCGGCGACGCGGAATCCGAATATCTCTATGATCGCGCATTGCAGCGGCTGGCAGGGCTGGCCGATATTGTGGAGATCGACATCGCACCGCTCCTCGAAGCGGCGCAACTTCTCTACGGCGGACCCTGGGTGGCGGAGCGGGCCGCGGCCATGGCGACGCTGCTCGCCGACGATCCCGACGCGATCGACCCCACCGTGCGGGAGGTCGTGGAACCCGGGCTGACGATTGGCGCGGTGGAATTGTTCAACGGCATCTATCGCCTGGCCGAACTCAAGCGGCATTCTGACCAGCAATGGGCCGATATCGACCTGATGGCCTTCCCGACCACAGGCACCACCTTCCGCGTTGCCGAACTGCTCGCCGCGCCGGTCGCGCTCAACAGCGCGCTTGGCTATTACACCAATTTCGTGAACCTGCTCGACATGGCTGCCGTGGCTGTTCCAGCCGGCATCAGGGCCAATGGCACCGGGTTCGGCATCACCCTGATCGGCCCCGCCGACAGCGATCGCGCCCTGCTCGACGCGGCGGACGCCTATCTCGCCAAGGCTGATCTTCCTTCCCCACCCCCGCTTGATCTGGAGGGCAAAATGCAGACCGTGAAACTCGCCGTCGTGGGCGCTCATCTCAAGGACATGCCGCTTCACTGGCAACTGACATCGCGCGAGGCGAAGTTCGTCGGTGCCTTTGAAACGGCGCCGACCTACCGGCTCTATGCCATGGCGAACAGCGTCCCGCCCAAGCCGGCGCTCGTGCACAGCGAGGATGGCGGCCCGATCGCGCTTGAGGTTTACGAGCTGGGTGTGGCGGAGTTCGGAAGTTTCGTGGCCGAAGTGCCTGCGCCGCTGGCGATCGGCACGGTGACGCTGGCGGACGGCAGCAGCGTCAAGGGCTTTGTCGCAGAGCCGCGCGCGCTGACGGGCGCGGAGGACATTACGGCGCTGGGCGGCTGGCGCGCCTATATGGACGGAAGGGCCTAGCGATGCCGAAGCTCCGCATCATGGGGCGATTTCCCGGCGATCGGCGCCGATCGCTGGCCAGGAAATCCGCGCTGGCCGCCGCGCTGACGGTAAGCTGCGCCACCTTCCTGTTCGCTTCCCCCGCAAGCGCCGAGCAGGTGATCCAGGTGCCGGGCTTTGCTGATTTCCTGGTGGTCGATGGCGACGGCGTCTGGGTGACGAACGCCGGCCGCGTCGAACGCTGGACCCGGAAGGGCAAGAAGGCGGAAGTCGCCATGGGGCGCCCCTGCGGCGCCATGGCGATATTGGCCGGATCCTTATGGGTGGCCGATTGCGCGCAAAATGCACTGGTCCGGATCGACACCGCCACCGCCGAAAAGACGGCGACCATAGCCACCGGCATCGCCAATCCGAAGGGCGAACTCAACATCGTCGCCGAAGCCGGATCGATCTGGGTCGCCAGCGACCAGAAGGGTGTCGTCTCTCGCGTCGATCCCGCGAGCAACCAGGTGACGGCGACCGTCCCGGTCAATGCGGGAACCTATTATCTCGCCTCCGGCTTCGGCTCGGTCTGGGCAGTGAGCAGCGACGGCGCGACGATCCAGCGCATCGACCCGGCGACCAACAGTGTGGTCAAGACCACGGCGCTGGGCAAGCAGCCGGGTTTTCTGGCGGCCGGCGAAGGCGCCGTCTGGGTTCAGGAACAGGGCGACGGGACGGTGGCCCGCGTCGATCCGGTCAGCGGCGAGGTGACCGGCCGCGTCAAGGTGGGCGAGGTGCTGCAATATGGCGATATCGACACGGGCGGCGGCGTCATATGGCTGCGCACGACCGAAGGGCAGACCTTCGTGGCGATTGATCCCGAAACGCTGGCGATCAAGGCTCGCGTCGGCAAGGTCGAAGGCAGCGGCGCGCTGCGCTATACCCGCAAGGGTCTTTGGACATCGGCGCATGACGTGCATACGCTGAGCTGGTGGCCCCATCCGGCCAGGCTGGCGAAATGACCGGGGCGCTGCCCTGATCATGTCGCGTACTTGTTCTTCCGGAATTTGTCTGGAAATGCGTCAAAGGCGCATTTCCAGACCGTCCTTCTAGGCGGCGTGGACAAATTTGAGCCAGTATCTGGCGGTGGCGAGATGGACCATGCCGAGGAAGCTGTTGGCCAGTTGGTCATAGCGGGTGGCGATGGC
>Ga0207678_10000775_pt1 | contig 29163 bp, 18 predicted proteins | sample KBSC63metaG_FD_184319 | JGI IMG/M metagenome (GOLD analysis project Ga0207678, IMG submission 184319) | Corn rhizosphere microbial communities from Kellogg Biological Station, Michigan, USA - KBS C6-3 metaG (SPAdes) (version 2) | ecosystem: Host-associated > Plants > Roots > Rhizosphere > Soil ... | reverse complement strand
CTTCGGCTACTTGAGTTCGGCGCTGGACTTCCCGAGGATCCGGCGAGCCACGATCAGCTGCTGGATCTGTTGGGTGCCTTCGAAGATGTCCAAGATCTTCGCGTCCCGAGCCCACTTCTCGAGCAGTGACTCTTCGCTGTACGCCCCGGTAAGCTCAACGCACTTCAGCGCGATCTCCACCACCGAGCGCCCCGCCTTGGCCTTCGCCATCGACGCCTGCAGCGAGTTCGGCTGGCGGTTGTCCGCCATCCACGCCGATTCCAGGGTCAGCAGGTACGCCGACTCGTAGTCCGCTTCCAGGCGGAGGAACTCGGCCGCCGCCGCGGGCTGGTTGTTCGCGGGGCGGTCGTAGTCGATCGGGACACCTGCGGACGCCAAAATCGAGCGCGTCTCGTCGAGGGCCGCGCGGGCCACGCCGATCGCCATCGCCGCCACCAGGGGGCGGGTGTTGTCGAACGTCTGCATGACGCCCGCGAAACCCCCGGTGGCTGTGTTGATTTCAGGCGTGCCCAGGAGGTTCTCGCGCGGGACGCGGCAGTTCTCGAAGCGCAGCACCGCCGTGTCGGAAGCGCGGATGCCGAGCTTGTGCTCGGTGCGCACCACCTCGAAGCCCGGCGTGCCCTTCTCGACCACGAACGACTTGATCGCGGCACGGCCCTTGGACTTGTCCAGCGTCGCCCAAACGACCACCGCGTCCGCGCGCTCGCCCGACGTCACGAAGATCTTCTCGCCGTTCAGCACGTAGTGGTCGCCGTCGAGACGAGCCGTCGTGCTGACCGCCGCCGAGTCCGAGCCGAAGCCCGGCTCGGTGATCGCCATCGCCGCCCACATGCCGGAGAAGCGCTCCAGCTGCTCGTCCGTGGCCACCGAGCTGATCGCCGCGTTGCCCAGGCCCTGCCGCGGCATCGACAGCAGCAGGCCGACGTCGCCCCAGCACATCTCGATCGTGCCGAGGACGACGTTCAGGTTGGCGCCGTTGCGATTTCCCTTGGCCGAATCGTCGGAACCGGAGCGGCGCACGCCCGCCGCGCCCGCGCCGCCCTCGCCGGAGGAGTTGAGGCCGTCCAGCAGCGCCGCGAACATGTCGAGTTCGCTCGGGTACGTGTGTTCCGCGCGGTCGTACTTGCGCGAGATCGGCCGGAACACCTCGGCCGCGGCCTGGTACGCCTGGTTGATCAGCGCGCCGGCCTTCTTGGGGACTTCCAGGTTGATCATGACTTGCCTTTCCGAAGCCTAGAGAAGGACGGCGCCTTCCATGACGCCGATGGCCCGCAGGTCCCGGTACCAGCGCTCGACCGGGTGCTCCTTGACGAAGCCGTGCCCGCCGAGCAGCTGCACGCCCGCGCTGCCGATCTGCATGCCCTTGTCCACGGCCAGCTTCCGCGCCAGCGCGACCTCGCGGGCGTAGGGCTTGCCCTGCTCGGCCCGCGCCGCGGCGCGCAACGTGACCAGCCGCAGGCCTTCGAGCTCGATCGCGATGTCGGCGACGGAGAACGCCACCGCCTGCCGGTGGCTGATCGGCTCGCCGAACGCGGTCCGCTCGTTGACGTAGGGGACGACGTAGTCGAGAACGGCCTTCGCGGTGCCGGCGGCCAGCGCCGCCCAGCCGAGCCGCGACAGCCGCACGACCTCGGCGAAGACGTCCGCCTTGCCGCCGCCGAGCAGCGCGCCCGCGGGCAGGTTGACGTGTTCGAGGTGCAGCTTGCCGGTCGCGGCGCCGCGCAGGCCCATCGCCGGCTCGGCCTCGATGGACACCCCGGCGTTCGACGATTCGACGAGGAACAGCGCCGGGCCGCGGCCTTCGAGGTCGGCCGAGACGATGAACAGCTCCGCCTGCGTCGCCCGCGGGACCAGCGCCTTCACGCCGTCCAGCTGGTAGCCCTTCGGGGTGCGGCGCGCCTTCGTCGCCGGCTTGAAGGGGTCGTAGAGCGCTTTCTGCTCCTGCAGGGCCAGCGCCGCGGCCGGCACGTGCTCGCCGGTGAACGCGGGCAGGTAGTCGGCCTGCTGCTGCTCGTCGCCCCAGCTGACCAGCGCGGTGCTCACCGCGGACGGCGCGAGCACGGCCACGGCCAGGCCGAGGTCGCCGTGGGCAAGCGCTTCCGCGACGAGCGCGTTGGTCACCACCGAGCGTTCCGTGCCGACGCCGCCGAGCTCCTCGGGGATGCCGACCAGGCTGATGCCCAGCTCGGCGGCCCGGCTCAGCAGACCCTCGGGTGCCTCGAGCTTCGCGTCGGCGTCCGCGGCGGCCGGCCGCAGCTGCTCGGCGGCGAACTCCGTCACCGTTTCGACGATGAGCTGCTGGTCCTCGGACGGCGTGAGGTCGAACAGCCCGGTGTCGGCGGCCGGCGTGAGCCGGGCGGGCTTGCCCAGCTTCTGCACCGACTTGAACGACCGGGTCGCCGCGCCGGCGACGCGGAAGCCGTTGCGCGTGCCCGCGGTGACCAGGCCTTCGAGGGGCTTGCGCAGCCCGGCCCGATCGACGACCTTGCTCCCGGCCAGCCGGGTCAGCGCGGACAGGCCCCAGCCCATCGCGTCCCGTTTCCTTGGCGCAGCCATGTGGCCCTCCATCCCGTTACCTACTCGCGAGTAGGTTAACCCGGGAGCCGGGATAGCGCCAGTGCAGGGTCGGTCAGGAGTGCGCGGTGTGCACTTTCCTGCGCCACTCGGCGAACCGGATGCGCTCGAAAGTGATGAGCCCGAGCACCAGCGCGGCCACGATGAGGAGCAAAGCCGCGGCGGGCACGTGCTCCAGCACCGGCGTCGCCGCGACGAGCAGCACGCCGAGAATCAGCCGCTGGACGTTCCAGCTGCCGAGGTTGCGCTTGCGCAGGGCGCTCAGCGCGACCAGGTAGAGCGCGAGGCCGCCGGTCAGCGTCCAGATCGGCACGCCGTGCAGCGCCTCGCCGGGGGTGTGGTGCTCGGTGTCGGCGACGTAGAGGAGTGCCTTCTTCAGGCCGAGGGCGACCAGCACGATCCCGGCGATCAGCGGCAGGTGCAGGAAGGTGTAGGAGTCGGTGGCGAGCTTCGTGCGTTCGACCCCGGTCGCCTGCGTGAGCCGGTGCTCGGAGACGCGCGCGACGACGTCGAAGTACGTCCACCACATCCCCGCGGCCAGCCCCAGCCCGCACACGGCCGCCCCGGCGACCGGCCACGACATCGGCAGCGCCCCGATCCCGATCCCGATGGCGACGATCGACTCACCGAGCGCGATGATCACGATGAGCCCGAACCGCTCGGCGAAGTGCGCGGGAGCGTTCAGCCGCCACCCCTCCGGCCCGGCGAGGTAGACGTTCAGGTAGTCGACGAGCAGCGCGACGACCCACAACCCCAGCTGCCAAGGCCCGCTCAGGAAAGCGGCGACGGCGAGCAGCCCGACACTCGGCAGCAGCCCGACGAACATCTTGAGCAGCACCCGCCGCAGCCCCGGGTCGTGTTTCGCGGCCCCCAGGTACGCGACGAGGTGCAGCAGCCGGACGAGCGCGTAGCAGACAACGAACAGAGCGGGCGCGTACAACCCGCCGGGGTGGTCGACGAAGGCTTCCGGGATGGTCAACGACACCAGGAACATGACGGCCATCGCGCCGAACATCGCCAGCCGCGCGATCCCGTGGTCGACGTGGATGGTGTTCCCGAGCCAGGCATAGGAGCACCAGCACCACCACAGGACGGCGAGCATGGCCACCCCCTGCCCGACCCCGGTGGGGCTCAGGTGGTCGGCCATCAGCTGCGTGGTCTGCGTGATGGCGTAGACGAAGACCAGGTCGAAGAAGAGCTCGATGGTGGAGACGCGGTGGTCCTCATCCGCGCTCACCAGGTGCAGGCGTGTCGTGGGCACGCCGAATTATGGACGAAACAAGGACAAGGAGGCCCCGTTTCGCCATAACGCCCTGCGCGAACATGGCCGAGGGTGCATAGGTCTGGGACAATGAGCGACGGGACGTGGGGAGGTGGGCCGTGCATTCCTATCCGGCCGCGCTGCACCGGACGATCATGGCCGTCGACATCGCCGGTTACAACGATCCGAGCCGCACTGTCGCCCACCTGAGGGTGGTGCACGAGGCGCTGTGGGCGGTGCTGCGCACGGCGTTCGCGGAAACGGGTATCCCGTGGGACGTCTGCTTCGTCGAGAACACCGGCGACGGCGCGATGATCCTGCTGCCCCCGGAGATCGCCAAGGCCGACCTGGTGGCGCAGCTGCCCGAGCGGATGCTCGGCGAGCTGCGTCGCCACAACGCCGTCCACGCCGACGGCGCCCGCATCCGGCTGCGAATGGCGCTCAACGCGGGGGAAGTGCACCAGGGCAGCCACGGGTCGGTCAGCCCGGCGGTCAGCTTCACCTTCCGGCTGCTCGACGCGCAGGTGGCGAAGGCGGCGCAGAAGCAGTCCGGGGCGGACCTGGCCCTCATCGCTTCGGACGCGTTCTTCCAGGACGTCGTGAAACACGATCCCGCGGCAGACCCCGACTCGTACCGCAACGTCCTGGCCGTGGTCAAGGAGACGACAGCATCGGCCTGGCTGCGCCTCTTGGGGGCCCCGGCCGCCCGGATCACGGTGTCGGCAACGGCGCCACCCGTCGAACGGGGAGATCGGCCGATGCCGTTCACGGCACTGGTCGATGCGCTGCTGGCAGTCGAATGCGTGCGCAACGCGGAAAGCCGCCGGGTCCTGCTGCGGGGGTTTTCCCGGCGCGAGATCGCCGACGCGGTTCCGCACCAGGCGGAAGACCGGTTGCACGTGATCGAACTGGCACGTACGTGCGAGCGTTACCACGGCGGGCTGGAGGAATTGCTCGCCGCGGTGCGCGTGCTCGACCCGGCGTCGCCGCAGGTCGAGAACCTCGGCTCGGTGATTGCGAGCCGTTCGACGTTCGGGGTTCGTTAGCAGTTGTCCGCCTTTTGCCTCTTTTCGCGGTACGCCGGATAGGTAGACTCGCGATCTTCGGGGCACTTCGCGGGGGCGGGAGGTGGTACGCCGTGTCGACGACGCAAGGGCGCCCCCAAATCGGTATCGCTGTGCGCCGTGCGCTCGTCGACGTACTGGTGGTGGCCGGTTTCGCAGATGACAAGTCGATCCGCACGTTGATGGTCGCGGAGCTCAGGAGAGCGCTGGACAATCCGTTCACCGTGCCGGACCAGCTGGCGCCGCGAGCCCAGTTGATCGAAATCGTGAACGGGTGCAGCGGGATCGAAGAGGGCCTTCCGGTATTGGCCGATGTGCTGGAGTTCCTCCGGCCGGGTACGAAGGAATGCACGGAGTTCCGCGCTTTGGTGGATTCCCTGCCGTTGCGGGATGTGGTATCGGAAGCGGAACAGGAGTGGGTTCGCCGTCAGCTCGAGGGAATTTCGCCGCCCGGGCTCCGTGCGGCCGTTCGCCGTGCCGCCCGGTATGTCGTGCCGGCACCGCACTACGCGGACGCGGCCGAAGCTTTCTTCGGTCTTGCGGACTTCAACGCCGCCCCCGGGGAGCTGCCCCCGGTCGTGGCCTTCGCCGAGCTGATCGCGGCCGAGTGCGACGACCGATTGGCCGCCCAGCTCCGGAAATGGGCTGACGGACAGGCGCACCGGCTGCGGCTCGACGGTGCGCTGCGGGATCTTCGGGCCCGCGTCACGCCGTCCGTGTCCGGGCGGCTGCACTTGACCATCATGATCAGTCCCGACCCGGTCGACGAGGACCGGTACGAAATTTCGCACTGGCGTCAGGACGATCCCGCCGAGTGGCCGCCGCCTCGTGGCGAAACGGTGTCGACAACATCGGCCGGGCTCGAGAACGAAGTGGCGAAAGTGGTCTCGGCGGCAGAAGTGGCGTGGTCGACGCGCGACGCCGAAGCCGTTCTGGAGTTCGTGCTTCCGCGCGTGCTGCTGGACCTTCCGGTGCACGCCTGGAACACGCAGCGTGACATCGGGGAGCCTCAACCGCTGTATCTGACCTACCCGACGGTTATTCGTTCACTGGAACGGATGAGCTCCCCCCGTTCGCACCGGGTTTGGCGACGGCGATGGGCTGCTTGGACGCAGGAGCCGTCGTTCGAACGAGTGTATTTCTGCGACCGGGAGGACACCGAAGATCATCACCGCCTCGACGCGATTCTCAGTGACGAGCAGTGGCTCATGACCGTTCTGACGGGTACCCCGCCGGTGAGCCCGATTCCCGGGCGCGATGAGCTTTTTGCCGCTTTGCGCGCCGGTCTGCCGGTCATAGTCTGGCACCCCACGGTCTCTTCGGAAGTCGTGCGGGAGGTGGTAGCCTGGTTGGCCGGTAGTGATGATTTGGGGAATTTACCGGCACTGACCCGGAAGCACCGTCTCGACGCATTGGGAAATCGGTCGTCATCCCCGGATGACGGCGTCATAGGGGATCTGGTGGTGCTATGGGACGACCCGAGCCGCACGCTCCCCCTCGGCGGCGGTGGAAACGGCCCGGCCGGGGGAGGGGGTGCCGATGAGCGCGACCGCGCTTCCTGATCACACGCCCGAGTGGTGGATCTACCGGGGTACCGGGCACCCGCTGCAGGACACGCATCTGGCCGACCGGCTACCGCCGCCACCGCCGTGGCGCGACTTCCGGCGGGACGACGAATCGCTCTCGGCCGACGTGCCGCAGGACGAGGCAGAGACCGACCGGCGCCTGGGCGTCGAACTGAGCTTCACCGCCGGGCACGCCAACCGCGCCGAAGTCGACATGGTCAACGCCGCCCTGTACCTGCGACGTCCCCTGCTGGTGACCGGCAAACCCGGCAGTGGCAAATCGAGCCTGGCCTACCGGATCTCCCGCGAGCTGCGGCTCGGCCGGGTGCTCCGCTGGTCGATCACTTCCCAGACCACGTTGAAGTCCGGGCAGTACGACTACGACGCCATCGGCCGGTTGCAGGCGTCGGCCGCACGCCGCGCCGGCCCGGGGGAGGCGGGCGCGGAGGAACCGCCCATCGGCGACTTCGTCCGGTTGCGCGAGCTCGGGACCGCGTTCCTCCCGCGCCGGCTGCCCCGGGTGCTCCTGGTCGACGAGCTCGACAAGGCCGAATCCGACCTGCCCCACGACCTGCTGTCGATCTTCGAGGACGGCGAGTTCCTGATCCCGGAGCTCGCGCGAGACGCGCGCCAGTCGCCGGTGGCCGAGGTGTTCACGGCCGACCCCGGCCACACCGCCCGGATCGAGAACGGCGTCGTCCGGTGTTCGGCGTTCCCCGTCGTCGTCATCACCAGCAACGGCGAGCGGGACTTCCCGCCCGCTTTGCTGCGCCGGTGCCTGCGCTTGGAGATGAAGGATCCGAATCCGGCGCAGCTGGCCGCCATCGTCGCCGCGCACGCACTGGATCCGTCGCACCGGGGAGTGCTCATCGAAGACTTTGTCGCGCGTCGCGCCGCGCTCGGCGGATTGCCGGCGGACAAGCTGCTCGACGCGATCTTCCTGGCGACGTCCGGCGCCTACCAGGCCGACGACCCCGGCTGGCCGTCGCTGGTCGAGGCGCTGTGGCAGCAGCTGAACCAGCAGGGGCACTGAAATGCCCGTCGACCCGGGTGGCCCGGAGTCCCGCGACCTGACGCCGAGAGAGGTCAGGGACGGCCTGTGGCTGCTGGCGGCCATCGCGGCGAACACACCCGAGCCGGCGCCTCCCGCGGAACCGCCCGTGTCCCCTCGCCGCCCCGAACTCGACCACGTACCGCCCCGGTCGCCGGACCGCCCCGAGTACGTCGATGAGCGGCCACCTCCGGAGCTGCCGCAGTCCGTCCCGGTCGAGAACGGGAACCGCTGGGTGAACGCCGGACCGGCCGGCCTGTTCGCCACCGGAGCGGAACCGCCGTCGCCCGGTGTGCCGCCGTCGCTGCCCGGCGTCGGCCAGCTTGCGCGCGCTTTCCGCGCGTTCAAGCGAAAGGTTCCCTCCAACCAGCCGGAAGACGTCGAACTCGACGAGGAACGGACCGTCGAGGTCAGCGTGGAAGCGGGGACGTGGCTTCCGGTGACCAGGCGGAAGCGCCGCCCGTGGCTGCACCTGACCCTGGTGGTGGAACAGGCCCCGTCGATGGCGCTGTGGGCGCCGACGGTCGCCGCTTTCGTGGCGCTGTGCCAACGGCGGCTCGGTGTCTTCCGCTCGGTCCAGGTGCGCCTGCTGGAAACGGGAAAAACCGGGCGGGCCGAAGGGGGCATGGTGCTCGGCCCGGTGCTGCGCGGGGGCACACCGGACAGCCCGGTGCGGGGAGCGGGCGAGCCGGTCGACTCTTCCGGGCGCCGCGTGATGCTCGTGCTGACCGACGGGATCAGCGATGCCTGGCGGCGGGACCTGGTGCAGCCGCTGCTCGCACGGTGGGGACGCAAGGTCCCGGTCGCGGTGGTGCACCTGCTGCCCCGGCGGCTGTGGGGCCGCGGCGGCGTCGACGCGCAGAACGCCGAGATCACCACCAAGGGACCGGTCCGCCCCAACGACTCGTACCTCGTCCGGCTGACCGATTTCCTGCTCGACGAAGTCGAACAGGCGGCCTTGGGTGCGGATTCGGTCGCGGTGCCGGTGCTGGAACTGGAGGAACGGTGGTTCCGCAGGTGGGCCGAAGTCGTCACCGGAAGGGCTGACGTACCGCGGAAATGTTCCGTCATGGTCGTCCGGGACCGGCCGGTCGGAAAACTGACCGAAACGGGTGAAATTCCGGGACAGCGGGAAAATGAGGTGAACTCGAACGACCGGGTGAGGGACTTTCACAGTCAGGCGTCGCCGTCGGCATTTCGGCTGGCCACGCTCCTCGCCGCCGTTCCGGTCGACCTCGACGTGGCCTCCGCCGTGCAGGCGGAGATGCTGCCCGGGTCCGGTCCCGACCACCTCGTCGAGGTGTTCACGAGCGGGCTGCTGGAACACGGCGGGAACCAGCAGCCCTGGGATCGCAGCACGCGCTGGGAATTCGCAGGCCAGACCAGAAGAGTGCTGCTCAGCGGCGCGCGGCGATCGGAAACCGCGCACGCGGTCCGTGCCGCGTCGCGGCGGTGCGGTGAGCAGAACGCCACGCTCGCTCGCCTGCAGGCGGCGCTGGTGGAACCGGATTCGACGCCGGACCCGGAACCGGCGACGGCGACGCACGCCGATATAGCACTCGAACGAGATGTGATGAGCGCGTTGTCGGGACCGTACTTATCAAGAGCCGATCGTTTGGCTAGAATCGACAGCAGAAGTGGTACCCCGAGTTCACCCGGTTTGCGTGGTTCCGCTGTGGACTCTAGCGCTGCTAGCATCCCGGCGGTGAGTGACACGATGTCGCAGGAACTCAAGGGGCCGAGTATCCCAGGCGAACCAGCCGCCACCGATGTGGCGAACCCGAACCCGTCGGAGCCCTCGTCGGCGGGCAGGGACAAACCCGCCAGTCACACGAGTGTCGTCGCCAGTATCGGAGTGTCGACTTCGCGCCAGGTACGGCGCTCGGGTGAAGAGGTACCCCCGGTATGGGGAGCGATCCCGCCGCCCAATCCGAACTTCACGGGCCGCGGTGAGCTGCTCGCTCAGCTGGGTGAACGCCTGGGTGCCGGCACGACCGCCGTCCTCCCGGCCACGCTGCACGGCATGGGTGGCATCGGCAAGACGCAGATGGCCACCGAGTACATCTACCGGCACCTGCAGGACTACGACATCGTGTGGTGGATCCAGGCCACGCGGTCAACCCAGATCCACGCGTCGCTCACCGAACTGGCCCAGCACCTTCGTCTGCCTGGTGCCGACGAAGCCAACACCGCCGTGCCCGCGGTCAAGGAGGCACTACGGCTCGGGCGGCCGTACCGGCGGTGGCTGCTCGTCTTCGACTCGGCCGAAGAGCCGGACATGGTCCGCCCGTTCTTCCCGGTCGGCGGTCCCGGCGACATCCTGGTGACCTCCCGCAACCCGAACTGGGCGGGTGTGGCGCGTCCCCTCGAAGTGGCCGTCTTCGAGCGCGCCGAGAGCAAGATGCTGCTGAGCCGGCGTGGCCCCCAGCTCGACGACTCGGACGCCGACCGCATTGCCGACAAGCTGGGCGACCTGCCGCTGGCGATCGAGCAGGCCGCGGCCTGGTTGGCCGAAACCGGCATGACGGCCCGGGAGTACCTGCACCTGTTCGACGAGAAGGTCGCGGAAATCCTCGACACGTCGAATCCGCAGGACTACGAGACTTCGGTCGCCGCGGCGTGGAACGTGTCGTTCGACCAGCTGAGTGTCAGCAGCCCGGCTGCGCACCAGCTCCTGCAGGTCTGCGCGTTCTTCGCGCCCGAGCCGGTGTCGCGCAGCTTGTTCGCCGGCGTCCGCGGGCTCACGGTTTCGCCCGAACTCGACACCGCACTGCGCGACCCGATCAAGCTGGGCCGGGCCGTCCGCGACATCAACCGGTTCGGTCTCGCGAAAATCGACCACCGGACCGACACCATCCTGCTGCACCGGCTCGTGCAGCTGGTCCTGCGCAACCGCATGTCGGAGCAGCACAGCAACGAAATGCGCCACGGCGCGCACCAGCTGCTGGCCAACCTCGACCCGAGGGACCCGGAATCACCTCGGCAGTGGCAGCGCTACCTCGAGGTACTGCCGCACATCTACGACGCCGAGCTGATCGAGTGCACGGACCAGTGGGTGCGGCAGCTGGTGGTCAACATCATGCAGTTCCTCTACCACTGGGGTGACCACGACGGCGCGGTCGCGCTCGCGAGCCGCGCGGTGCAGGCGTGGGAGCGGGACCGGGAAGAACGGCACGACAGGGGCGAAGCGCCCATCGAGAACCCGCCGTTGCAGGAGCTGCAGGCGTCCGAGCGGCTGGCGTTCTTCCAATGGACCGTGGGGCAGTACGCCGATGCGGCACGAGTCAGCAAGCAGACGTTCGACCGCTACCGCGAGTCGATCGGCCCGGACCGGGAAGAGACGCTGGGCGCCGCGCTGACCTACGCGCTCATCTTGAAGGCGAGGGGTGACTTCGCGGAAGCCGCTCAGCGAAACGAAGAGATCTACGTCAAGGCACGCGGCTTGTTCGGGAACGACGACCCGATCACGCTGGTCGCCGCGAACGACTACGTCACGGCGCTGCTCTTGATGGGCGATTACCGGCAGGCGAACGAACTGGCCCAAGAGACCTACCGCCGGCGGGTGGAGGTTTACGGGTACGACAACGCGTCGACCGTCACGACCCAGGTCTTGATGGTGATCGCCCGGCGTGAGCTGGGCGACTACCCGTGGGCGAGGATAGAGCAACAGCAGATCACCGATCGGGTCGAGCAACTCTACGGCGAGGACAGCATCAGTACCCTCCGCCGCAAGTACCACTTGGCGGTCGCGTGCCGGAAGGACGGCGACCACGACACGGCACGCCTGCTGTCCGAGGACGCCCTCCGCCGGTTCCGGATCCGGTACGGCGAAAAGCACCCGAACGCGCTGGCCTGTGCGCTCGGGTATTCGATCGACCTGCGGCACGCCCGTGAGTACGAACGTGCCCGGAAGCTGGGAGAAGAAGTCTTCAACCTCTATCGCGAAAGCCTGGGCGAGAAGCACCCGCACACGTTGTCGGCGGCGCTCGACCTGGGGGTGACCATGCGGCTGTCCGGTGACCCGTCGAACGCCCGGCTACTGGACGAGCGGTCGTTGGAAGGGCTCCGGGACCAGCTGGGCGAGGACCACCCGCACACGATCGTCTGCGCGATCGACGTCGCGAGCGATCTCGCGGCCTTGGACCGCCTCCCGGAAGCCGCAGAGCGGGACGAGGAACTGCTGGGGCGGTCCCGCCGGGTCCTCGGCGAAGACCATCCGACGACGCTGGCGGTCCAGCTCAACTATTCGCTCGACCTCAGGGCTCTGGGGCAGGTCGAGCAGGCGGACGAGCTGTACGGCGACGTCATGAACCGCTACCGCCACGTCCTGGGCGAAAAACACCCCGGCACGGTCGCGGCGTCGCGCGGAGTTCGTGCCGACTGCGACATCGACCCGATGCCGTTGTAACGCCGCTCAGTGGGTGAACCCGCCGATCCACCCGGCAACGGTTTCGATATCGGGAGTGACGCCGGCGCTCGCGCGGAGCGCTCGGTGCACCGCCCGGACCAGTTCCGGGCGGTGCAGCAGCGCCCTTTCCGCCGGCCCGGTGCCGCGCGCCGACAATGCCAGCCCGAGACCGACGAGCGCGGCCGGCAAGTCCGGGTTCGCCATCAAGATGGCTCGGTAGCCGTCCGCTGCCGATTCGTTGTCCCCGTGCACCAACGCCAGATCGGCCTCCGCCGCACCAGGGACGGCCGGGCCGTGCGTGCGCAACGCGGTCTCGCCGTTGCGGCCCAGCCGGAGCCGGATCAGGTCGGTCCGGGCGTCCGTCCAGCTGCCGTCCGGTACCGGCGTCGGCGTGCGAGGTTCCGGCACCCGGCCCGGCTTGGGCCGGGGATCTCCGCGGCGCCAAGCCGCCACCAGCGCCGAGACGGTGTCGGCGTCCGGGCGTAGGTGCCGGAGGCGCCAGGTCGCGTAGTGGTCGAGGGCCGACATCGCCGCCCAGCCTGCCGGTTCGGCGGCAACTGGCTCTTCCTGCCACGGAGCGATTTCGGCCGCGATGCCGTCGAGGAATCTCCGCCCGGTGGCGGTGAGGCTTTCGTCCTGGTGGACCGCGCGCAGGGTGCGCCAGGACGCAGCCCGCCACAGCGCGAATTCGAACGAGGCCAGTGCGTTGCCCGGTTCGGCCGCGGCCAACGCTCGCCAGAAGGCCGTAACCCCGAAGAACGCGTAGATCCCGTGCAACACCCCGCCGATGGGCCGGGGATCCTCACGCCAAGGTGCGTAGAGCCGCTCGCGCGGATCGTCAGTGTGCAAGGCGGCCAGGTGCTGGACACCACCGAGCCGGATGTGCTGGAACTCGTGGACGAGCGCGGCAGCGAGCTGCTCTGGATCGTTGCTGTAGGCCACGATCGCGCTGCCGAACGCTTCGCCGGTCGACGCGCTGGGCAACCGGAACGCGACGGCCGGGGCGGGTACGAGGGATTCGAGGCCGACGGGCAAGGCCTCGGCCACGTCGGGAAGCCGGGTGACGAGCAACTGCCACGCGCGGTCCACCACGGTGCGCCACGATTCGACTTCCAGCGGGGTGAGCCGCTTCGGCGGAATCGGTTCGTAGAGCCCGCGGTACGGATCGAGGTCGTCCAGCCTGACCGAAAGCGGCCGGTCGCCGTGCCAGCTGTTGATCCGGCGGACGGGCTGCCAGCCTGCGGTTTCGGTGCTCAGGTCGTCCGGGAGGCGCACTTCGAGGTGCCGGTTCCTGAAGACGATCCCGGCGCGGCTCGCGGAAACCTGCGCCACTCCGAACGCCTCGCCGGTTCGCAGCCGGACCATGCCGAGCGTCGGCAGCGATACGGCCCCCTGCCAGATTGGGAGTTCCGCCTCGAAGCCGGCTCCGGCTCGCACGGCCGCGGCGGCGGCCAGGCAGTGCACGTGGCCGAGGTGGACCCAGAAAGGGCAGACGCCGGTCACGTCCTGGCGGCAGAGTCGGGTGGTGTAGCCGGCCCAGCTGCCGGTGTAGGGATGGGCAAGAATCGTTTCGACCGCGGCGGGGTCTTGTTCCTCGATCCTGGCCAGCAGCTCCCACGCCCATTCGGGAGAGGGAAGCGGAACGGAAACCTCGGGGAACTTGGCTGCCTGGTCGATGATTCCCCGCAGCAGGAGCAGCCGCCGGCTCCGCTCGGCCGCCCGGAGGCGCCGCACCGGATCCGGCCCGCCTCCGCCGCGGGCGAAAGCGTCGAAATCGGTCCACGGCAGGTGGTGGGGGACGAGCCCTTCGGCGCTCACGATCAGTCGACTCGCCGGGCACCACCTTGGCTGCCACTCGCGGTCACCGGGATATAGGAAACCCGCTCGGCCGCGTGTCGCAATGCTTTGCGCAATTCGCTGCCGTCGAGAGTGCGCAGCTCCGACAGCGGGACACCACCGAGATCGAGGACTGCGGATTCGATTCCCGCTTCCTTGCCGGAGCGTGAAGCCTGCATCGCGATTCCCCTCTCGCAGGGAGAACGGACCCCGTCGGCCCGCTTGGATTGTCCCGCATTCGCCGCGATTGCGATAGGGAGGGAGGCAGTGCGCCGTTCGGCGGATGCTGGGATCGTGCACGGCCGCGCCGGCTGTGCCGAGCATGGCCAGGGACGGCTTGACCTGTGACAATGAGACTGCCGCGAACTCGGGGAGGTCCGGTGCCATGGACTCGACCGCGGACCACGAGACGATCATGGCGCTGGACATCGCCTGCGACTCCGCGTCCACGACCGCACGCCGCCTCGTGGTGCGTGACGCTTTCCGGGACCTGCTGCGCACGTCGTTCGCGGAGGCGGGCGTGCTCGGGGATGTCCTCTTCCGGGATGACACGGGTGACGGTGCGATGATCCGGTTGCCCGCGCAGGCATCGAACGCGGATCTGGTGGCCGCCCTGCCCGAGCGGATGTTGGTGGAACTGCGTCGCTACAACGCGAGGCACGCCGAGGAGGCGAAAGTCCGGCTGTGTGTCGCCTTCCACGCCAGCGAGGTTCACCGGGACCGCCGCGACGCGTCCGGTCATGCTGTCCTCCTGGCCGAGGCGCCCTGCGCCAAGAACGCACTGAGGCATTCAGGTGCGGCGCTGGCGCTGATCGTCTCGGATTCGTTCTACCACGACGTCGTGCTGGCCGACCTCGTGGCGGAGGCACGCTCCTACCGTCGGATCTCCGTTTCGGTCGAGGAAACGAAGACGAAGGCTTGGCTGCGGCTGCTCGGCGGCGCCGTGATCGACGGCCTGCCGGTGCGGGAAATGCGTCGGCCGCCGGGGGCAGACGCATTTTCGGCTTTGGTCGACGCGTTGCTCGCGGTGCCCTGCGTGCGGCAGGCGGAAAGCCGCCGCTTGCTGCTGGACTTGTTCCCCCGTAGGGAAATCGCGGATGTGGTGGCGCACCACGCCGAAGACCGCTTGCACGTGATCGCGCTCGCGCGGACCTGCCGTCGGTTCACCCGAGGGCTCGCCGATCTGCTGGACGTGATCAGGGTTCTGGAGCCGGCGTCCCCACAGGTCGACGCCCTCGCCGCGATCATCGACGAGTTGTGAGGCCCCGTCATCGGCCGGATGTCCCGTTTCCGCGGCATCCCGTGTCCACCTTTTGCCCCTATTCCTCACCGATGTGATGGGTAAAATCACGGTTCCCGGGCACCCGGGCGGGGAGGTGGTTCGTCAGGTGTCGGCCGGTGAGCAGACCCACGGACCTGGACGGGAGCTGCATCTCCCGTCCACGGTTCGCGTAGCGGTCCGGGAGGCGATCGTGAATCTCCTCGCCAACGCCGGACTGGCCGCCGACCGGCCGAGCCGGTCGCTGATGCTGGAATTGATTCACGACAACCTCGGCTCCCCGCTGACGCTTTCCGAGCACACGACCGGGCGGGATCAGCTGATCGATATCGTCAATGCCTGCGCCAGGGCGGAAGGTGGGATGCTCGCGCTCGATCACGCCGTGCGCATGCTGCGCCCGGGTTCTCCGGAGTCCGAGCTCTTGCATCGGCTCGTGCACGAACCGCGGATGCACGATCTCCTGCCGGATTCCGAATTGCTGTGGCTGCGTTCCGTGCTGGCCGGGTTCACCCCGCCGAGGCTCGGTATCCTCGTCCGGCGTCCGGCGTGCGGCGAGCCCGGCGCTGTGCCCGACCGCCGAGCTGGGTGACGCTTGGGAGGCGTTCTGCCTGCTGACGGAGCTCAACACCCCCGCACACGGATTGCCGCCGGCGCTGGCTTTCGTCGAACTCGTCGCCGCGAAGTGCACGCGCCCGCTCGATGACGAACTGCGGGAGTGGAACACGTGGCAGGCCAGGCGGGTGCAGGGCGAGGCGCGGCTGCGGGAACTGCGTGCCGAACGCGAGCACAACGGGCGCGGTGAACTCCGCCTGCACCTGGTGATCATGGTGGAACTCGACGGAATCGACCCCGGGCGGCACGTGGTTTCGCACTGGCGCCAAGAAGATCCGCAGGAGTGGCCACCGGCCAGGGGTGGCATCGCCACCATCCGGGGCGAGGATCTCGAGTACCACGTCGACCGGTTGATCGTCGATGCGGAACGCGCCTGGTCCGAATACCGCGAGGAAGTGGCCCTCGAGTTCGTGCTGCCGAGGACGCTCGTCAACCTGCCGGTGCACCGGTGGTGCAAGGAACACGAAACCGGGGATCCCCGGCCGCTGTTCCTGGACTACCCCATCGTCATCCGCTCGCTGGAACGGATGTTCTCCCGGCAGTGGCACCGGGCCTGGCGAATCCGGTGGGAAGCGATGGCCGGAAACCCTTCCGCGGAACGGGTGTACTTCTGCTCGTCGCAGGACACCGCCGAACGCCATCGCCTCGACGCCATCCTCAGCGACGGGAAGTGGCTGATGATGGTCCTCGCGGGCCCGCCCCCGACACGGCCGCGTCCCGGCGGCGACGAGCTGGCCACGGGCCTGCGGTCCGGCATTCCGGTGCTGCTCTGGCACCCGGACGCTTCCGCCGAAGTCCTGCAAGAAGTCGTGGAATGGCTCCTCGACGGTGGTGGTCTCGCCGACCTGCCCAGCCGCACTCAGGACTCCCGGCGGGCGGCGTTCCGCGAGGTGAGCATTCCCGTCGACCTCCGGATCGCCCGTGATCTGGTCGTCCTGTGGGACGACCCGAGCAGATTGCTTTTCCTGGACGACGGCCCTTACCTGCCGGACGCGATACGGGAGGAACCAGATGAACGCGGTAGAGCGTCCTGAGCCGCCGGCCGAGCGGCCGGACTGGTGGATCTACCGCGGCACAGGGCGTCCGCTCGCCGGTGCGTCGCTGGCGGACCTGCTGCCGCCCGCGCCGCCGTGGCGAGCGTTTCACGGCGGACCGTTGCCGCAGGACGACGCCGTGCCGCAGGACGAAGGCGAGGCGGATCGGCGGTTGGGCTCCGAGCACCGGCTCCCGGCCCGGCACGTCGACCCGCACGAGATCGACATGGTCAACGCGGCCCTGTACCTCCGTCGTCCGCTCCTGGTGACCGGCCGCCCGGGGAGCGGGAAGTCGAGCCTGGCGTACCGGGTCGCGCGGGAGTTGTGTCTCGGCCGGGTGCTGCGGTGGCCCATCACTTCGCACACCACGCTCAAGGGCGGGCTCTACAACTACGACGCGATCGGCCGCGCCCAAGCGGCCGGGGCCCGGTTCGCCGACCGGCGGGACGGCGACCAGGAGCCGCCGATCGGCGAGTACCTCCGGCTCGGCGAACTCGGCACGGTCTTCCTGCCGCGCCGGCAGCCACGGGTGCTGCTGATCGACGAGCTGGACAAGAGCGAAGCCGATCTGCCCAACGACCTGCTCAGCCTGTTCGAAGACGGTGAGTTCGTGATCCCCGAGCTGGTGCGGGTGCGCAGCCGCGCTCGCGAGGTCGAAGTCTTCACGGCCGACCCGGACGCCACGGCCACGGTCGTGGACGGCCGGGTCCGGTGTGCCGCCTTTCCGTTCGTCGTCATCACCAGCAACGGCGATCGTGACTTCCCGCCTGCTTTCCTGCGCAGGTGCCTTCGCCTCGAAATCAAGGACCCGGACATCGAACAGCTGTCGGCGATGGTGGCGGCGCATGCCCTCGACCCGCGTGATACCCACCGGTCGCGCATCATCGAAGAGTTCGTCAGCCGCAGCGAAGCGTACGGCGGGCTACCGGTCGACAAGCTCCTCGAAGCGGTTTACCTCGCGACATCCGGTGCCTACCACGACGAAGGCGAGTCCTGGCCCCGGCTGGTGGACGCGCTGTGGCGGCAGTTGAACTCCGTGGTGCCGTGAGATGGCCGGGAAGCAGCACGAGCGGCCGCCCGCCGGCGGGCAGTTGTGGTGGAGTGAGCTCGCGGACGCGGTCTGGCTCGCGGCGGCCTTCGGAGCGCCCGCCGCACGGGAGACCGGCGCACCCGAACCGCGGTCCGGTGCGTCCGAGCCGGAGCCCACGCCCGAGCCGCCGCCTCCGGAGCCCGAGCCGGATCCGGTTGCGGGGACGCCGCCGTCTCCGCCCGGCGAGCCGGGGCCGGGCGCCGGGCAGCGGCGTGGTCCGGCCGCCGGAGGATTCGCGCGGGACGTCCACGAGCAAGGCGGCGCGCCGCAGCGGAACGGGCGGACGCCGAGGATGCCCGGTGGCCCGGACATCCTGCGGGCCCTCCGGCCGCTGAAGCAGCTCCGTCCCTCATCGCGTGAGGACGACGTCCAGCTGGATGAGGAACTGACGGCCGAACGCGCGGTCCAGGACGGTCTCTGGCTGCCCATGCTGAAGCGCGCCACGACGACGCGCGTCCTGGATCTGACGGTCGTGGTCGACGCCGGCGCGTCGATGGCCCTGTGGCAGCCGGAAGTGCGGTCGTTCCTCAAGCTGGTGCAACAGCTCGGAGCCTTCCGGACCGTCCGGATCCGGTACCTGGAAACCGAATCCCGGGCGACCGACGGCTCGCTGGCTCCCGTGCTGCGTGGCGGGACGCCCGATGCGCCCCAGCACAGCGTCGCCGAACTCCTGGACTGGCACGGCGACCGGCTCGTGCTCGTCCTGACCGACGGGATCGGCGAGGCGTGGCGGCGCGACCTGGTTTCGCCGCTGCTCTCGCGGTGGAGCCGGGGCATGCCGGTCGCTCTCGTGCACTTGCTGCCCCAGCACATGTGGCGGAAGGCCGGCATCACGCTGCACCGGGCCCTGCTGACGTCCCCCGGGCCGTTCCGGCCGAACCGCCGCTACGGGTTCGACCTCCCGGACGCGTGGATGACCATGGCGGATCCCGAAAAGGCGCTCCACGACGCGGTGCCCGTGCCGGTCCTCGAGCTGGACGGCCGGTGGTTCAGCTGGTGGGTCCGGCTCATCTCGCGCTCGATCGCCGAGGCGGTGCCGGGCACGGTGCTGCTCGCGCGCGACCAGCCGATGCCCGAGACCGCGGACGAAGACGAGACGATCCTGCTGCCGACGGCACAGGAACGGGTCCGGCGGTTCCTCGGTGCCGCGACCCCACCGGCGTTCCGGCTCGCGACCTTGCTGGCCGCGGTTCCGGTGAGCCTGCCGATCGCCCGGTTCGTCCGGGCGGAACTCCTGCCCGAAGCCGATACGTCGCACCTTGCCGAGGTGTTCACCAGCGGGCTCCTCGGGTCGCCGTCGGCGGACCCGGACACCGTCGCCGACGATGCCGTCTTCGAGTTCCCGGCCTCGGTCCGGGAGGCCCTGCTCACCGCCGGCAGGCGATCGGAGACCGTGCAGGTGGTCACCGCGACGGGAGCGCAGTTCGGCGAGCAGCACCCCGTTCTGCTGAGGATCGTGGACGCGCTCGCCGATCCCGACCAGGCGGCCCTGCCCGAAGACGGCGCCGACATCACTCTCGAACGCGTTGTGATGCGGGCGTTGTCGGGTCCCTACGCCTGGCGCGCCGAACGGCTCCAGGAGCGGGAACGAGAACTCGCGGTGGCCGTGGACGAGGGGGACGCTGCCGATCGAGCCGAAACCGTCGACGGCGTGGAGCCGTCGACGGCCGTCGAACCGGAGATCGCCGACGAGCGGCTGGTCGAGAACGTCCGTGAAGAAGCGGCCACCTCCCTGCGCCGGGTCCGCCGGATCTCCACCGACGCACCGGTGGTCTGGGGTGCGGTTCCCGCGCGCAACCCGGAGTTCGTCGGCCGCAGGGACCTGCTCGACCGGATCGCCGTGAGCCTGGAAACCACCGGCCGCGTGGTGCTCCACGGGCCGGGCGGGCTCGGCAAGACCCAGCTCGCGGTCGAGTACATCTACTGGCGCCTCCGCGACCACGACCTCGTGTGGTGGATCAGCGCGACCCAGGAAACCCAGATCCGGGCGTCTCTGGTGGAACTGGCCCGGCAGTTGCGCCTGCCGGGTGCGGACGAGACCGCCGCCGCCGTACCGGCCGTCCTGGACGCCCTCCGCACCGGCGAGCCGTACCGCCGTTGGCTGCTCGTCTTCGACGCGGCCGACGAACCCGAGTTCCTCCGGCCGTTCCTCCCCGTCGACGGACCGGGCCGGATTCTCGTCACCGCACGCGACGCCGCTTCCGGTTCCTTCCCGGCGGATCCGATTGTCATCGACCGGTTCTCCCGCGCGGAGAGCATCGACCTGCTGCGCCGCCGCGACGCCACGGTCACGACCGCGGACGCCGAAGCGCTCGCGGAGAAGCTCGGGGATTTGCCGATCGCGCTCGCCCAAGCCGCGGCGTGGCGAGCCGAGACCGGGATGCCGGTCGACGAGTACACCCGGCTGCTGGACGAAAAGATGGCCGAACTCGTCGCCATGTCCCCGCGTCCGACCGACTACGAAATCTCGGTGACGGCGGCCTGGAACGTCTCTTTCGACGGGCTCCGTACCCGCAACCGGGCCGCGCACCAGCTGCTCCAGGTGTGCGCGTTCTTCGCGGCCGAGCCGATTTCCCGGAGCCTGTTCGCCGGGGTCCGCGGGGTGTCGATCGCACCGGAGCTGGACACGGCGATGCGTGATCCCGTTCTGCTGGACCGGGCGCTCCGCGAAATCAACCGGTGCCGGCTGGCCAAGCTGGACCACCGCAGCGGCACCTTGCTCCTGCACCGGCTCGCGCAGCTGGTGCTCCGGGCGACGATGACCGAAGAGACCCGCGCACAGATGCAGCACGGCGCCCACCTCCTGCTCGGCAACGTCGATCCGAACGACCCGGAGGCGGCTCGGCAGTGGCCGCAGTACCAGATGGTGCTGCCGCACCTCCGGCACGCCGAGCTGGTCGGCTGCGCCGATCCGTGGGTCCGGCGGCTGGTCCTCAACCTGATGAAGTTCCTGTACTTCTCCGGTGACCACACGGGTGCGCTCACCCTGGCCGAGGAGGTCGTCGCGGCCTGGACGGCGAGGTACGGCGCGGAGGACGCACAGACACTGGCCGCGTCGGAGCAGCTCGGTTTCGTGCTGTGGGTGCTGGGCCGGTACGAGGCGTCGTCGGAGGTCAGCAGGCGGACGCTGCGGCTATACCGGCGGACCTTCGGAGCGGATTCGGAACAGGCCCTCGGCGCCGAAGTCCTGGTGGCGACCGGGCTGAAGGCCAACGGCGACTTCTTCGCGGCCCGTGACCTCAACCGGCAGACCTACGAAAAGGTCCGCTCGCTGTTCGGGGACGACGATCCGACCGCGCTCGAAGCCGCCCACGATCTGGTCGTCTCACTCCTGCTGGCCGGCGACTACGAGCAGGCGCGCCGACTCAGCGAGGACACCTACGAGCGCCGGTCGGAAGTCTTCGGGTACGACAACTGGGAAACCATCCTGACCCTGAACATCATGATCATCTGCCGTCGCGAGCTCGGTGACTATTCCTGGGCGCGGATCGAGCAGGAGAAGGTCGTGGAGCGGGTCCGCGGTTTGTTCGGCTCCGGGACCGACGGTGTCATCCGCCGGGACTACCACCTGGCGGTGGCACAGCGCAAAGACGGCTATCACGAAGCTGCGCTGAGCCTCTCGGGCAGCGCGCTGGAGCGGTTCCGGCTCAAGTACGGGTCGGACCACCCCAACGCGATGGCCTGCGCCCTCGCCCATTCGATCGATCTGCGCAACGCCGGTGACCTGCCGGCCTCGCTGGAACTGGGGGAGCAGGCGCTGACCCTGTACCGGGGCAGCCTGGGTACCCGGCACCCGCACACACTGGCCGCCGAGGCGGACATCGGAGTGACCCTGCGGCTGCTCGGTGATCCGGCGAACGCGCTGACCAGGGACGAGCACGCACTGGCCGGGCTGCGTGACCGGCTGGGCCCGGTGCACCCCCACGTGCTGGCCTGCTCGATCAACACGGCGAACGACTGGTTCGCGCTCGGCGACGTGCGGCGGTCCCTGCGGATGAACACCGACACACTGGCCAGGTTGCGCCGGACCCTCCCCGAAAGCCATCCCACCACGCTCGCGGCGCGGCTCAACCGGGCGCTGGACCTCGAACGGCTCGGCCGGGTCCGGGAGGCGCTGAGCCAGCACCGGGACGTGCTCGTCGTGGCCGACCGCGTGCTGCGGGCCGGCCATCCCGCGGTCACGGCAGCGGAGAACGCGGTTCGAGCGGAGTGCGACATCGACCCGATGCCGCTGTAGCCGGTCAGACCAGCGCTTCGCCGATCCAGCCGGCCAGCTCGCCGACCGCCGGTGGGGTTCCCGCGTCGCGCAGCAATCGGTGCACCGCGCGGACGAGCTCCGGCACGCCGAGCAAGGCCCGCCTGGCCGGGCCGGCCGGCAGGGACAGGCCGAGGCCGATCAGCGTCGCGGCTTCGTCCGGATCGCGGTCGAGCGCAGCTTGGTATGCGGCCCGGGCTTCGTCGGCCAGGCCGCCGATCAGCCGGCGATCGCCCTCGAGCGCGCCCGGCACCTCGGACCACACCTGCGACAGCTTCGTCTCGCCGTCCCGGCCGAACCGGACCCGGATCAGGTCGGCCCGGGCGTTCGCCCATTCCCCGTCCGATTCGGTGTCGAGACGGCCGCCCGGAACCACTTGCGGGCAACGTTCTCCCTGCGCCCACGCTCGGGCGACTTCCGCGGTCGGGCCGGGCTCGGGACGGACGTGGCGGAGCCGCCAGCCCGCGTAGTGGTCTTCGGCCAACGTCTTCGCCCATTGCGCCGCTTCGGGTGCGACCGGCTCGGCTTGCCACGGGCCGAACACGGTGGCGAGTTCGCTCAGGAACCGCCGCCCCTCGCCGGTCAGTGCGGCGTCGTCGCGGATCGCTTCGAGGGTCTGCCAGGTCTGGGCGCGCCAGTGGGCGAACTCGAAGGCGGCCAACCGGTCTTCGGGGCACGCCCGGGAGAACGCTCGCCAGAAAGCCGAAACGCCGAAGAACGCGTAGATCCCGTGGACCAGGCCACCGAGCGGCCGCGGGTCTTCCCGCCACGGCGCGTAGAGGCGCTCGGTGCGGTCGTCGTCGTGCAGTCGCACGAGCTCCAACAGGCCGCCGAGCCGGATGTGCTGGAACTCGTGCACCAACGCGGCGGCGAGCGTGGCCGGCTCCTCGGCGTCCGGTGCGGCGATGACCGCGCTCCCGAAAGCTTCGCCCGTCGACGCGCTGGGAAGCCGGAAGGGGACGGCCGGTTGCGGCACGATCGACGTCAGGCCGCTCGGAAGGACCTCCGCGTACTCCGGCAGGTGTTCGACGATCAGCCGCCAGGCCTCGCCCAGGAGGTCCCGCCAGCTCGCCGCCTCGGTCTCGGCGAGCCGTTCCGGCGGAATCGGGTGGTAAAGGCCGCGGTGGGGGTCCAGGTCATCGAGCCGGAGGTCCAGGATCCGGCCGGCGGCTTCGAACCGGAACGTCCGCAGCGGGGACCACGCGGGGGTGCCCGGCACGACCCGCGAGCGCTCGCCGTTGATCGTGAAGGTGCCGGCTGCGGCGTGCACCTCGGCGGTCGTGAACCCGCCGCCCTCTTCCAGCCGGGCCGCACCGAGTGTCGGCAGCACCACGGTGTCGTTCCAGACCGGCACCCGGATCGAGAAGTCCAAGCCGGCGTGGATCGCCGCGGCGGCCGCGAGGGTGTGGAAGTAGCCGTAGTGGACCCAAAGGGGGCCCTCGCCGGCCAGCCCCTGCTCGATCAGCCGGGTGGTGTACCCCGCCCAGCTGCCGGTGTAGGGGTGGGCGATCATCCGCTCCAGCGCGTCAGGCTCAGCTTCCTGAGCCCGCACCAGCAAATCCCAGGCTTCCTCGGCGGACGAGAGCGGGCCGGTCACCTGTTCGGCCGTCTTCGCCAGGTCCACGAGACCGGCCAGCAGGAGCAGCCGACGGCTGCGATCAGTGTTGCGCAGCAGCCGAACAGCGCTCAGCCCGCCGCTGCCGACGGCCAGCCGGTCGAAGGTGTCCCAGGGAATCGAGTGCAGGTCCGGATCGGATGCCAGGCGGTCCTTGGTGTGCACGATGTGCCTCCGGAGCGGCTTCAGTCGACGCGTTTGGCGCCGCCGCTGCCGCTCGCGGTCACCGGGATGTGAGCGGTTCGTTCCGCCGCGTGACGGATCGAACGGCTAAGCATGACGGGGTCGAGTTTCCGCAGTTCGGACAGAGAGAACCCGCTCAGGTCGAGGAGTTCGGATTTGATCCCCGGTTGTCCGTTGCCATCCGGCGATCGCATGCCGATATTTCCTCTTCGCTCTTCCGCAGCTTAGAAACGACTGGTAAGTCGAACAGAATTTAGCATGCCATATGCTGCTCCATTCGGGTGGCCCCGGCTAACCGTTCAAGCTGGGAAAGCAAACACCTGTTCGGTTGTGGGTGTCGCCGATTTAAGTACGCTGTGTTAGGGGGTGGTCGCGCTTGGTGCGACCGGAGGGTGGATGCAATTTCCGACGGGCCGATTGTCGATTTGTCGCAACAATGGTTGGCTGTCCCGTGGCTAGTTCGCGAGACCGAGCGCGGTGTGCAGCAATGTGGTCAGCGCGGCTTCGAAGTGCGGGCGGGACGCCACGCGGCGTGTCCGAGCCAGGTCGTTCGCGATGGTCAGCGCCGCGTGCACCGTGATCTTCGCTTCCCGTGCCGGCAGCTCCGGCCGCGCCGCGGACAGCAGTGTCGCCCACTGGGCCACGTAATCCCGTTGTACCCGCAGCAGGTCGGCCTTGTCGCGGTCCGGCATCGTCACGCGGTCCGCCGAGAACGACACCAGCAGCTCCGGCGTGTGCAAGATCGTGTGCACGTACGACGCCGCCAGGCGACGCAGGGCCGAGCGCTCGTCCGATGTCTGCAGGGCCAGCTCCGCCGCCAGGGCCAGCCGGTCCGCCGCTCGGTGGCCGATGGCCACCATCAGGGCTGCCTTGCTCGGGAAGTGTCGGTAGACGCTGGGTCCGGCGATGCCCGCCGCCGCTCCGATGTCCTCCATGCTCACGTCGTGGAAGCCTCGCTGGGCGAACAACGTCGTTGCCTCCGCCAGGACCTGCTCGCGGCGGGACGGGGTGCCCAGACGCAGGGAAGGCGGAGCCGGCGCCGCGGACGGCTCCGGGAGTGTGGCGTTCAGCACATCGAGAGCCAGTTCGACCAGTAGCTGAGCGAAGCGGCGGCGGGCCACCGACGTGTGGTGGACGCTCACGCTGCCGAACACCGACAGCGCTGCCCAGCACAGGAGCTCGGCGTCCTCCGACGGCAGTTCGGGGCGGCGGACCTGGAGGGCCTTCGACCACGCCGCCAGTGTCAGCATCGACCGGCGGGCGATCTCGCGCTGGTCCTCCTTGGGCAGGTGGCGGCCTTCCCAGCGCCACAACGCCGCGATTTCGCGACGCTCGACCGCCTGGGTGGCGAGGCGGCCCAGCAAGAATTCCAGCTGGTCGGACGCGGGAACCGAGTCCGACAGGGCCTCCGCCGTCGCCGCTTCCATGTCCTCGAAGCCGCTCAGGACCACGTACGCCAGGATCGCCTGCTTGTCCGCGAAGTGCCTGTACAACGCCGGGCCCGTGACGCCCGCCGCGTCCGCTATGTCCTTGATCCCGACTCCGGGGAAGCCGCGGGCGCGGAACAGCTCCGCCGCCACCGCGGCCAGCTGGGCCTTGCGGTCGCGGGGGCGCGCACTACGCACAGAGTCGGTCATGGTGAGTGAACGATAGCGGCTCATTGCACACCTGCAACCCATTGACACCATGGGGTTATCCGGCGATATGTTAATGGCCATTAGCCCTACTGGCCGGTATCATCGGCCACGGTACGACGACGTCCGACACGCTCGCGAGGAGTAGTTCAGTGAGTAGCGAGGCCTACATCTACGAGGCGATCCGCACGCCTCGCGGCAAGAACAAGGGCGGTGCCCTGCACGGCACCAAGCCGGTCGACCTGGTGGTCGGCCTGATCAACGAACTGAAGGTCCGCCACCCGAACCTCGACCCCGCCGTGATCGACGACGTCGTGCTCGGCGTCGTCTCGCCGGTCGGCGAGCAGGGTGCCGTCATCGCGCGCACCGCCGCGCTGAACGCAGGCCTGCCCGAGACCGTTGCCGGCGTGCAGCTCAACCGCTTCTGCGCCTCCGGCCTCGAGGCCACGAACACCGCCGCGCAGAAGGTGCGCTCCGGCTGGGACAACCTGGTCATCGCCGGTGGCGTCGAGTCGATGTCGCGCGTGCCGATGGGCTCCGACGGCGGCGCGCTGTTCATGGACCCGGCCACCGCCTACGACAACTACATCGTCCCGCAGGGCACCGGTGCCGACCTGATCGCGACCATCGAGGGCTTCTCGCGCGAGGACGTCGACGCGTGGGCCGTCCGCTCGCAGGAGCGCGCCGAGGCGGCCTGGTCCGGTGGCTACTTCGCCAAGTCCGTCGTGCCGGTCAAGGACATCAACGGCGTCACGGTCCTGGACCACGACGAACACCGTCGTCCCGGCTCCACGGTCGAGGGCCTCGGCAAGCTCAAGCCCGCCTTCGCCGGCATCGGCGAGCTGGGCGGCTTCGACGCCGTCGCGCTGCAGAAGTACCACTCGGTCGAGCGCATCAACCACGTCCACACCGGCGGCAACTCCTCCGGCATCGTCGACGGCGCCGCGCTCGTCCTCGTGGGCTCCGAGCAGATCGGCAAGACCTTCGGGCTGACGCCGCGTGCCCGGATCGTGGCCACCGCGTCGATCGGCTCCGAGCCGACGATCATGCTCACCGGGCCGACCCCGGCCACCGAGAAGGTCCTGAAGACCGCGGGTCTCAAGCCCGAGGACATCGACCTGTGGGAGCTCAACGAGGCCTTCGCCTCCGTCGTGCTCAAGTGGATCAAGGACCTGCACCTCGACGAGGACAAGGTCAACGTCAACGGCGGCGCGATCGCCATGGGCCACCCGCTCGGCGCCACCGGCGCGATGCTGGTCGGCACCGTGGTCGACGAGCTGGAACGCCGCCAGGCGCGCCGCGCCCTGGTGACCCTGTGCATCGGCGGCGGCATGGGCGTCGCGACCATCATCGAGCGGGTGTGAGGACCACAATGGCCGAGAGCAAGACCATCCGCTGGGAGCAGGACGCTGACGGCATCGTCACGCTGACCCTCGACGACCCGAACCAGTCGGCGAACACGATGAACGCCGACTTCCGCGAGTCGCTCGGCGTCACCGTGGACCGCCTGGAGGCCGAGAAGGACTCCATCACCGGTGTCGTCATCACCTCCGCGAAGAAGACCTTCTTCGCCGGCGGCGACCTGAACGACCTCATCCAGGCCAAGCCCGAGCACGCGGTCGAGCTGACCGAGGGCAGCACCCTGATGAAGGGGCAGATGCGCCGCATCGAGCAGCTCGGCAAGCCGGTCGTCGCGGCGATCAACGGCGCCGCGCTCGGCGGTGGCCTGGAGATCGCGCTGGCGACGCACCACCGCATCGCCGCCGACGTCAAGGGCAGCCAGATCGGCCTGCCCGAGGTGACGCTGGGCCTGCTGCCCGGCGGCGGTGGCGTCGTGCGCACCGTGCGCCTGCTCGGCATCCAGAGCGCGCTGCTGAACGTCCTGCTCCAGGGCCAGCGGCACCGTCCCGCCAAGGCGCTCGAGCTCGGCCTGGTGCACGAGCTCGTCGGCTCGGTCGAGGAGCTCGTCCCCGCCGCGAAGGCGTGGATCAAGGCGAACCCCGAGGGCGGCGTGCAGCCGTGGGACGTCAAGGGCTACAAGATCCCGGGCGGCACCCCGTCGAACCCGAGCTTCGCGGCCAACCTGCCGGCGTTCCCGGCCAACCTTCGCAAGCAGATCAAGGGCGCGAACATGCCGGCGCCGCGGGCGATCCTGGCCGCCGCGATCGAGGGTGCGCAGGTCGACTTCGACACCGCGATCCAGATCGAGACGCGCTACTTCATCCACCTCGCCACCGGCCAGGTCTCGAAGAACATGACGAAGGCGTTCTTCTTCGACCTGCAGACCATCAACTCCGGCGGCTCGCGGCCGGACGGCTTCGAGAAGTACACGGCCAAGAAGGTCGGCGTGCTCGGTGCCGGGATGATGGGCGCGGCGATCGCGTACGTGTCGGCGAAGGCCGGCATCGACGTCGTGCTCAAGGACGTCTCGCAGGAGGCGGCCGAGAAGGGCAAGGGCTACGCGGCCAAGCTCGAGGAGAAGGCCCTCTCGCGCGGCAAGACCACGCAGGAGAAGTCGGACGCGCTGCTGGCGAAGATCAAGCCGACCGCCGACCCGGCCGACTTCGCGGGCGTCGACTTCGTCATCGAGGCCGTCTTCGAGAGCGTCGAGCTGAAGCACAAGGTGTTCGGCGAGATCGAAAGCGTCGTCAACGCCGACGCGGTGCTGGGCTCCAACACCTCGACCCTGCCGATCACCACGCTGGCCGAGGGCGTGCAGCGGACCGAGGACTTCATCGGGATCCACTTCTTCTCGCCGGTGGACAAGATGCCGCTGGTCGAGATCATCTGCGGCGAGAAGACGTCGCCGGCGACGCTGGCCAAGGTCTTCGACTACACGCTGCAGATCAAGAAGACCCCGATCGTCGTCAACGACAGCCGCGGCTTCTTCACCTCGCGGGTGATCGGCACGTTCCTCAACGAGGCCGTCGCCGCGCTGGGCGAGGGTGTCGCGCCGGCGTCGATCGAGCAGGCCGGTTCGCAGGCGGGCTACCCGGCGCCGCCGCTGCAGCTGATGGACGAGCTGACGCTGACCCTGCCGCGCAAGATCCGCAAGGAGACACGCGAGGCGATCGAAGCCGCGGGCGGCACGTGGAAGGCGCACGCGTCGGAGGCCGTGATCGACCGGATGGTCGAGGAGTTCGACCGCAAGGGCCGCTCGACCGGCTCGGGCTTCTACGACTACGGCCCGGACGGGAAGCGCACCGGTCTGTGGCCGGGTCTGCGTGACGCGTTCAAGTCCGGCTCGGCCGAGGTGCCGTTCGAGGACCTCAAGGAGCGGATGCTCTTCGCCGAGGCGCTCGAGACGGTCAAGTGCTTCGACGAGGGCGTGCTGACGTCGGTGGCCGACGCCAACATCGGCTCGATCTTCGGCATCGGCTTCCCGGCGTGGACCGGCGGTGTCATCCAGTACATCAACCAGTACGAGGGTGGCCTGCAGGGCTTCGTCGACCGGTCCCGCGAGCTCGCGGCCCGGTACGGCGACCACTTCGAGCCGCCTGCTTCGCTCGTGGAGAAGGCCGCCAAGGGCGAGATCTACGAATAGCCCCAAGTCCCTGAATGGCCCATTCACGGCTTCTAAGACCGTGAATGGGCCATTCACGGCATTCAGGAGGCGGGTTCCAGCGCGAGGTGCGGCAGCCGACGGTCCAGCCACCGCGGCAGCCACCACGCCTTGGCCCCGAGCAGCCGCATGATCGCCGG